>Ga0134126_10004508_pt1 | contig 17425 bp, 12 predicted proteins | sample KB31752_FD_96881 | JGI IMG/M metagenome (GOLD analysis project Ga0134126, IMG submission 96881) | Terrestrial soil microbial communities with excess Nitrogen fertilizer from Kellogg Biological Station, Michigan, USA - KB3-175-2 | ecosystem: Environmental > Terrestrial > Soil > Unclassified ...
AATCCATTGTGGCGCCCCTGGCCCTGCTCGGATATCTGGACGACCCTCAGCTATTGCGTCAGTCTTCGGCGCACTATCTCACTGATCTCGTAGGTCCGGCTGCGTTCGCGGCAGAGCGGCCAGGCCTTGCGCCTCACGGCAAGATCAGGCTCGCCTACATATCAAGCGATTTTCATGAACATGCCACCGCCTATCTCATGGCGGACCTGTTCGAGCGTCATGATCGTTCCCGGTTTGAAGTATACGCGATCTCCTTCGCGCCCCACGACCAAAGCGAAATGCAAACGCGACTGCGGCGTGCCTTCGATCAATTCCACGATGTCCAGTCCTGGAGCGATACCGAAGTCGTCGGCTTGACCCGGCAACTGGAAGTGGACATTGCGATCGATCTGAAAGGATTTACCTCCGGACAGCGACCGGGGATTTTTACCCGGCGCGCGGCTCCGATACAGGTCAACTATCTTGGATATCCCGGCACCATGGCGGCCGATTGCTGGGACTATATCATCGCGGATCCGACCGTCCTGCCTCGCAGCGAGCAGCCATCCTATGCCGAGCGGATCGTGCACCTGGGATGCTGCTATCAGGCGAACGATCCGGCGCGACGCATGGACACGGTCCCGACCCGAACCAGCCAGGGCCTGCCCGAGTCAGGATTTGTCTTCTGCTGTTTCAACAACCATTCCAAGATTACGCGGTCCGTGTTCGACATCTGGATGCGGCTCTTGAAGGCCGTGCCGAACAGCGTTCTTTGGCTCCTGGACGGACGCGCATCGAACACCCTGCGGTCGGAGGCCTGGGGCCGCGGCATGGACCCGACGCGTTTGATTCTTGCGCCTCTGGCAAGTCAGAAGGCGCATTTGGCGCGCCTGAACCTGGCGGATCTTGTTCTCGATACGCTGCCGTATAACGCGCACACAACCGCCAGCGACGCCCTTTGGGCGGGTGTGCCGATCATCACTTGTCGGGGAAAGTCATTTGCCGGGCGTGTGGCTGCCAGCCTGCTTGAGGCGATCGGCCTTCCTGAATTGATTACGGAAGACTCCGCTGCGTACGAGGCGCTGGGATTGAAGTTGGCTGGTGACCGCGCCTACCACGCCTCTGTCCGCGAAAGATTGTCGGCAAACAGGCTAAGCGCCTCTCTCTTCGACGCCGAAACCTTCCGGCTCAACATAGAGCACGCCTATTCTATGATGATCGAACGAGCCCAGCGCGGGGAGCCACCGGCCGGCTTTGACGCAACTCTGTGATTGCTAGTAGGTCGTGCGGCCGCCGGAAATATCAAAGGTTGCCGCGGTGGAAAACGAGCATTCCTCGCTCGCGAGCCAGCACACCAGCGCTGCATTTTCCGCAGCCTCGCCCAGCCGGCCGATCGGGATGCGTGACCGCATGTAATCGATCTGGCTCTGCGGCATCTGCGAAAGAATCGGGCTCTCGAAGGTCGCCGGCGTAATGCAATTCACCAGCACGCCCTTGGTCGCCATCTCCTTGCCCAGCGATTTCGTGAAGCCGATCACGGCGGCTTTCGATGCCGAGTAGGCCGATGCGTTCGGATTGCCTTCTTTCCCCGCCACGGAAGAGACATTCACGATACGGCCATAACCTCTCGAAACCATCTGAGATACGATTTCCCGGCAGCAATAGAAGGTGCCGTTCAAGTTGACGTCCACCACCTGGAGCCAGCTTTCAACGGGGAACTCCTGAACCGGAACAGTCGCGCCGGTGATCCCAGCGCTATTCACGAGAATATCGATCTGACCAAGCGCATCCCGGGTTTGATTGGCCGCCTCCACCACCTCTTTATAGTTGGAGACATCAACCTGCATCGTATGGACATCACCGAGCTCGATCTTGCTTTGGGCGAGCGTCGCCGGATTGAAATCCCACAACGAGACCCGCGCTCCTTCCGCAAGAAAGCGCTTCGCGCATGCCAGACCCAGGCCGGAAGCCCCGCCCGTGATCACGGCCCTGCGGCCATTGAAACGGTCTGCGAACCAATGGCGTTGCTTTTGATTGCCGCTGACGGTCGTAAGCATGCTGTTCTCTCGCGGCCAGTTGGCGTCAGGCCGCGATCTAAGCATCGACCTGTCGCTGTTGAAAAAAGCGGCCCCACCATCGCTGGCGGGGCCGTGCATATTCATGGGAAAGCGACTGACATATACGGCTAAATCAGAACGACTTGCGGAAATCGAGCAGGAAATAGCGTCCCAAGGTCGTGCCATTCGCCGCGATGGTCGTACCGCCATTGCTTGGCACCACGCCGCCACCCGCCAAATAAAGCGGCGGCTGCGAGTCGCCGATATTGTTCACGGTCAGACTGATTTCCGAGCCCTTCGTCCAATCCGCCAGACCTCCGAGGTCATAAGACGTATAGAGGTTGAAGGGATGGAAGGACGGGATATGGGTCTGATGGTAAAGCGTATACGAGATCACGTTGCTGGGAACGTTGAAGCCCGGGCTCTGCTGAACGGACAAGCGCCCGGTGAACGGCCCCGACTGGAGCTCCAGATACGCGTAGAGCTGGTAAAGCGGCACGGCAGTCGCCTGGATGCTGGTCCACGGAAGACCAGAAGCACCCTGGGTCACGTTCTGCATGCTGGCCTGACCTTGGAAGCCAGTGGTCATGATCGCGAAATCGAGATCCCGCGTATAGGTCGCCGAGAAGTCCCAGCCATCCATCTTCGCGTTGCCGAGATTGTTGCGGCGCGCGTCATACAGAATGTACGGGGCTGCCTGACCCGGCGCGTAGGCGGACGCGATGCCATTGCCCAGGCAGCCGATGCAGGTGTTGTAGCCGTAGGAATTGACCTGCGCCAGCGTGGGATTGATGAGATAGAATTGCGAGTAGGACGGCACCGAGAAGATGATGGAGTTGCCGACCAGCAATCCGATCTGATGCTCGATGAAGATGTGCCAGCGCGTGACACTGATATCGAGGCCCGAAAGATCGACGCCCCCGATTTCATGCGGGTGGAAGTCGGCGCCCAATGACCAGGTGGTACCATTCTCAGGACCCAGATGCGGATTACCGCCGGGGACGAGAATGGAGGGCCGCAGCGCGTCGGCGGCGCTGGTGCCGGGCGGCACAAGCGTATTGGGGGTGGAGCTGTAATAGGTGATGGCGTAACGACCGTCCGGACCCAGCGTATCGGCCAAGCTCGGCGCGTCATATGACGTGCCGCGCGTGCCTCTGAGCGTCAACTCGTCGATCGGATCCCAGGACAGACCGAGCTTGTAGGTCTTGGCGTCGCCAAAATCGCTGTAGCTGTCGTAGCGACCCGAAACGTCGAGGGAGAGGTTCTTGACGAAGGGAACATTGTTCTCGGGAGAGACCAGCGGCGCCACGACTTCGCCGAAGACCGAACTGATCGAACGGTGGGTCGCGTTCCATACACTCTGTTCGCCCAGCGGCACGACCGCATTGGGGAAAGCGCCCGTTGAGCTGTTGACCGACCAGCGCGCCACATAGTCTTCCCAGTCATATTTCGCACCGATGGCACCCTTGACGGCGCCACCCCATGGCAGCGTGAACATTGTGCCGGTGGCGGAGAGCTGCGCCTGGTTCTGATGCTGGATTGCCTTTTGCAAACCGCCATCCTGAAGGATGCTCTGGACCAGGGTCGGGTTCGAAGCGGCGACGTTATAGGGGTCAAGCGCGTTGCCGTTGATCGGGTTCGCGTTCAGCGCCGGCGACAGCACGCCGCCAAGGTTCGATTGGCGCAGCGAGTTGTTCAGCAGCGTCGTGTTCGTGGCCAGAGGCGTGATGGCATACGAATTGGACCGGCCGACATTGGCCTCCAGGTTGGCGGTCCAGTCTCCAAAGAGATCGACATCGAGCTCCGGGGTGAACTGCAGCGCCTGGATGAGGCTGGTATTGTCGTAATAGTTCTGCCCCAACGCCGGCGCCCAGCTGAACTGGACCGTTTGCTGGGTTTCACCGTGCAGCGACTGGAAATAGGGATTGGTGTTGTCGATCGTCCCCGTCGCGGTGGTCATGTTGTTGCGCTGGGTGTCGAGGCGCGAAGAGTACAGAACCTTTGCGCTGAGCCTGACGCCAGGCATGATTTCCTGGTGGAAGCCCGCGAAAACGGAAGTCTGTTCTTCCTCCGGGAACATCGAGATATTCTGGTTCGTATCGCAGCGGTTGAGCGAGCCCGCATTGGTTACGCTGTTGAGACCAGGGAATGGGCCGGAGACGTTGGCGGCCAGAGAACCCGGCACGTTGGGATTGGGGTAACCCGTCTGGGCATAGTTGTTGGGGCTAGCGCCAACGGCCGTGATGTTAGGCAGCGCGCAAGCCGTGCCGCGGGAATCACGGCCGCCGATGGATGTGAGATCCATCTTGGTCCAATCCCGCTGCCGCGCCATCAGGAAGGAGTTCTTGCGGTATTCGACCGCGAGGAACGCGCCGCCGCTGGACCAATCCGTGCCGGCCATGGCGGACAGATCCATCGCATTGTAGCCGTCGGCATGCCCCAGCGCGACATTGCCCTCGAAGCCGGTAAAATCGTCCCGCGTGATGAAATTGATGACGCCCGTCACCGCATTGGCGCCGTACATGGACGAGGCGCCGTCGGGCAGAACATCCACGCGCTTGAGCGCAATGGAAGGGATCAATCCTGGATCGGGCGCCGTCGCCAAGCCGCTTACGCCGATGAGATTGTGGCCGTCCAGCAGGACCAAGGTGGTCGCGCCACCCGTGATGGCGGTGGAAGGAACGTAACGGATGGAGGGGCGAACGCCACCGATGTTGCCGGCCGTGGGCGAAACCGTGTTGGTGTTAAACGCATTGGAGATCAGCGGGATGTTGCCCAGGATCTGATCGGTGGTCAGCGCGCCGGTCGACTTGATTGTCGAGAGATCATAGGTGGCGATGGGGGCGCCGACAGGAGCCACACCCTTCACCAAGGTGCCGGTGGCCGTGACGGTCACATTCTCAACGTCCTGGGCAGCCGGAGCCGGGCCTGCACTCTGTGCCATCGCCGGGTTGGCAATCAGCAATGCTCCCAGAGAAGCGCCGTACAAAAGCTTGCTGGAAAGCGAAAAGCTCGCGTTCGCATTGAAGAACATCGAATTCCCCTCTGAGACGTAATTATCGGCCACTGCATAGTGCGGCCATACTTGCCTAGAGGTTCACCGTGCGCGCGAGTCCAAGTCAAGAATGAGGGCACCTCGCCTCTCTCGCTTTGTGAGACCCTATATTACTTTGCGGCACGGAGAGGCTTTTTCGCCACTATTGCCAGTCATTGTAATTCAGCGCTTGGAAAGAATTGATCTCACTTCCTGAGACAATTGCGATACATTTAGATATTACGATTTCCCAATGCCAGCCTTAACGGAGCAAGGCACATCGCCTTCTGCCGTAAGAGCATGCATCTCATCTGTCGAGAGGCGGCACGTGGAACGCGGCCGGGCCACTCCCGAGCTGTTTGATCATTTCGGCATAGGCCCTTTCAAGGTCGCCAGCCAAGGCGCACACATTGAAGAAGTCTCCGTTCCGACGCGCGTCCCACAGACGGTCACGAATCCGCGCGAGCCTTCCGGCATCCATCGCCAATGAGCGCGCCAGTTCCCCATAGCCCTCGAGCGTGGATGCGACGAGATCATCCAACCCGAGATTCGCAAGAAAGCTGGCCGCAACCCGTGCGGCAAAGCTCCGGCCGCGCAGTGTGACCACGGGAAGCCCGGCCCATAACGCATCGCTCGCGGTCACATGCGCGTTGTAGGGAAAAGTATCGAGAAAAAGGTCGGCCTGCCGCATCCGGCCGAGATGTTCTGCAAAGCTCTCCACCCGATGCGCGAAGATGATGCGCGACCCGTCTATGCCTCGCATCCGGGCCTGTTCGCGAAAGCGCGCGTTCATGGCCGGCGAGCCTTCCCGCAGCCACAAGACCGCGTTCGGAATTGAATTGAGCAGCCGCATCCAGCACGCGAAGATTTCGGGGCGGATCTTGTGATTTGCGTTGAAACAGCAGAAGACAAAGGCGTCTTGCGGCAATCCGGCCTGTGTGCGGGTCGTATCTGACGGCTCTGGCAAGCGCGGGTCGGTGGGCCAGAAAGAGTGCGGCAGCTGTACGATCTTCTCGGTCATTGCGGGCGCCAGTTCCGACGGCGTCACATGAACATCGCCAATGACATAGTCGATGAAATCGGTGCCCGTCGTGCCGGCATAGCCCAGGAAAGAGACATGCACGGGCGCGGGCCGGTATTTGAAAATGGCCGGACGCCATCCCAGAGTCTGGCCGTTGAGATCTACGAGAATGTCCACTTCTTGTTGGCGAATGAACCGCGCGGCATCGAAGCTGCCGATGTCGCCGATATCATGGAAGTGATCGCATGCTTTCTGTATCCGCCGCCGCACGCTGCCATGGTCGCCAGGCCCGGTCGCAAAACCGATGATCTCGAAACGCTCACGGTTGTGACTTTCCAAAAGACCCGCCACCTGATTTGCAACAGGATGTTCGCGGAAATCCGCCGATATGTACCCAACGCGCAACCGCTGATGCTCGTAGGGCACTCCATTGCACAAAGCGACGGCGCCGCCGCCCTCCAACGCAGTGCCCGCAAACGTCCGCCGCGTGCTGATCTCAGCACATTTTCTTTGCAGGAAAGGATCATCGCTGATGGCCAAAAAGGCGAGCGGCGATAGAGCGATGCTTTCCCGCGCCAACCCCTCAAGGAGAGTGGGCAGCAAGGTTTCGAGCTTCGGCCAGTCGCAAGCCCGCAGAGCCGCCAATCCCAGGCCAGCGATAGCATCACCATGATGCGGAGCAAGATGCAGCGTGCGCTCAAAAGCCTGGATGGCCTCATCGAAGCGGTTCAGCGCCAACAAGGCGATCCCCGCATTGTAGTATGCCGCAAAATCGCTCGGCCGAAGACGCAGCACCTGCGCAATGCTTTTCAGCGCCTGATCGTGCCGCCCCGCCGCCTGCAACACGGCGGCCCGGTTGTTCCAGGCATCCACCATGTTGGGGGCCTGACGCAGAGCCTCATCCAGGTCGGCCAGCGCAAGCGCCCAGCTTTGCATGCTTGCGTGCAGGGTTGCGCGGTTATAGCGCGCCGACAAGTGCGCGGGATCGAAATCAAGGCAGGCACCGTAAGCGGCGATCGCCTCACCGGGCCGGTTCAGCTTTGCCAGAACATTGCCGCGACTGTAGTGAATTGCCGCGCTGGCGGGAGCTGTTTCAAGAGCCGCGTCATAGGCAGCCAACGCTCCGTGAAAATCGCCGCTCTCAAAAAGAGCGATCCCTCGCCTGTGATCGATTTCCACCGGGTTCGTCATCACAGCCGCACGTCATCGCACGCGCTTGGCTTTATATTGAATGTCTTCGCCTACAATAATCAGATTGTAGGAATCGAATGTCCCGGTGGAAATGGACACCCGGTAGCGCGACGCGGGCTCGCGCCAGCGCGCTCTGGGACTGCCCTCAACCTCCCGCCACACCTGGCCGTTCGCCAAGGTCACGGTGAACAGACCATCGCGATCGATATGGAACGCCTCCATGGGCATGCTGGTGACCACCGATTGCCCACCCACCAGAAAGGAAAGAACGCCTCCCCGCTTCTTTGTTTGCCGCTTGGCTTCTGGCGGGGGCATTGCAGGCAGGGACGGTGACGGCGCAGCCTGTGGCATCAAAGATGCGCGTGGAACCAGATTTGTCTGGGATGCAGGCGCGGACGGCAACCCCAATTTGCCACGCATGGGTTGAACAGCGCCATAAATGCAGTTCAGCCAGGTGCGGTCATCGCCGAATACATCACAACGGTCGAATGCCGCCCGGACATCGCTCCGCGTATCTGCCCTGGCAACTGAACCAATCAGAACAAGCCAGAGCGGGGCCAATACCAGACCGCGCTTTATCTTCCCCATAACGCTTTGGGATCGGGTTGTTGCCGATACCCCTTTAGCCGAACTCTGAACCATCGTCGTATTGCCGCCTGACCGCCCATGACCGTTCGGGAGTTTGCCACATCCTCCAAAGCGTTTGGGAAGGTTTATTCTTTTCCAGCCGCAGTGCGTGCCCGGCGGCTGTGCATCAGTTGTGACCGCCCGCCATGGCGGGCTTCAGCAGGTTCTGCCGGCAAAAGGATGAATGATCGGAACGCTTTCACGAGGTCAGAACTGAAGGCAGTTCTTCGCCTTGAGCTTTTCCAGAATGGAACGGTCTACGCCACCAACCTTGATGAGATCGTCGATGCCGGAAAATGGCTGTCGTGAGCGCCTCGTGACAATTGTCGAAAGCGTATCGTCCTTGATCTGCAGTGTCTCCTTGAGATCTTCCGGCGAGGAAGTATTCACATTTATGACTGTGAGATTTCTTTGGAAATAGTTCACGACCCGATCGAGCTGGTCGTCGGTACCGTTTGCGCCGTAGCCCGACATTTCCTCAAAAACCTGCTCCCAACGGCCACTGGATCGCGGGGTGGACAGGAACTGCGAGGCGGCGTGGCAGGTCGTGCAGACGGCCGTGACGGCCTGAAAATCCTTCGGATCGCTATCGAGATCGGATGCCTTGGTGATCGCCGCCAGATCGCCGGCGAGCGCCTGAACCGGCGAGTTCATCAACGGCACGAGAATCGCAACGCAGATTGAAGCGGCACAGGCCAGACCGGCCCGGTGGCGGCCAAACCGCCACCGGGCATTTTTCGAACGAAAAACCATCATGTCACTTTTGGGCCTGCCTTACGCGGCCTTGATCGAGCGAGGCCCGCCGATTTTCGACCGCGGCCGGGTCGCCTTCCGCGAACTGGTTCACCGTGCGCATCAGATGCGCCTTGTTGTCGAACGCCAGTTCAAGGAATTTTTCGCTGTGAATCAGGTTCCCGTACTCGTCCTTCAGTTGCGCGACGATCTTGTGGGACTTCACATCGATCACGTCACCCGATGACGACAGAGCGATCTTGCCGTCCAACCCCATGGTGATCCAGTTGGAGGCATGGGCCAGCTTGATCGTCTTGGACGGGTCGAGTTTCCAGTTGTCCTGACCCTCGTTGTTATAGATCAGCATCTGATTGTTGATGGAATCAGGCACCCACATCTCGCTTTCGTCGGGAGTCAGCGCCAGTCCGTGCTGCGGAGCGCCATGGCCGAAAAACTTCTGATTGGGGTCGGCCCACTTCGCTTTCCAGATTTCTCCGGGCGCCTCGACGCGCTTGAGGATCTTTCCGGTCTTTGCATCGGCAATCTCAAACCCAAGCAGATTGTTGAGATTGGCGTAAACCCGTGAGGTATCGTGATTGATCACGAAGACGCGAACGTGATCATCAAAGGTGATGGTATGGGTCGCCTTCATGGTGGCCATGTCGGCCACCGTCATGGTGACACCGTTGGGCGCGTCGAAGACGGTCTTGCCGTCCGCACTCATGCCCATATTGTGGTTGAACATGCTTTTGGGTGTCTGGATGCGGCCCTTGATGTCGCCCGTCTTGGCGTCGAGCACATAGTGGAAATCCTTGAGATTCGAACCCACTTCCAGGGTCAGCCCGTCAGGTGTGACCTGACCTCTCTCGCAACAAGTGCCCGGCTCGTATGTCTTGTTCCAGACGACCTTTTCCGTTGCCAGGTCCATCGCGATGAGATGGCCGCGGGTGGAAACATAGAGCATGTTGGTGACGGGATCCGCCATCATTCCCGACACCTCCTCCGGCGACAACGGCCCGGGCATGTTTTGCAAGGGGATGCGTTTGACGACGGCGTAACCGGCCTTTGCGTCCAGGATGAGAATGCCTTCGCCGGTTCTCACCGTTGTCGTCGGATCATCCGAAGAGCCGCCGGGAAGGGCGATGTAGATCAGGTCGCGGGCGCGACGGCCGAATTGCTCAAACCCGTTGCGGGGCCGTGACTTGCCGACTTCGCCAACCAAGCGCACCGGGTGATCGGCCGAGTTGGCGGCCCCTTGTTTGGTCAGACATTGGCCGCCGCCATCCAGGAAGCCATAGCAGGGCTGCCCATTGCCGTCGGGCTCACCGTTCGCCGGCCCGACCTTGCCGTAGAACATCTGGGCTTTCACCTCCGTGTCCATGAGAGGAGACATGGTGAGAACCGCGGCGAGTGACACCAAAGAACCCGCGGCCAAAAGCACATTCCGAACCGTCATCGCAATTCTCCTGCCCCTAGTATTTCCGGATATGTGAGATGCTATACCGGCTAATGGGATGCAGCAAGCGAAGCGATCCCAAAGCGTCGAAACGTATCTCGCTTGAATGCAGTGCAACGTGAACGAATTCGCAAGGATCGGTGAGCATCGCTGTTCGTACGGACGCAAGCGCTTTCTGATCGGCGTGCCGCCTTCTGCTGAAAACATGGGCTTCCGTTCCTCTGCACCAACGGCTCCGTCACTGAGTGAGAGAAGGAATTTCAGCTCGCCTTCAATCAGTTATCGCAGCTGCATAAAGTTCCCTCGCGCGGAAACAGAATTCAGGAGGCTTCTTTGGCGGCGAATAACGGTCTGGACCGCCGTGCCATGGTCGGCGCGATGGGTGTCAGCGGCTTCCTGGCGCAGGCAGGTGCGGCGCAAGCGCAGGAACGCGCCACGGCCCCTCTTCAAAAGCTGAGGACTGAAGCGCCAAAGATCCTGATCCAAGCAGTCACCACGTTTGACGTTGTCGTGCCTCAGGCGCCTGTCGCCTCATTGCCACCCTCTCCTGGCACGCCAGGCCGCATCAATGTCACGTGCGTCGAGACCAACACAGGTGTGAAGGGTTATTCCTTTCTTGGGTCGACCGCCGAGCAAATTGCAGCGGCACAACCGGTCCTCTTGGACCAGGACCTCTTTCAGATCGAGGCGCATTTGAAGAAGGGCCTGATGAGTTGGGGGGCCATCGAAGAAGCCATGTGGGATGCGATCGGTAGAATCGCTGGCCAACCCGTTTCTCGCCTGTTGGGCGGCGCCTCCCTTCCCACAGTACCTGTGTACACCACCTATGTTTGGCCGGGAGCTGCCAACCAGGAACAGGTCACGCCCAAACAGCAGGCGGAGCAGGCCAAGCTCGTGAAGGCCGCCGGTTTCAAGGCGATGAAAATTCGAATCTTTCGGCCGGATTACCATGTCGATGTCGAAGCCTGCGCCGAAATTCTGGCAGCGGGTGGCGCCGGCTTCCGGGTCATGGTCGATCGTACCGCAACACAGCCAGGGCTATGGACCTATGATGAGGCGCTGGCGGCCGCGCATGCGCTTGAGAAGATCGGATGTCACTGGCTCGAGGAGCCATTGGCGCGCGATGACTATGAAGGTCCGGCGCGCCTGCGGAAGGAAAGCAAGATCATCATCACCGGCGGGGAGGGCTATCATGGTCTGGAGCCCTACAAACAATGCCTGCTTCATGAGACCTACGAAATACTTCAGCCGGAATTGCGCCAGGTCGCCGGCATCTTTACCGCGCGCAAGGTCGGGGTTCTCGCCGACGCGTGGGGCCTTAAGACTGCGCCTCATGGCACGAACGGCTTGGCCTGGGCGGGCCGCATCCAGGTCTCGGGAGCCATGGGGTCGGTGTATCAGGAAATTGCCGTTCTATCGCCGCCATTCCTGCCTGACGACTATTGCAAGGCATTTCTTCCGTTGCTCCATGGCGAACAACCATTCCACTACACCAACGGTGAATGCATGGTGCCACAACGGCCCGGCCTTGGCCTCAACATCGACGAGGCTGCTCTCACGCGCTACCGCGTCGAGGGATTGGAGGCCCGCCGCCCGTTCTCGGGCGCTGGCCGCGGGGCTTCCCGGCGGTAACAAACGGTGGGAATGTAGCGGCATCGCAGCGCGCGGCCTCTGGCGGATCGCGGCGCGCTGCGACTGGTGAGCCCACCAGTCGCGCATCTACCCTGGGAGAAGATTACACCGCCGTGGTTGGCTGGTGTAAGTTTTAAACCGCGTCTCTTGCCCTGCCATCACTTGCGACCGCGATTGCCGCGACGATGATAATCCCCGTCAGGAGCAGGCGGATGCCCGCGCTGACGCCGAAAGTGTTGAGCATGGTGAGCAGCAGAACCAGAAACAGCGCCGCACCCCATATGCCCGGAAGATTGGCCTTGCCGCCGGACACCGACGATCCGCCAATAACGACGACCGCGATCGACGACAACAGATACTCGTTGCCAATATCCACCGTGGCGCCGCGAAAATAGCCCGCCAGCAGAGCTCCATCGATGCCGCCCAGTTCGCCGCACAACATGTATGTGACACACCGCGTCCACCCCACCCGCACGCCGGCAAACCGCGCCGCCCGGATATTCTGACCCACGGCCAATACCCAACGCCCGTAGATCGTGCGCTGCAGGACGATGGCTGCCACGATTGCGAACAGAATCGCCAGAACCGCAAGCACCGGCAGGTCAAGAAATCGCAGATTGGCAAAATCCGAAAGTGCTGGCGGCGGTTTGATCTGCAGGCCTCGGCCGTAGCTGATATCGATGGACTGTATGATGAAGCTGGCAGAAAGGGTGGCGATGATGGGCGGGATTCGCAGCGCCCAGATCAACAGATAATTGGCCAAACCCACCAGCAATCCGCAACCCAAGGCCGCCAGCAACCCCAGCGCTACAAGAGCATCATTACCGTTCATCACCGTCATGGCGACGGCGCTGGCAAGCCCGATATTGGCCGGCAGCGACAGGTCGATATTGCCGGGCCCGAGTGCGATGACGAACATTTGCCCGACACCGACAACGACGATGAAAGTTGCCATGGCCAGAGCGCCGGTCAACATGCCGCCCGCACCACCGCCCCGCGTCACGGCAACGGCGATCAGCCAGACCGCGGCCGCGCTCAAAAACGACCAGATCCAGGGCTTGGCGAAGATGTGCTTCATACTGTCCCCCGCTGACGGCTTACCAGGACGCGGGCGGTCAGGACGACGATCAGGATGGCGCCATTGGCTCCAATCTGCCAGTCGGGCGGAATATGCATGAAGGTCAAAAGCGGCGATGCGGCCAAGGCAAGCGTCAACGCGCCGACCACGGCACCGATGGGCGAGACACGTCCACCCGTGAACTCACCTCCGCCCAGGATGACACCAGCGATCCCCAGCAAGGTGTAGCCATTGCCGATATTGGCGTCGGCAGAGGTCGTCAGGCCAACCAGTGACAATCCGGACAGCACGCCAAACAGACCCGCCCCTGCAAACAGAGTCATCTTTATTTTCAGAAGCGACCAGCCGGCGCGGCGAACGGCAACGGGGTTGCCGCCCGATCCGCGCAGGATGACGCCATAGGATGTTTGTTCCAGAAGAAACCAGGCCACCACGGCGAGCACCACTGCCGCCAGAACGGGAAAAGGGACGAAAGGCGGACGAACACCCATGATGGAAGCCAGCCAGTCGGGCGCGAGGCCGCCGGGCTGGGGCAACACCAGGATTGCCAACCCCTGCCAGACAAATCCCATTCCCAATGTCACGACGACGGACGGCAGATCGCGCAGATAGATCAGCGCGCCGACCGCGGCATACGCGCCGACCGCACCCACCAAGATGGCGATCCCCACAAGCGGCGCGTCATGCAGCCAGGTCGCTGAGACGCAGGCCGCAAAGCCGATGAAGGGGCCGATCGAAAGGTCCAGGTCGCTTCCGGTGATGACGAACATTTGCGCCAACGTCGCCAGCACCAACGGAATGGCGAGGTTGAGCATAAGATTGAAACCGAAATAGCTGATGGCGCGGGGGTTGAGCCAGGCGATACCGGCCAGCACCACCAGCAATGAAAGAGCCGGCAACAGGGCCCGCAGCACCGGGGCGAACCGGAACGTTGCTTTGTCCTGCACGGGCATCTTAGTCGCCCCCCTTGAAGGAAGACTGGATGACGGCTGCCTCGCTCAGTTCGCTGCGGTCCATATCGGCCACGATGACGCCATCGCGCATGACATAGACGTGATCGCAGACGGAAAGCTCATCGGTCTCGGTCGTGTACCATAGGAAGGTCCGTCCCGACTTCGCCTCGCGCCGGATAATGTCGTAAACTTCCAGCTTTGTGCCGATATCGACGCCGCGCATGGGATCATCCATCAGGATGATGGTGGCGTCCGATCCCAAGGCGCGGGCGAACAACGCCTTCTGCTGGTTGCCGCCCGACAGCGACAATATATTGTTGCGCATGTCGGGCGTGCGGATTTTCATTTTATCCCGCCAGTGATCCGACAGCGCCTGTTCGCGCGAGGGTGAAATCAGGCCGTTCCGCGTCAACCCACCCAGGGACCGGATGGTGATGTTGTCGGCGATGGACCACAGTGCGAAGATGCCGTCAGTCTGTCGGTCGCCCGCCACCAGCGCGACACTGCCCGACACTGCGATATCGGGGCTTCGGCGCGATGAAGCCTCAAAAACAGTGCGCAGCAGGTCGGTCTGGCCATGACCAGCCAGGCCCGCCAACCCGATAATCTCTCCTTCCCGTGCCAGCACTTCTCTGGTGTCTGTTTGCCGCCGGGGGCGCGCGCGGACCCGCACGGCGGACCGCGGCCGCGCAGTGGTTCCGCTCTGGGCGACGGGCGCAGCGGCTTCCTCCGCTCCCATCGCATGCACCAGCTTCTCGCGGCTGAACACAGAAGCGCGATCCTGGGCAACGACGCGGCCATCACGCATCACGGCTATAATGTCGCTGTTCTCGAGAATCTCGCCCAGGAGATGCGAAATGAGGATAAAGCTGACACCGCGGGCGGCGGCAGCGCGCATGAACGATAACAGCTGCGCCGCCGTATGCCCGTCCAGCGAAGAGGTCGGTTCGTCCAGAATGACAAGCCGGGCGGGGGTTTCGCTCTCGGTAAAGGCCCGCGCGATCTCCACCATCTGGCGTTGCCCGATTCCCAGGTCCTTTACCAATGCGGATGGGGAGATGCTGTGACCCGGAAAAATTTCGTCCAGCTTACCGGCGATCAGGGTTTTCGCCTTGCCGCGCCATCCCAGACCGCGCAGCCGGGGATGCGTCACGCGCGTGTTTTCGGCCACCGTCAGGTTGGGGCAAAGTGACAGCTCCTGAAAAACGCAACGAACCCCGAGTTGCTGCGCCCGACCGACCGAATAGGCCGGCTGCTCCTGCCCCGCGATGAACAGTCTGCCCTCGTTGGGCGCGTAAGCGCCTGCCAGAATGTTCATCAGTGTCGATTTGCCGGCGCCGTTATGCCCGACCAGGCCGATGCGCTGCCCGGCTCCGACCTTCAGATCGACGCCGTCAAGCGCAAGGACCGCACCGAAATGTTTCTTGATTCCCGTCAGACGGGCGAAATTTTCCGCCGCTTCATCCATGGCACGGGCCTAGTCTGCGTTCGCCTTGATCGCGGCGATCGCAAACGCGATTGTCTTGCCGCCGGTGGCGGCGTGGACCCGCCCGACCAGCGCCGCGCTCAATGCCGCCGGCAAAAAGATGGAAAACCCAGGTTTCATCCCAGAACTACCCCAGCCTCAAATCGCGTCGAACGTGTTGACGGTATAGCCCTCGAAGTTCTGCTCCATTTGGGACCACACTTCGCCATGGATGTCGGTCTTTACCCATTGCTGCTGAAGCGGCTGGTTTTCGAAGGCGATGCTCAGGACATAGTCGCCATCAGCGTCGGGACGCAGAAACTGCACGTCGCGAAAGCCGGGCTGCGCGGTTATCGCAGCCTTGAACGGCCCCGCATACACCTTCTCCGCGGCCGCGGCTTGCCCGGCCTTCATTTTGATTCTCACATGCAGCACAAACATGACCTGCCCGTGTCAATGATCGAAGATGTGGTCCGCGACGGCCGGCAGGGCCGCCATGAAAGCCTCCTTGTGGGGACCGACCTTCACGTCCATGGCATAAAGGGATGTGGATGCCGTGATGAAAAGCGTGCGCCAATCGCGCCCGCCCCAATGCAGGTTGGCGACGACTTCAGGCACCGCGATCTTGCCGATCAACACTCCGTTCGGCGCATAGATCCACAATCCGCCAGGCGCGGTGACCCAGATATTTCCCTGCTCGTCGCATTTCATGCCGTCAGGCGCGCCAGCCTTGCCCGGATCGGTGATCCCCGAGGCAAAGACGCGCATGTTGGCCAGGGCGCCATTGACGACGTCGAACACCCGGATATTCGCCTGCTCGGTGTCGTTCACGTACAGAAGCCGTTCGTCCGGCGAAAAGCACAATCCATTGGGCTGGGTGAACAAGGATTTCTCCACCATCAACGCCAGCCTGCCATCTGTCGCGATGCGGTAGACTCCCTGAAACCCCAACTGCGTGGGGCGTTCCACGCCGAACACCGGCATGCGGCCATAGGTGGGGTCGGTGAAATAGATCGCCCCATCCTTGGCGGCGACAATGTCATTGGGAGAGTTCAGCTCCTTGCCCTCGAAATGGCTGGCCAGAACTTCCCGCTTGCCGTCCGCGCCACCCCGAAACCGCGCCACGCTGGATGTGGCGTGTTCGCAAACCAGCAAATTCAGGTCTGCGTCATACGTCATGCCGTTACCCTTGTTGGAAGGGCGCGCCTGCTCCCTCACGGCTTTGCCATCAAAGCGGCGGCGGGCATCGGCGGGCATGTCGGAGAACAGCAGAAATTGATCGCGAGGATGCCAGATCGGGCCTTCGGTGAATTCAAAGCCTGACCCGATCACACGCACCGGCGCAGCATCATCAGCCAGTTCCTTGAGCGCACTTATTCGCGGTGTATAAGACATGAACCATCCCTCTAGCTCTTGTGACAAAAACTGCATCGAATTCTGCGGCCGACTGAAGCTGAACCTGCCAGTCCAAACTCGAGCGCCAATCACCTGCCTGTCCTGTGCCTCGACACGCCGCGTCAGACCGTCAGTGCGTCGGTGTTCTCAACTTCCTTCTCTGAGTGGGTATTTCTCAAACAGGCTCACCAATCCCTTGGTCGGAACAAAAAGGGCCGGGGCGCCCTCAGAGAAGCGGACACCACATCGGCCCGGATGGTCCGGATAGTTGCTGCTGGAATGCTAGAGCGCCTAAGGCACCAAAGCGCCAAGCATATCCGCGATCATTTCGCCGTATGAAATGAAAGGCGACAAAAGTGTCGCCCGGCCGGCAAAATATTCAGCCGGCTTGCCGCGCGTGCGTAGCGGCAATGCCCCCAAGCCTGGCTTCGACGGGCATCTGCAGCGAAAGGCCGGGTGGAAGATTCGGCGCCAGGTCTTCGTGCAGCGCACGCAGCAAAGATTGCTCGCGCTGCATGCCAAGCCTCTCGGTCGGGCAGGTGATGCTGATAGCGCCGACGGGCCTGTGCCGTCGCAGCACTGCGACCGACAGACAGCTTGAACCGACCACAAACTCATCGATTTCGCGCGCGAAGCCCCGCTTGCGCGCACCCACCAGCTCGGTCCAGATCTCCTTGTGTGACGAAAGCGTATGTTGGGTACGCGGAAAAATGGGGGTGGGAAAAGCCTGGCAAAAACTCTCGAAATCGACGTATGTCCGGCTGGCGATGGCGCGCCCCAGCGCGGTGGTCAAGGCCGGATCGCG
>Ga0134126_10004510_pt1 | contig 17422 bp, 15 predicted proteins | sample KB31752_FD_96881 | JGI IMG/M metagenome (GOLD analysis project Ga0134126, IMG submission 96881) | Terrestrial soil microbial communities with excess Nitrogen fertilizer from Kellogg Biological Station, Michigan, USA - KB3-175-2 | ecosystem: Environmental > Terrestrial > Soil > Unclassified ...
AACTCAGCATCAACGCTGCTCCTCAAATTTCTTGCAAAGTAACGTGTTTCGCTATGTTCGGCTAGCCCCGGTTCGTCGGAACGCACTTTTGATACCGCGAAGGCGCGCGACCAAGGGTCGTAGAGAGTGAATTCGATCGAAGAACTTCAGGCTTGCAACGTCTGACCTAGACGATCTCTGGTAACCCAGCGAGGGTGAAAACACGTAGGTAGCTAGTTGTGGATTCTGCGCTCGGATGGTCGAGTAAGCGCCGTCAACATGCATCGGACCTCCAAGCGGGTGACCCGGCGGCCGCGACAGGATCGTTTCGAGCGCTTGAACCATCGTCGTCACAGCGGAGTGATGAATTACCAAAAAATGCGAGCAGACGATGCCTTCGGTTGGTGGGACCGCCGACAAGCCGTCGGCTACGCATTGGAGCGTATGACCAGGGTAAAATATGGACCAGTCCTTTGCGCGGAGAGCCTCATTGGCCCGGTGCCATAATTGCTCGAAGTCCGGAATGAAATTCAGATCGTCCTCCATCAGCACGATGTGCTCATTGGAAGTCGCTCCATGCTTCAGTGCCTCGAGGTGGCTCAAGAAGCAACCGCGCGATCCTATCGAAGGAAATCCGTCTGCAGTCGCGGGTTTGGTGGCTGCAATAAATTTCGCCTGCCACCCGATCCGCTGAAGTTGCGCTTCCATCTTCGTGCGGCGGTCAACACGTTCCGGAAGATTGATGACATATTCTGAAAATGTATCCATCGTTGGACTACCTCTCCGCATCGTGACTGCAAAGCCCACCAAGACAACTCACGATTTGCGCCCCCCGCGATATCTGTTTTCCCTGGGTGAGGACAGCATCCTGAAGACCAAATACAGGCCGACGGGAAAAAGAACCATTGCGAAGAAACCTGCCATTTTGCGACGCTATCTCAAGTGATCGGCTGCAGCTAGCCGCTACTGGGTTTTCTCCTGGGCGGGAGCGAGCCCGGCGATCAGCGATTGGGCTCTCGACGCTCCTGCCCGATCCCAGGTAAACGCCTGAGCCCGCTCGCCAGCCGCTGGCCGCATCGAGTTGCGGAGGTCCCCGTCGCTCGCGAGCTTTTGCATTTCGTCCGCCCAGCGACCCGGGGTCAAATCAGAGACGACAAGGCCGTCGATCTTGTCCCGTACGATCGCGCCGGCGCCCATTGGCGACACGATCACGGGCAGCCCGTGCGCCATGGCCTCGTAGGTGACCAGCGGACCCCCTTCTTCCAGGGTTGGAAAAACGAAGATGTCCGCCTCGGCGTAATACGGTCCGATATCGGCCTGGAAATCCACCAATACCACATCGGGCCTGTTCAGGATATGCCCGCAACGAATCCGGATCGCGTCATCGAGCTTGCCGCACAGAACCAGTTTTCCCTTAATCTTGGCCTCTTCCCAGGCCTGGAGCAGAATGTGGGCTCCTTTTCTCACAGAAATGCTTCCGACGAATAACAGGGTCACGCCGGCTTCGTGCGGGGGAGGAGTCCTCACGGCAGCTCCCGGAAAACGAGCCGGACTCCAGCCGAAACTGGTCGAGATAATCTTGGCGGCCGCAACGCCGGACTCGAGCAGCGATTTCTGCACAAGGGGACTTGGCGAAAATATGTAGTCAGCGAGAGCCAATTGCTCGTCTTCCTCAGCTATTTTTTGATCAGTTATGCCGTGCGCGGGAGGCAACTTCAAATCATCATAAGCACGTTCCAAAATTTGCCGGGCGGATCGATTGTGACAATTGATGCGTTCGGAAATCAGCGGCATTTTTTGACACTTGAGCTGGCTCAGGAAGTTCAGCGACGCGTCCGGGAAAAAATACGCGGCATCGAACCGCTCGGTGTTCCGGAGGAACAGCGCCTCAGTAAAAAACTGCGGCCCTCCCGAAAAACGGTAGACTAGGGGTTTCAGAAGCTTTGGGATGGCCTCCGTCAAGTTGCCGCACCGAAGCTTGTCGTCGCAATTCGGAACGTGCATCCGGCATTCCAGACCGGCCTGGTGCATGCCCTGGTTGAGCGAGAAGAACGTGTGGCTGACGGTCCAGCCGCTGTAGCAATAGATATTGAAGATTGAGCCCACGCGTAACGTCATCTTTGCCTCGTCTCCGGCACAGTGCGGTGTTGGCGGCGGGATCGTTCGCACGCTAGTTTGGTTGTCGTGAGGTATGCATTTGTCGCTGCCATTCGGCGTCGACCAACTCCACTGGCGTGTCCTCGAGGACAGCATTCATGAGCTTATACACGCGCTGCTGCGCAACCATGTTCGTTAGATACTTCAGAGCGAACTCCCGGGCCTGCCGGCCATATCGCTCGGCCAATTCCTGGTCATCAAAAAGCTGCAAAATCGCCTGCCGGGCCGCGGCGACATCGTTTAAGGGAACCGCGAGCCCATGCTGGTTCGCGATGAGGTAGTCATGTAACACGTCGGCGTCCGAGAATATCTGTGCTTTCCCGAGCAACATGGCGCTCACGGCGGTGATGTGGCCCGCACCCCGCTTCTCATCTTTCAGCAAAATCACGCTCAGGGCCGAGTTATCGATAATGCCGAGACAATCGTCGAACGGAATGTCATATAAAATCTCGATATGTTCGGTCGTATCTAGCTGTGGGTCGGTTGCCCGCGATGCCACATATATTGCTCGGATCGTTGTACCCTTTATCGCTTCGGTGAGGATTTCGAAATCCCGGTTGTTTCGCCCGACCATGCAAATATAGCGGCCACGGGTCTTCGCGATCGGGTTCGTCGTGTCCCTGTGAAAGGTGCGCGGAAGATCATATCCCCAAAGCGACAGCGCAATTCGATTGGAGTCGAGGTCATGCGCCTGGCAGAAAAGCCGGGCTTCGGCGCGTGAGTGCACCACAATCAGAGAAAATCTGGAGAAGATTCGATTTATGATCCGGTTGACCGAGCGACTGCCCGTTACGAGATATCGCCTGGACACGTTAAATCCGGTCACTGCGATTTTGGTTTTGCTCGCCGTCAGCGAGAGAATCGCGCGCAGAGCGACACCAAATGAGGAGAAATATTCCTGCGCAATCACCAGGTCGAATCGCCTGATGTCTGACGTTAAACGAAGCGCCTGAAGAATCAGCGAATATGAACGAGCTTGACTGATCGTTCTCGTTTCAACTTCGTTTCCCCTCTCACGCAGCATCCTGATGAAATCCGGATCGGAGGGCGTTTCGTCGGAAGTTATCGGCAGAAACAAGATTCGCTTTGGTGTGATGGTGATCATGGGTCCTAATCAGCTTAGCATAGTCGCCATGGCGCGCGCAAAATGTAGCCCGGGCCAGTATTGATGCCATCGGTCGAGAGCGTACGGAGCGATGAGACCCGACGCGTATCCGATCAACCAGAAAGCAAGGGCAGCAAGCTCCAGCCTCAAGTTGTTGAGGCCATATTTCCCGTTTAAGAGCAACTGCAGAAGCAGTGACGGGCACCTGTGAAAGGCAATGCCAATGATCGCTCCAGGAACGCCATACGTGTAAAACAGCAATGGAGCGAGAATAAACAGCGAAGCGAGCTGGACATAATTAGTCGCGGCAACGTAACTCTGCTTTCCAACGGCAAGATAGGCATTTATCGTCAAACTGTAGCGATTGAACAGCAGTGAAAATGAGAGATATTGCAGCATGGTGCCCGCCGCTGCGTAGCGCGGGTCATACATGATCGATACAATGGTGGGACCTGCGCTGAACAGAAACCCCGCCATCAAGACGAAAGCCGCATCAGCGAGCCATCGCATGCGAAAATAGACCGAGAGAAAGCGCGCATGATCGGTTCGGGCGGCCTCGCTCAGCGCCGGAAAAGCAAGGCCTGAGAAGAGCCGATTGCCTATGCCTTCGGTAAGCGTCGCCAAATTGGACGCGATGGAATAGTTGCCAAGCGCGGCGGGCGAGAGCCAGAGGGCAAGCAGGAAGCGGTCGCCGTTCATGCTGAAGGCCATCGACGCCGAAGAAAGCATCGCCCATTTTCCAAAGCGACGCAGCTCCGAGATGGCGGCCTGCTCCCAACCAAAACGGTCAGAATGTCCATCCAACCAGACGTGGCTGAAAATTGTGGTCATCAATGCTGAGGCAATACCGCCGATGACGAATGACCAGACCGAATGGGTCACCCAGCCGACCCCGGCGGAGAAGCACAGGCCGATTACTGATGAGATGATCTCCATGATCGTCAGGTGTCGCATGTCCAGGTTGCGATTGTGGCTGATCGATTTCATCGATTGGAACCCGAGGATAGCCGCGGTCGACGCGGTAGCCATGAAAATCCACGGCAGGCGCGCGTCGGCATAGACGGAGTTGGGCGCGGTCCAGCCCAAGGAATTTGCAACCATCAAACCAACCGACAGCAGAGCACAAGCGAGCCAGATGAACCCGCCGCGCAAGATCTGGATCGACCACGCCGTCCGCAGGAAGTCGCGCTCTGCGCCGCGCGAGCTCTGCACGACCGCTTGATGTAGGCCGATATCCGAAAGCAGCGTGATCATGATTTGCATGGACGCAGCGATTGCCATCACACCGAAAGCATCTGGCGAGAGAAGCCGCGTCATGATCAAGCTGCCGGCAAACCGCAATGCCAGCGAAACTCCATGGGCGGCAATAATCCATTGGCCTGCGCGATATGCCCGAATTCTCAGCGACGGTGGTTTTGACAACCCCAAATCCGGACTGGCCGATGCCGCCATATCTGTTTCTTGTTCCATGCGACACTTCTGGGTAAACGGCTGTCGTCAACTGCCAATTTTTGCGGGAGCCGTGATAGATTCCGTAGCGCTGCGATGCTCCGGTACGTTGGCCGTTCGTCGGCGTTGGCGCGCGCTGGCGTAAAGCGCTTCAGTTCGACCGATCAGCGCACCCTCAAGTAACCAGGTCCATGGCATAAGCGTGGAGTTAGGAATCAGCTCAACAAGATTTATGGCAACGATCAGAGAGAGGCCCGCTAGCAACGTTGCGTCCCGTTGCGAAGCGGTATATCGCGTGGCAGAGACAACCCAACATACCGAAATTGCAAGCAGTCCAAATTCGGCGAGAAAGCCGATGATGCCGTACTGCCCGACGGTAATGATCCAGCGGCCATCAGTTATACTGTCGTCGTGACCGGAGGCTTGATTGTACACCCTGCCGCGCCCGTATCGCCCCCAACCAAATATAGGCCTCTCCATCGCGCGGTCCAATAAAAGACGCTCATTATCGAATCTGGTTTTCAGCGAGTCGGCCCGGTCGGAATCGATCGATCGGACGGTGTCGTCGATTGTCTGCGCAGGAAAAAAATCTAGCACCCGTGTGGCGGGATAGGTAAGCACAATAGCCACCAGGATGGTCGCGACGCGAAACTGAACCTTGATTGAGCTCAGCCGGGTCACAGGAATAAATGCCAGCCCATACAGAATGGCGCCAAAACTCTTAGTAAGAAAAAGTACGCTCGACAGGTAGGCGGTAAGGGTGCCGGCCTTGACGCCGTTTATGTCTGCCTTCAGGCGCCAAAGTGTGCTGCTGGCGATCACGCAGGTCACCAGAAAAAACGCCGCGATCAGGCCATGGCCCATGAATACGGTCGGGCGAAAGGAACCCTCGCGAGCCTGCTGGTAAAACTCGCCTGGCATAAAGCCGTAGATCCACGCTTGAAGCTGTGGACTCATCCGAATCTCGAACAGCATGGGCAACGAATAGAACAAGCCAGCGATAGCTAGGCTGCGAAATATCTGCTCGGTGCTTCGCTCCGTTGTCAAAATATTGCGACCTAGTATAAACGGAATCACGGTGACGAGCTGGCTGATAACGGACGATATTCCGTCATAAAGTCCCACGGACGGTAGTACGCCGTTCGGCATTGGTATGACGTCGCCATTCAGTTGTGCCGTGACGAAGGGGCTGAATAAGAAAACCAACAGGAGCAAATTGAGCCAGCCGCTTTTTCGAATTTTGGCAGGCTTGAATTGACCACTTAGGACGCACCCCAGCAGAATCGCCAAATTGGGGATGGAGGCCTTGTCGAGCGCCGGGATCATGGCGATCTTGAGCGCGGAACCTGCCGGTAGCAGGAGCTGGCCGCCTAAAATCGTCCATAAAAGAGCCTGGCCGAGTTCGACCTTCCTCAGCAGGCCAAAGACGACCAGTGGCCATGAAAAGAGGGCTGCAACAGCGAACCAATTTCCTTCCATGGTCGTCTAACTCTGAGTTCCGGGATGACGTTCTCAAGACAGTTCCCAATGTCGCGCGGGGCCACTGCATGGATCCGGCTTTTCGCGTGCCAACCTACCCCTTTCTGTCCAAAAAACCAATTTTTACCGCGTTATGATGACTTTACCATCAATCAAAGTTAAGTGGGCTTATGACCGAAAATGCACGATTGGAGACTCGCATGTGCAAGTTCCATAACATACAACGATGCGCCGGCTGTGCGCTGCCGTCGATCCAAGTGAAAAATCCAAGTAGGTAATGATGAGTTTCGGCGTTTTGACCCTCGCGACCCGGGGGGACTACCTCAAAGCGATCGGTTTGGCTCTCTCCCTCCGCGTTTCAAACCCTGGTGTGCCGCTGGCGGTAGCGTGCGCGCCGCACGTTCGCCCCCACGTCGAGCGCTACTTCGATCTATGCGTGGATGAAAATCCCGGGCTTCGCGGCTTCGTTCATAAAATTCACCTCGACAGGTATTCGCCTTTTGAAGAGACGTTTTTCTTTGATTCCGACGTTCTTGTTTTCAGACCCCTGAAAGCCGTCCTGAACGCGTGGCGCGGCCAACCATATGGTGCTTGCGGTAGATACGCTTCGGATGGCATCAGTCCTTTTGGTCTTGATACCAAGGCGGTTTTAAAAAAAATTGATCGAAAGACTCTCGTCCAGATAGACGGCGCAGGACACGCGTATTTTCGCAAGCCGGAATGCGTAGCGGTGTTTGATCTCGCTCGAGAGATCGCCGCGGACTACAAGAGCTATGCGGGCGACATCAAATTTGCAGATGAAGACGTCATGAATATAACGATGAGCATGCTCAATTTGCGGCCCATGCCGCATTTTGACTTTTGGTCGCGTCCCCTGAGCGCGAAGGGAAAGATTGATATTGATGCGGCGATCGGAAAATGTTCCTTCGTGTTCGTCGACACCGGTGAGAGGCAGGAGCCTGTCATGATGCATTTTGCCGCGAACGAAGCCGCGCTTTTGTACTTCCGGCAACTCAAGCGCTTGTTCAATAAGTTTGAAGTGTCCACCGAGGGCCTGGCGGAACAGGCGTTCAAGGATTTTTATCTTCGAGAGTTGAAGTGGCCGATCAAAGCTCGTGTTGATATCTTCAAGGCTTGGCTGTTAGCTCGAAAATAGTCCTAACAGCTTGGAGGCCTCTTTGTCTGCGTCGTGAAAGCGTGAGACGCGTTCGCGGGCTGCGTTCCCCATGGTCGCGATGTCTAGATCTGAGGCGTCCAGACATTGCCGGATCGCGCTAACCAACGCATCCAGATCTCCCGACGGAACGAGCCAACCATGCTGACCCGAAATAACAAGTTCCGGTATACCCGCTACGAAAGTGCTGATCACCGGTCGCCGCAGTGCCATCGCCTCCATGATCACCACTGGGAGACCTTCCGCGAAGCTTGGCAAGACGAGCCCACGTGATGCCAAGAGCTCCTCACGGACCTGATCGCCCGTGATCCACCCTGTAATCCGAACCTTGGAGGCTAGATGGTGATCCGCGATGAACTGTTCGACCTCGCCGCACATCTCGCCGCCGCCAGCTAGCACCAATTCATAATCGACGCCTTGGTCTGCTAGACGCTCGACGGCCTCAAGCAACAGCAATTGGCCCTTTTGCTCGCAGATCCGCCCGACGCAGACCAAACGCCGCGGTAAAATCGGCTCGCCCGGGACATCGTGGAGAAATTTTCGGTCAAGGCCACAGTGCACCACCTGGATTTTTGGCCAATAGGAATGGTGGACAAAACGATAGAGCTGGCTTCGTCCATATGAGCTGATTGCGACGACGAAGTGGGCGCGCCGGATCTTTTCCGCGAGGCCGATCTGGTACGGTTTGTCGAATTCTTCCGGGCCGTGAACCGTGAAACTCCAGGATGGCCCGCCCAGCATATGCACGAGCATCGCGACTTCGGCCGAATTGGTGCCGAAATGCGCATGCAGATGGGTGACGTCGGCATGCTTGAGCCAAATAAAGATCTGGCAGGCTTCCGCCAGATAGACCAAGTGCACGGGCAGGGGGCGGTCTGAGTGGCGTGCCATCTTTAGCTCGAGCGCAAGCGTTCGTAGCGTCCGGATTGGTCGGCTCAAAATTAGACGCAAAACCGCGGCGATTAAGGGCAGCGCGCCCTGCCGCAGGACATAGCGTGTCTGCTCGCGCTCTTTCGCATCCTCAGTGTCTACCAATGGTTCGTTCCAGCCCCGGATCGAAATACGCATGACGCTAACGCCCAGGCGCTCCAATGCCTGGATCTCGCGGCGGATAAAGCTGTGGCTCACCTTCGGATACTGGTTGATGAGATAGGCTATGCGCATGATCGTGTCATTTGTATTCAATCAAGGTAGCAGCGCGGCCCAACAAACGGTCCCGCCAGAATTGGATCTGTCCTGCGGCCTCCGCAAAGCGGCCGACCAGCTGGAAGAAGCTCTTGGTGATGCGCTCGCGCAAGTCCCCGCCGCCGCGCACCGCCTGTCGCAACAGCTGCGCCGGGTAGACCAGGAAGCTCGCAAAGCCCCACGGTGCGGCAACGAGGCCGGCAACGAGACAGAGCAACGGCAACCAGACGCCCCATAACCAAGCCCGGCGTGATTCCCAGACCCAGTGTCGCTCGGGCGGCGCACCGTGGAGATGTGCGCCCTCTGCAAAAGCGTAGCCGCTGCGGCGGGCTCGCTGCCACCATTGGCTGAAGCGGGTCATGGCCGCGTCATGTAGGCTCATTTCGACGGGCAGGCGGAAAATCCGCCATCCCGCCGCCCGCAGGCGTACGCAGAGCTCAGGTTCTTCACCGGCGATCAAATTGTCGCGGTAACCGCCGACCGCTTGCATGGCGGCAGTTCGCAACATGACGTCGCCGCCGCAGGCGCGGGCTTCGCCTGGCGGTCCATCCCATTCCCAATCACAGAGTTGGTTATAGACCGAGTGATCGGGGTAGCGTTCGCGCCGTCGGCCGAATACGGCGGCGACGTCGTCGTTTTGTTCGAAAAAATCGAACGCTGCCGCCGGCCAATCAGGCAGGAGCTCGCAGTCGCCGTCGATGAATTGTACGAAGCGAACATTAGGCATCAGCTCGATGATCCGTTGAAAGCCGGCATTGCGGGCCCGCGCGGCGGTGAAGGGCGTGGCAAGATCGAGTCGTACCAGTTCGGCGCCAAAATCGCGCGCCCAGAGATCCGATCCGTCGGTCGAACCTGAATCGACGTAGACCATAGGGGCGTCCCGGGGCAATGATCGCAGGCAACGCTGCAAGCGCTCGCCTTCATTGCGGCCGATCGCAACAATTCCAAACCGCTGCGCTGATAGCTGGTTCACGTGGCTTCGCGAGCTTGGTCAGGCATTTCTTTGCGGCGCGGCCTGATCTGTGCCGGCACTCCCGCCGCAATCGAATTATCTGGCACGTCAGACAGCACCACGGCATTGGCGCCGATCACGACGTTATTGCCGATATGGATCGGTCCCAGCAGCTTGGCGCCGGCACCGATGTCGACGTTGTTGCCGATCATGGGCGCATACTTCTCGTCAACGCGTCGCAGCCCGACCACGACCCCGTTACGAATCCGACAATTGTCTCCAAACTGCGCGTAACCACTGATGATGATTCCGCCAAAATGGTCAATTACGAAATTACGGCCGATCTTGACCTCGCAGGGAAGCTCAATTCCGGTGATGATCTGGACAAATTTGAAAAGCACTTTGTAGATGAACGAGAACAGCTTTCGGACGATGGCGGGCTTGACGCCATAGCGCCAGCGGCCAAACCGGTAGATCACCATGGCCCAGAAGCCCTGGGCGCCCCAGTCGCGATCATGCGCGCGAAAATCATTCCGGATATTGTCGAACATCGATGCTGCCGGCTTCACGTGTTGTGCTGTCTACCGGGTTGGATGAGACGCCAATCCTGTAGCCCGCAAAATTCTTCCGACTGTCAGGGCGTGCCGGAGCGCCATGCTGGCTCCGCGCAAATCGCGCCGCCGCAGCAGGCTACTCAACGCGACTAGGAGGTCGGCGCAACTTGACAGTATCACGCCCAGGATAAGTCCGCTCGGTCCGTAATATTTACGAAAGTAAAGCAGTTCGCTTTCGATCTGCAACGACGAGATCTGCCGCCCGACTTTGCTGATCGCATTGAGCGTTTTGGCACTTTCGCCGCCAATATGCACCACTTCCGTGTCAGGATAGTAAACCACGTCAAAGCCCGCCTGTTTGACGCGGCGGCAGTGGTCGACCTCCTCGTAATAGAGAAAGAAGCGGGGATCGAAAAGACCGAGCCGGTTAATAATCTCGCCGCGGACGAGGTAATAGCAGCCGGGCACCCAGTCGCAGGCGCGAACCGAACGGTGGTCCCAGTCCATGTCGTCGACCAAACGAGTGTGGGGAAAGAACCGGGAAAGGCCCGTCCGCTGCAAAAACACGTTGTACGGGGTTGGGAAGTAGCGGCAGGACGGCTGCAGAGCGCCGTCCTCGCCGACCAGTTTGACGCCGAGCACGCCGCACCGAGGGTGGCTCTCCATGAAGCCAATGGTTTTCTCCAGCGTGTCGGTGGCGACAAACGCATCCGTATTCAGCAGCAAAACATAACGGCCGTGAACGCGAGAGATCGCCTGATTGTTGGCGCGGCCGAAGCCGACGTTGGCCGAGCTTTTGATCAGGGTGATTGTTGGATACTGGGTTTCCAGGATTTCGATCGAATTGTCCGTCGAGGCGTTGTCGACGACGATAATTTCCAGGACGAGGTCGCTTTTTGCAGCGTCCAGCGCTGCAAACATGCGCGCCAGCAAGTGCCCGGTATTGTAGTTCACCACGATGACGGAGACGTCAGGCGCTTTTGGCGCTGATTCCTGGGACGGCGGCGAAGAACTGATTTGCTGGGGCAGCACCACGGTGCAATCCTAGCAAAAGCCGACGGCGGTGCCGTGCGCCGGCACGCTTTTGGTGACGACCGCATTGGCGCCGATCCGGGCGTGATCGCCAATGGTCAGATTGCCCAGGATCCTGGCGCCGGCGCCGATGTCGACGTGACCACCGATCACGGGGAGGCCCTCTTGCGCGCGCGCCCCGATCGTCACCTGCTGGAAGATCAGGCAGTTGGCGCCGATGGTCGCTTGCGGGTGAATGACGATGCCGTTGGGGTGAGGGATCAACAGACCGCCGCCAATCTGGCAATTCAACGGGATGTCCGCTCCCGTGACGACGCTCCAGAAGCGGTGGCGCAAGACCAGAGTTTTGCAAGCCAATTGCGAAATCCATCCGGTGTGCTGCCGCAACGATTGATAGCGGCGGATGGTTCTGAGCAATTGACGACCGGGATCCCAGAATTGCTGAACTGTTTCCCGCGACCAGTCAGGGATTTCGGCGCTGACCCCCGACGGGCGGGGTTCGGGAAACTCCACCAGATTTGCCGGCATTTGGTCAGCCACGGTCAGCTCTCACCCAGCGGGAAACCTTGCGCCCGGCCAACGCCGAGACATATTGCCGGAGCTTGGCCAGCATGTAGAGCGGAACAAGGCCCAGCGTTCGAAGCGGCAAAACATCGCGCGCAAACTTGACCCTCGCCATTGCGGTGCCAAGGACGACAAGGACAAGGCTACCCGTCCCGATCGTGAACGGAACGAGCGAGCCTCCGAAACAGCCCAAAATACCCGTCACGGCGGTCATGACCAGCAAAACCAGGATCAGCAGCGACAATGGCGGCACCAGCAAATCCAGCGCCAGCGCCAAAAGGGAGATGTCGCGCCGCCTCAATGATTGCACCAACAGTGGAACAAAGCGGGTCGCGATCAGCCCGACATGACCGTGTTCCCAACGCTGGCGTTGTGCCGTTGAGCCCTCAGGGGTTTGAGGGAACGTGCTGGTCACGATCGCGGCGGGGCAAAAGAGCGGCGCGTGTCCGATGCTGGCAAGATCAAGGCCGAGCTTCAGATCCTCGACAATCGCGCCACTTGAAAGATTGACGGATTGAAGGACGCCCCAGGGGAACGCCATGCCGGTGCCCATCAACTGACAGGGCATGCCAAGCGCTTTCAACCCCAGCGGCCGCACCCAGTTTTTGACCCGCCAGGCGAAGGTTGCGACCTGGTGGTTGATGGCGGACTTATCCGGTGGATTCATGAGATAAAGCGCCTGAACCGGACGCTGGTATTCTTGGGCGCCAGCCACAAGCCGATCGATTGCGCCTGCCTCAATCCGGCAATCGGCGTCCACCATGACGACCACGTCGGGAGGATCGGAACGCAGATAAGTCAGACCCCAATCCAGCGCGTAGCCTTTGCCGATGTTCATGCGATCATCGCGGATCGTCACCTCGGCGCCGGCCCGTTCCGCGATGGCGGCGGTTTCGTCATCACAATTGTCAGCGACCACAACCAGTCGGTCGTCCGGTCGGAGTTGTTGCTGAAGGTCGTTGATCGTCGAAAGCAGGCCTTTTTCCTCGTTATGGGCAGGGATGATCACGGCAGCCCGGCCGCGCGCCCCGGCAGGGGCTCCGTCCTGCTTTCCAGGAACGATCGCTGCGACGATCTCGGCAAAAAACACGCTGGCCGGGATGGCCAGAACGGCTGAGACCGCCAACAGGGCTTCCGATGCGATTGCTATCATCTCGAACGATTACCACGGCTGCTATTTTTTAGCCTTTAATCCCGTCTTCGAGGTAAACCCGCGGAACCAGTCGATTATGCCGGAGGCATGACTTTGCCCCAAGCTATTGAATTCATGAGCCAAAAAATATCCCTGCCGGTCGGTTCCAAATTAATCAAATAGTAATGAAGTGATTTACCGAAGCGGCGTTATGCCATATTTACCTCGACCTTGGAGCAAAGCAAATGCCTCACCTCACCAGGGATTGAGCCAGCCGTGCCACGTGAAGCGCAAGCGAACCGCGGACAGTGGGCGACTGAACCTCAATTTGGTCAGGCCCAAAGCTGTTCTTCGGCCGAAAAGCCGGATGACCTTTCGCGCGCGGTCTATGGAATATTGGGCATTCCACTCGACGTCATTGAAATCGGGGGGCTGCTGGAGCGCATCGATCTGGCCGTTGCCGATCAGGCGCCGTTCCTGCTTTCGACCCCGAATGTCAACTTCTTGATGATGGGGCGGGCCGATCCGGAATTTCGCGAGTCGCTGTTGCTCAGTGATCTCTGTCCGGTCGATGGCATGCCCCTGGTCTGGATTGCGCGTCTGTTGGGGGTCCCTGTACGGTGCCGTCTGTCGGGATCGGACATCTTTGATGCCTTGCGGGCAAGACGGGATCGCGATCAAAAGTTGAAGGTTTTTTTGTTTGGCGGATCGGGCGGCGTCGCCGATCGCGTCGCAAAGTCGATTAATACTCAGCCAGGCGGTCTACTCTGCGTTGGCGCGTTAAATCCAGGTTTTGGTTCGGTGGCGGAACTTAGTTCCGCGGTCACGTTGAACGAAATCAACACCACGTGCGCTGATCTGTTGACGGTTTTTCTTTCCGCCCGGAAAGCCCAGGGCTGGCTTTTGCAAAATCATCACCGCATCAGAGCGCCGTTTCGTGCGCAATTTGGTGCGACCATCAACGTGCAGGCCGGCGTCGTCAAGCGCGCGCCGCTGATGGTGCAGCGGATGGGCTTCGAGTGGCTGTGGCGGGTCAAGGAAGAGCCCTATTTGTGGCGCCGTTACCTCAAGGATGGTTTGAGCCTGCTCCATGTCTGTGCGACGCAGGTGCTACCGCTATCGGCGGGTCGAGCGTGGGGATCGCTGACCGGGCGCAATCTGCGCGAGGGCCTGACAATCACTTCAGGCGCGGCGCATGAGCCGATTCTTTCGCTGAAACTGGCGGGCGCCGCGACCGAACGACATATTGATGCCGCGATAATGTGCTTCCGCAATGCTTTAGCGGCGCAAAAGACGATTGTGATCGATCTGTCGCACACCACAGCTGTCGACCAGCGGTTTCTTGGACTGTTGTTGATGCTGCGCAAGCAACTGGTCCAGCGAGGGGATCGGTTGATGTTTTCCGGCGCGACGCGCCGCACGCAGAAGCTGTTCCGGATGAACGGGTTCGAATTTCTTCTCGACCCGAAAACATGAAAGCGCGTTTGGCGCGTAGAGTTGAAAAAATGATCAGGTTCAAACGCAATATTTATTCGGCAGGTCTTGTGGCGGTTTTGCTCGCCGGATGTGGCTCGCCGGACGAGAATGCACAGACCTACTACCAACGCGGCATGGACCTCGTCGCTAAGCACGACGACCTCAATGCGCGGATGGAATTCCTGAAGGCGGTCAAATACAAAGGCGACAGGGCCGATATCTGGCGGGCGCTGGCCGGTGTCGATGAGCGTACCAAGGCAGGCCCATCTGCTATTTTTGCCGACCTTCGCCGCGTTGTTGAACTCGACGCCAATGATCTGGACTCTCGGCTGAAGCTGGCACGAATCATGGTCGTGGGCGGCGCCGCCGATGCAGCGCTCAAGATCATTGACGCGGCCAAGGAAGGCGACAAGCCGAACGCAACCTTGCATGCGCTGAGGGCTTCAATTTTGCTCCGGACCAAGGACATCCCAGGGGCGCTGCGCGAAGCGCAGCGGGCCGTGGAGATCGACCCGACCAATGTCGAGGCGACCATTGTGCTTGCGTCGAAGAAAACCGCCGATGGTGATAGCGACGGCGCCCTCAAGTTGCTCAATGCACTTCCGGCCGGTGATCAGAATTCGCCGAGCGTATCGTTGGCGAAGGCCCAGGCCTTTGCTCGCAAGGGCGATACCGCTCAGGCGGCGGCCCTGTTGCAGAAGCTGGTCGCCGATAATCCGAAAGAAACAGCGCTGCGCGGACAATTGATCCAGCTCGATATCGCGGGCAAACGTTTTGACGATGCCGAACGCGAATTGCGTGGACTGGCCGATGCGACGCCACCCGATCCCAAAGCTGTACTCAACCTCGTGCGCTTTCTGGCGTCTGTTAAGGGCCCTAAAGCTGCCAGCGACGAACTCCATGCGCGCATCAAGGCCGGCGGTGACGTTTTCGACTATCAGATTGCCGCAGCCGAACTCGCTTTTTCCACTGGCGAGGTGCAACAGGCCGCCGACCAGCTGACAAATCTTTCGAAGACCGCCGCAAAGCCGGAACAGAAGCTCGCCGCTCAAACCAAGCTTGCCGAAATGTATGTGGCCAAGAACAACACCGCGGCGGCCGAACCACTGATCGGGGAAATCCTGCAAAAGGACAGCCGCAACACCATCGGGCTGCGTCTGCGGGCGACGATCCGAATCGAAAGGGGACAGTTTGACGACGCCATTGCCGATCTGCGGGAGGCGCTCAACAACCAGCCAAAATCGCCTGATCTGTTGATGTTGATGGCGGCAGCCTACCAGCGCAGTGGCAAGAACGAACTTGCAGACCGTCAATACGCCGATGCGCTGAAAGTGTCGGGGCAGAATGCAAATGTAGCTCTGCGCTATGCCGATTTCCTGCAGCGCCGGGGTGACGCAGCCCATGCCGAGGATATTCTGACCCAGGCATCGGCCAAAAATCCGCGGGATATTTCCTTGCTGACGGGCCTCGCACAGATTCGGTTGGCACGACAGAACTGGGCCGGGGCATTGGCGGTCGCCGATGCCGTTTCCAAGGTAGGCGACAATCGGGTTCTGACAGACCAGATCAAGGCCTCCGCGCTCGCCGGGCAAAATCGCAACGATGAAAGCCTGGTCGCGCTCGAGGACGCGCACGCCGCCGCGCCCGACGCCGTTCAACCGGTGGCCGCCCTTGTTGCGGCCTATCTAAAGCTGGGTAAAGCCGACAAGGCCGACGCGCTGCTGCAGCCGATTTTGAAGAAATTTCCGGACAACGCCGAGCTGCTGGTCTGGATGGGGCAGACCAAGCTGGCGCACAACAAGGCCGCTGATGCCTCGCAGGACTTCAAGGCGGCGATTACCAAACAACCGAAATACCCCGCGAGCTATACTGCATTGTCAGATCTTTACACGCGTCAGAAGAACTACGATGGCGCGGCGACCGTCATCCAGGCCGGTCTAAAGCAGGAGCCGGATAATGTTAACCTGCGTTTGACCTCCGCAGGCCTGCAGATATTGAGAGGCGACCAGGATGGAGCCATCGCCCAGTATGAGGCGTTGCTCAAGGACCAGCCCAACTCGGCGTTGGCGATCAACAATCTGGCAAGTTTGATTTTGGACAGTCGCAGCGACAAGGACAGCGTCGATCGGGGGATTGCGCTGGCCGAAAAATTAAAAGGCGCCACTTTGCCCCAGTTCCAGGACACCTATGGGTGGGCTCAATTCAAGAAAGGCGACCCCGAGGCGGCCATCAAGGTACTCGAGCCGATCCAGACCCAGATGCAGGCGTCCTCCGCCTTTCATTATCATCTGGGGATGAGCTACGCGGCGAACGGCGAGGCCGACAAGGCCGCCGAGCAATACAAGAAGGCCTTGGCGATCGAGCCCGACGGCACGCCCTTGAAGACAAATATCATCGCTGCGATGAAGTGAGCCGGATGGTCTAAAGCGTTTTCGAGCGAAGCATGCCCTCGGACTTGATCCGTGGGTGGACGCCGGTTCGCGTGAAGAAAACGCGTCAAAACAAAAATCGAGACTTCGGTTCTGATTACATCAGAACCGAAAGCTCTAGTTACCATCCGGCAGGATGCTGACGCTGCGTGACACCACCAGCATGACGCTGTTCGAACTCGCCGGGCCAAGTCCGGACGTGGTCGGAACGAGGATGCCGGTCACGGGATCGATGATCAATCCCGAGGAAGCGGTCCCGCTATCGCCAAGCCGGTGCAGATAGCGATAGGTCAATTGCGCGTTCCATTCCCGGGTCAACAGGTAGCCATACGTGGCGGATGCCGAGATATAGTCCGATGTGGTGCCGGACGAGGTGGTTCGCGAACCATTGGCGGAAAACGACAGCGACTCCCGCGAATTGACCGTGTAATTGGCGCCTGCGCCAATCGACGTCAATTCGATCAGCGAGCCGACGATGCTCGGCGAGATCGACTGAAGGCCGGTGAAATTCAGCGTGGTGTCCGGGAACATCTTGTAGGTCAGGATCATATTCGTGATGAACCCGGTATTCGAGCTCGAGCCGGACGAACTGGGGTTCGAAGGTGTCAGCGACAGCGCGGGACTTCCTCGCTCGGTTTGCACATAGGCGACGCCAACGGTGCCGCTATAGCTCAGCAAGGCCGACAGGGTCGCATCAATCCCGACATTTTCCCTGAAGATCGAAGTCTGCGTATTCAGGCTGTTATTGAAATTCA
>Ga0134126_10004511_pt1 | contig 17421 bp, 16 predicted proteins | sample KB31752_FD_96881 | JGI IMG/M metagenome (GOLD analysis project Ga0134126, IMG submission 96881) | Terrestrial soil microbial communities with excess Nitrogen fertilizer from Kellogg Biological Station, Michigan, USA - KB3-175-2 | ecosystem: Environmental > Terrestrial > Soil > Unclassified ...
AATCGCCAAGCTCTACAACATGTTGCCGGCGGCGAGCGGCGCCACCTCGCAGGGCCGCACCCCCGCCGACAACGCCACCGTACGCACCGTCTTCGTCATCGGACCGGACAAGAAGATCAAACTTCAGCTCATCTATCCCATGAGCACGGGCCGCAACTTCGATGAAGTGTTGCGCGTTCTCGATTCCTTGCAGTTGACCACCAAGCACCAGGTTTCCACCCCGGTAAACTGGAAACCCGGCGACGACGTCATCATCAGCGGCAGCGTCTCCAACGACGAGGCCAAGAAAAAGTATCCCGGCGGCTGGAAGGCTCCCAAGCCCTACCTCCGCATCGTTCCCCAGCCCAAGTAAGGATGGAAGTGGCTGCCCACCCTTTGTGGTTTGCAAAGGGTGGGCTCACCGCCCATAAGTGGGTAAAAAGAAAGAGACAGGGCGCAAGCCCTTGGTATGGGGGAGCATCAGCTACCCGCACTTGCGGGCCACCACCAGGTATTGCGCCCCTAATGGCAGGTGAGAGAGCGTCGGTTCCAGTCCCCGTAACCACTTCAGCCAGCGTGGAAAATAGAAGTAGCTGCTGCTGTGCAGAACCACGAACCCATTGTTAATTAATAACTTCCTAGCCTCTCTGCAAGTGATGGATATAGCTTCGTCATCAAATTCACACTGTCCCATAAGGTAGCGGGTGGCGGGGTTGTAGGGGTTGTTCTCCCACAGGGCAAAAATGCCGCCCGGCGACAGAGAATCATGGACATAGCGCAGAGCAGAGGCGCGCTCTGCCGGGGCGATATGGTGAAAAACCCCGTTGCAGAACGCCAAATTGAACTCGGAGTGTGCGAAATACTGGTCACAATTCGCGAATTCCACCCCTTTTTCCCCGTGTTCCTGACGGGCCTGATGCAGCGATTCGGAGGAAATATCTACCCCCAAGATGCGGCGCGGATGCAGGATTTCCTTCAAAAAGGGCACCGAACCGCCAATACCACAACCATAATCCAGCACAGATGAGGGGGCAAAAGCGAGCCCGCGGAGCTGCCTTTGCAGCCACTCAACCCGTGCCCGGGCACAATAGTCCGAGGCTTCGCCGGAGGGCGCCAGGGCGCGGTTGAGAACACTCTGGTAGTGAGGGGCGCTGCGGTCAAATAACTCCTGGTTGCGCTGGCGAGATGTGTTTTGCAGTCCCATGGCCCTGTGCGCCTTGTGCAAAAGTATACGTCGGCTGCAAGACACCTAATCCAGGCAAAGAGAGCAGGCAAGGTAATTACCCTAGAAGATTGGCCGGTAAGACCGGCAGGCTGCCGATTCTCAAGATGAGACGGCGAACGGACGTACTTTCATCGTAAATAGGGTATTTCTTCCAGTTGCCTTTCTGGTCAGCTATGTGCGCATAATGGCTCGAAATTCTTCCAGGCATACAGATAAACCTTGGGGCGATGAGGTTAGGCTGGGCCGCAACCTAAGTTCCAGAGCACAGCTGAGGAAGTTCCTGCGGGGAGAAACGTGAGTGGAATGAAGTGTCATTTTGTGGATGAGCGGCTCGAATTCTTCGCCATCCTGGGCGAAAAACTTGGGGAAGATTTCAGCCTGGAGCCGGCTTCGCTGGAAGAGCGGGAAAAGCTGCTGGAATGCGAGCTGCTTATCACCAGTCTGCCCAGCCGGGAAGACAAAGAATTCGCCGACCGCTTCGAACGTCTGGAAAAGCTGGTACGGAATCCCGCGGGCATTCCAGTGGTGGCTTTTCTCTCCACTACCGACCGCCAGGTAGTACGTATGGCCTGGGGGGTCGGCGCCTACGACTATTTCGTGGAAAATGGATCCCTTGAGGAATTGCGCCTGGTGTTGCGGCGCGCCAGCCAGTTCTACGAGTTACATCGTGAAGTGGAGCAATTGCGCGTATCCGCCACGCGGCTGACGGATTTTGTCGCAGTGGTGGGCACGGACGAAAAGATGCTCGCCATTTACAGCTTCGCTTCCAAGGTGGCGGCCAGCGATGCCACGGTGCTGATCAGCGGCGAAACCGGGACGGGTAAGGAATTGCTCGCCCGCGCCATTCACCGCAGCAGCCCACGCGGGCGCGAGCCTTTTGTGGCCGTGGCCTGTTCCTCATTGCCAGAAACCCTGATCGAAGCCGAACTATTCGGTCACGAGCGGGGAGCCTTTACCGGGGCGGGCGCGGCGCGGCGGGGACGTTTTGAAGCGGCGGAGCGGGGCACGATTTTCCTGGACGAAATCGGCGAACTCTCGCCCAACATGCAAGTCAAGTTGCTGCGGGTGCTGCAGGAGCGCAGCTTCGAGCGCCTGGGCAGCAACCAGGCGCGCAGCATGGAGGCGCGCATCATCTGCGCCACCAACCGGGATTTGATGGAACTGGTGAAAGCCGGCGGCTTCCGCGCCGACCTCTACTACCGGCTGAACACAATTGAAATCAGCCTGCCCGCCCTGCGCGAGCGGCGGGACGACATCGTGGTGCTGGCCTACTCCTTCCTGCACAGCTACGCGGAACGGCACCGGCGCCCGGCGCGGCGGATTTCCGCGGCCGCCATGGCCGCCTTCCAGGAATACGAGTGGCAGGGCAATATCCGCGAACTGCAGAATGCCATCGAGCGCGCGGTGGTGGTGTGCGACGGTCCGGAGATCCGCATCGAGCACCTGCCCTCGCAATTCGCTGCTTGGGACATGGTACTGGAGGACAGCTCCTTCGACGAGGAAGTGCGTGCCTTCAAGCGCCGCCTGATTCGGCGGGTGCTGCTCGCTTTCGACAACAACAAGCTGCAGGCCGCCCGCTCGCTCAAAATTGCCCGCTCTTCCCTGCACCGGCTGATTGACGAGCTGGAAGTTCCCGAGCCGGCTCCGCGGGGACGCAACATCCCCAACTGAGCCGTGAGCCTGCTCTCCACGCGGCGCGTTTTCCTCATCATCCTGGGATTGGGATTGCTGGCCATGGCCGCACGCGGGGTGCACGACCCCGACGTGTGGTGGCACCTGCGTGCGGGACAGGAAATCGTGGCCAGCCACCATGTCCCCCGCCAGGACAGCTTTTCCTATACCCGGTACGGCCAGCCCTGGATTGCCCACGAATGGCTCTCGGAGGTGCTTTTCTACCTCATCTTCCGCATTACCGGCTGGGCCGGCTTGATGATCGCCTTCGCGGGAGTGATCGGCGCCACCTTCTTATTGCTTTACCGGCAGTGCGCTGGACGTCCGTATATTGCGGGCCTGGTGACCGTCCTGGGAGCAATTGCCACCATTCCCTCTTGGGGCGTGCGCCCGCAGATGTTCTCTCTGCTGCTGGCGGCGGTGTTCCTCGACCTGCTGGGCAAGGCGGACCGGAGCAATCCCAGTCACCTGCGCTTCCTGTGGTGGATGCCGCTGCTGCTGGTGCTGTGGGTTAACCTGCACGGCGGGTTCCTGCTGGGACCGGCGCTGATGGCTATCGTTCTCACGGGCTGGCTGGTGCAGGCGTGGCTCGGGCTGGAAAGCTGGCCTCATGCATGGGCGCGGCTGCGGCGGCTGGGAGTGGTTCTGGCCGCGTGCCTGGCAGTGATTCCCCTGAACCCTAACGGGCTGGAACTTTACCGTTATCCTTTCCAAACCTTGCAGGCCCGTACCATTGTGGACTACATCGTGGAGTGGGCCTCTCCCAATTTCCACTCCGTGGATTTCAAGCCTTTTTTGGGCTTGCTGTTGCTGACTTGGCTGGTGGTGGCGGCGTCGCGCAAGCGTCTGTCGCCCACCCAGATTCTGCTGCTGCTGGCCACTGCCTACGGCGGCTTGAGCGCCGCACGCCATATTCCCATTTTTGTGCTGGTGGCAGTGCCCATTCTGGCTGCAGGCCTGGACGAACTGGCTGCGCGCCGAAACTGGTTTAGCCCGGCAGAAGAGAAATCGCCCGCGCCGGCGAAGCTGGTATTCAACCTGGTGCTGCTGCTGGCAGTGGCGGGATTGACGGGCGCTCGATTTTACCAGGCGGTAAAGGGCCAAGCCGCCGGTGAAGCCCGGCACTTCCCCCAGGCTGCCACCGAGTTTCTGATTCGAAAAAAGGTGCCAGCACCCATCTTCAATTATTACGATTGGGGCGGATACTTCATCGCCAAGCTCTATCCGCAGTACCGCGTGTTCATAGACGGCCGCACCGACCTTTATGGCAAGCTGATGGACACCTTTTCCGACACCGCGCGCGGCCAGGGCAACTGGCAAGAGGCGCTGGAGAAGTATCAGGTGCGGACGGTGGTAGTGCCGCCCACCAGCGGACTGGCCGGATTGTTAAGGCTCGACGCCGGATGGAAGAAAGAATTTGAGGATGAACAGGCGGTGGTGTTTGTAAGAACGGGAGGCTAAGGTTGTTGGCCGTTGGGCGATGGCGCTCCGCCTCGCGCCGCCGGCTTTGCTTTTGCCCATCGGATTTCAGGCGCTCCGCCGGCAGGCCCGACACTAAAAGTGCGAGAGCGAGCTAAGGACCAGGGGCAGGCCCACTTACAGGGATAACTGTCTCTTTCTGGCGGCATCTTTCCGGCTCCTCTGTCTCAATTCTCGGACAGTCCCCTTGTCAACCGGCTGCCACAATTCCTAAGTTGCTGAATCTGTGGACACAAATTCCCCGTCTTCGGCGGGCAAAATGCACTCTGGATTGCACGGTAAGAAGCGGAGCTCAAAACCTGGGTTCCCACCATTGTGCATCGGAGGCTAGGAAATGTGGGAAGTTCTTAATCGGGTGTGGCGGGATGACGAAGGTCAGGACATTGCCGAATATGCGGTCATGCTGGCGGTGATTCTGGTCATCGTGGTAGGCACCATACGCTTGATCGGCACGCAAGCCAATAACGTGTTTTCCGAAACTGCCAGCGCCATCGGCGGCTAGCTCGGCAGGCTGGCGCGGGGAGCAGCGCGGCGGCGGCCAAGCAGCGATGTGGACGTTTAGCGAGGAAGGGCTGGCGCAGCCAGAAGCTGGAACTGCGCCCGCCTTTGCTTGTGAACAGAATTTCAAGGAGAAACAGCCATGCTGACCGCCACGGTCCTGGGGCATAAGATGGCGGTTCCGCACCCGGAGGTGTGGAACGCGCTCATTCTGGCCTTTGTGCTGACAGCGGCGGTGGGCGACATACGCTGGCGCAAAATTCCCCGCCTGCTGACCACGGCGGCGGTGGCGGCGGGATTGATTTTTCACCTGGTGCACGGCGGTCTGGGCTGGGAATTTGCCTCCGCCCTGATTGCCACCCTGATCGCCTTCGGCGTAGGGCTCAGCTTTTTCCAGCTGGGCGCGATCGGGGGCGGCGACGTGAAGCTGATTACGGCTCTGGGTGCGCTTTTGGGGCTGGACCGATGGATTCTGGCCATGGAGGTGGCGGTGATCGCCGCCGCCCTGATCGGCCTGGTGCAGGCCATACGGCGGGGCATGCTGGGGCAGATGCTGCGCAACATCGGGGAGCTGATCAAGTGGCTGGTGGGAAGGGGAGGAGTGGCCGCCCATCCCCGCATTAACGTGCGCAACACGGCCATGCTGCGGGCCCCCTTCGGGGTGGCCGCCGCCCTGGGAACCTTGTTTGCGGTTTTCAAACCATGAAGCGGGAACGCACAGAACGGGGCGCAACCATCGTGGAAGCTGCGGTCACTTCCCTGGTGCTGTTCAGCCTGCTGTTTGCCATTTTGGGATTCGGGCGAGCGTTCAACATCTACCAGGTGGTAACGGACGCGGCCCGGGAAGGCGCGCGTTACGCGGTGGCCCCCGATCCCAATGCAGCGGCGCCTTATTCGCTGCCCACCCCCGATGCCGTAGCCACACGGGTGTGCGGATATTTGCAGTCGGCCAACATCCGCTTTGCCAGCGGCAGCTGCGGACTGGCCAGCGGTCCGGGAGGACCGACCTGCGCCAGCGGCGGCACCATGGCCCCGGGCGTGGGACCGGGAGTCTACGTGCTGCAGGGGTGCTCGCAGGCGGTCAACAACATTCAGACCTTTTATACCGAAGTGGATGTGAAGGTGCCTTACCGGCTGTTTGGGCTGCCCTTCACGGTGAATATGAGCACACGAGCGGTCATGCGCAATGAATCGACCGGTCAAGCTTATGGCAATTAAGGGGCAGACGCGGGGGACGCAGGTGGCGGAGCTGGCGATCGTGCTGCCGCTGCTGCTGTTTCTCTCGCTGGCGGTTTCAGAAGGGGCGTACATGATCCGCGTCCACCAGGTGCTCAACAACGCCGCCCGGGAGGGGGCGCGTCTGGCGGTGCAGCCGGAAACGTTCGATGCCGCCAACCCGCTCACCGACTGCGCCACGGCGACGCCCAACACCTCCCACGCGGCGCTGTGCCAGGCCATTATCCAGTACGCGAAGAACAACGGCATCAGCGCGGGCTCGGGGTTCAACCGCTGCAACGGGAATGCCGGCAGCAATGGGATGAACATCACCATCAACCAGCGCTACCTCATCCCCGGGACGGGCGGAGGGCTGAGCCTCAACGGCACGCAAGTGCTAGTGAGCTGCCCCTATAATCTGGCTTTTTTACCGCGGCTTCCCAGCTTTGGAGTGACCGGAACCGTGAATCTGAAGGGCAATGTGGTTTTCCGAGATTTTTAGATTTCCTTTTGGCGAGGAGAAGTGATGAACCGCAACCGGCTGTTGTTGATTGGCATTCTGGCTCTGGGCGTGGGCGCCCTGGTGAGCTACATGGTTTACACCACGCTGCGGCGTACCGTGGCCACGGTGAAGCAAGCGAACACCCAGGTGGTGGTGGCAGCCATTGACCTGCAGGTGGGCGCCAGGCTGGAAGACAAGGATCTGCGCGAGGTGCGCCTGCCCGGCGCCGACCTGCCGCAGGGCTACTACCAGAACAAGGCCGACGTGCTCGGCCGGGGCGTAGTTGTGCCCATCGCCAAGGGGGAGTTCATCCTGCCCAGCAAGCTGGCGGCGGAAAACGCGGGGGCGGGTCTGCCTTCGCTGATCCCTCCGGGGATGCGCGCCGTCTCGGTGCGGGTGAACGAGGTGGTGGCGGTGGCCGGCTTCGTCATTCCGGGCACCCGCGTGGACGTGCTGCTGACCGGCAATCCCCGGGGAACGGATGAGCCTCTGACCACGACCGTGCTGGAGAACGTAGAAGTGCTGGCGGCGGGCCAGAAGCTGCAACGCAGCTCCCAGGGCGAACCGCAGAGCGTGCCTGTCATCACCCTGCTGGTGTCGCCCGAGGACGCGCAGAAGCTGACCATGGCCAGCAACGAAGGCCGCATTCAGCTGGCGCTGCGCAACCCGCTGGATACCTCGGAAGAAAACCTGGCGGTGCTGCGTGATTCTTCGCTTTACCGCGTGGCTGGACCGGTGCGCGATCCCCAGCCCACGCGCAGCCGGGTGCGGCGGGTAGCGGCGGCCCCCAAAGCGGCGCCCGCGCCCAGCATGTACGTGGTGGAAATGATCAAGGGCGACAAACGGGATGTGTCCAAGTTCTAGAGACCCAGAAGTTATCGGCTCCCCCAGGTTTTTAACGACCTGTTTTTTTAGCGGAGAGAACAAGATGCGTGTTTCGAAAGTGGTATTTCTGACAGGCGTGCTGACGCTGCTGCTGGCGGCGGGCACTTTCAGTTTCGGCCAGGCGGCAACGGAGGCGGGCGCGGCCGCGCAACAGGTACAGCCTCCTACACCCAATCCGGCGGCGGTCCTGCCCGGGCAACAGACGGCGCCGCCGCCCGCAGCCACACCGCAACCCCAGACCGCCCCTCCGGCGGGACCATCGGCGACCAGCGCCCAGACCCCCGAGGGCGGCCCGGCACCCCTGCGGGTGATGGTGGGCAAGTCGCTGCTCATCAACACCACCGAGCGGCTGAGGCGGGTCTCGGTTACCGATCCCAATGTGGCTGACGCCATTGTGGTAACGCCCACGCAGATTCTGGTGCACGGCCGTTCCCCGGGCGAGATTTCGCTGCTTATCTGGGATGAAGCCGAACGCTCGCGCAGCTTCGACCTGCGGGTGGACGTAGACGTGACCGCCTGCGCGGAAGAGATTCACCGCATTTTTCCGGAAGAGCGCATTGAGGTTTCGCCCTCGCGGGCGGCCATCGTGCTCTCTGGACACGTATCCACCGAGGATGTGGCCAAGCGCGCGGGCATGATCGCCCAGGCCTACAGCAAGAACGTGGTCAACGTGCTTACCTTCGGGCCGATGGGCTCGCAGGAAGTGCTGCTGGAGGTGAAGTTCGCGGAAGTGGACCGCAGCGCGCTTACCCAACTGGGGGTGAACATACTGTCCACCGGAGCCACCAATACCGTCGGTACCATCGGCACCCAGCAGTTCGGCGGCTTCGGACCGCAACAGATTACGGATTCATTCCCGCGTTCTGGGGGAACGGTGTTCACCAGCAACCAGACCATACAGGACACGCTCAACATGTTCCTGTTCCGTCCCGACATTCACCTGGGAGCGGTGATCAAGGCACTGCAGAATAAGAACCTGCTGCAGATCCTGGCCGAGCCCAACCTGATCGCCATGAATGGCAAAGAAGCCAGCTTCCTGGCCGGCGGACAGTTCCCCTTCCCGGTGGTGCAGCCGGGAGCGGGCTTCACCGCGGTGACCATCCAGTTCAAAGAGTTCGGGGTACGTCTGAGCTTCACTCCGGAGATCATGCCCAACGGCGACATTCACCTGAAGGTGGCGCCGGAAGTGAGCGCGCTGGATTTTGCCAACGCGCTGACCATTTCCGGCTTTGTAATACCGGCGCTGAGCACGCGCAAGGCGGAAACCGAATTCCAGATGCAGGACGGGCAGAGCTTCGTGATTGCCGGCCTGATGGACAACCGGGTGACCAGCCAGCTCAACAAGATTCCCGGGCTGGGCGACATTCCGGTGCTGGGAGCGCTGTTCCGCAGCAAAAGCCTTTCCAAGAGCAATTCGGAGCTGATGGTGCTGGTGACGGCCAAGAAGGTGTCGCCGGATGCGGTGGCGCCGCCGCTGCCGCAGTACCCGCAGCCCTTCCTGGACAAGAACAAGTTCGACGGCAGCAAGCCCGGGGGAGGCGGAAAATGAGAGCCGGCCGCAGGCCCCGGCGGGAACGAGGGATGACGCTGCCCCTGGTGGCGGTGTTCATCGTGGTGCTGTTTGCCTTCGCCGCTCTGGCCATTGATGTGGGAATCCTGTACACGGCGCGCACCAGCGCCCAGCACGCGGCGGACGCGGGAGCGCTGGCGGGAGCCTACGTGTTCAGAAATTCGCCCAATCCGGCGGTGGCCACGGTGGCCAACTCCGCTGTCTCCACCGCGGTGCAGAACAAGATACTGGGGCAAAGCCTGACGGTGGCGGATTTTGGCGCCCCCCTGACGGCCTCGCCCTGCCCCGTCAACAACGCCAGCACGGCGGTGTGCGTGGACAGCACCAACCGGCGGGTAACGGTCTACATCGCGCGCACCGGGGCGGCGGGAATCGGCACGTTTTTTGCCCGTGCCATTGGCTGGAACGCGGTGGGAGTAACCACGCGGGCGACGGCGGAAGCCAGTTCGCAGGCGGGCGGAACCCATTGCCTGAAACCCTTTTTCATCGCCAACACGGCGCTGGCCAGCGCGCCAACCATTTCTGCGGCTTGCGCGGCCTACCAGCAGACCATGTTTAACCCCAATGTGACCGACCCCAACACGGGAGCACCGCTGCTGACCAACTATGCGCAAACCATGCGCGGCACCGACATCACGCTGCGTCCGGTGGGCCAGTCGCAGACGCCCAACAACAGCGGCGTGCCCAGCCAGTACTACTCGCTGGATTTCGGCAATGGCGCCAACACCTACAGTTGTGCCATTTCACACTGCCTCAATGATCCTGCGTGCAATGTGGATACCAGCGTACTGCAGAATTTCACCGGCTCCTGTGGCGACTTACTCAACACCGAAAACGGGAAGATGAAGCAGAAGACATACGTTGGCGTATCGGACCTGATCGGCACCCCGGCCGACATCTGGTCGCCGGATAATCCGACGACCCCGGTGCCGACCAATCCCAGCCCGGACTTTGAATACTGTTATCAGGGCAATTGCTCGCAGCTGCGCGACACCAGCCAGTCGCTGATTACGGCGCCGGTGTGGGACAACTGCAATTCCAGTCTGGATCCGGGCAAGCAGCCCGTACCCTTTGTGGGATTTGCGGAATTCTTTATTGACAATGTGCCGGATAGCCAGGGCAACATCACCGCCCATTTCGTGAATGCCAGTTCGTGCGGCACCGCCCAGGGCGCAGGGCCGGGCCCGGGCACGGGACCGGCGGCGATTCCGATTCGTCTTATCCAGGGACCCTAGGAGAAACGCAGGCAAGGCCAGAATTTCCCAGTGAAGGTAGTGAACGATGGCTGAATTGGCAGTGGTAATACTGGCGAGCGACGACGAGCAACGCTCGGTGCTGCAGGTGCTGGTGGACGGCACCAATGTGGCGCGGACGGTGCACAGTTGTCCCACGTTTCCCGTGGCCGCCACCGATCCGCTGTTGCGGCGGATCCAGGGAGTGAGCCCGGACGTGCTGCTGGTGGATATTCCCAATGAGAACGCCTCGGCGGCGATTCGCGCCATCGAAACGTTGCGGGCGGAGGTAAACACGGCTGCGGTTTTCGCCGTGGGCAGCATGTCGCAGCCGCAGGTGATCGTGAACGCCATGCGGGCGGGGGCACGCGAGTTCATCGAGCGGCCCACCACCACGACCGCCCTGCTGGAAGCCTTTGTGCGGCTGACGGCGGCGCAGCGCAAGCACGGACAGAGCGGGCGCCGGGGCAAGGTATTCAGCATCGTGAACGCCAAGGGAGGCACGGGAGCCACGACGGTGGCGGTCAACATCGCGCTCTCACTGCACGCCGCTCACGGCAACGTGGCGCTGGTGGACCTGGCGCCCCTGGGCCATGCCGCCCTGCACCTGAACGTGAAACCGCTGTTCACCATTGCCGACGCTCTGCGCAACCTGCACCGCATGGACGGCTCGCTGCTGGAGAGCTTCATGACCCGCCATCCCGACGGCCTGCACCTGCTGGCGGGAACGAGCACGCCTACTTCCATCGAACCCACGACCAGCGAGTTTGCCGCCCTGTTCGACATTCTGGTAAGCCATTACCGCTATATCGTGGTGGATACCTCCACCCGGCTGGATGCGGCCACCCGCCTGGTGTGCAACCTTTCAGAATTCGTGCTGCTGGTGGCGCACACCGATGTAGCTTCCCTGTGGAGCGCGGCCCGGGTACTGCAGTACCTGGGCGAGTCGGGGGGGAGGGAGCGGGTGCGGCTGGTGCTGAACCGGTTCCGCAAGATTCCCGGCTTCAGCGAGAGCGACGCGGAAGCGGCCACGGGCGTGAAACTGTTATGGAAAATCCCCAATCACTACGTCGCGGTCTCAAATTCGATTGACCGCGGCGTACCGGTTATTCAGCAAAACCACTCCGAAGTTGCCCGCTCGTTCACCGGTTTGGCGGCGACGCTGACCGAAGCCGACGACAGCAGCAAGCGGGGTGGATGGTCGTTGTTCAAAACTGTGTAGGAGCAAGGCATGGGCGGATTAGGGATGGGAACGCAATTCGAGCGCACCGAATACCAGCAGGTCAAAGCCGACCTGCACCGCAAAATTCTCGACCGGCTGAATCTGGAAAAGCTGGGACGCACTCCCAGCGATGCCGCGCGCGAGGAAGTGCTGGTGCTGATCCGCAACTCGGTAAACGGCGAGGCCGTGCCGCTGAGCTTCGCGGAACGCGAACGCCTGGCGCGCGAGATTCTGGACGAAATCTTCGGCCTGGGCCCGCTGGAGCCGCTGCTCAAGGATCCCAGCATCTCCGATATCCTGGTCAACCGCTATAACCAGGTGTACATCGAGCGCAACGGCAAGCTGGAGCCCACCGGGCTGACCTTCAAAGACGATCAGCACCTGATGCAGATCATCGACCGCATTGTGTCGCGGGTAGGCCGGCGGGTGGACGAATCTTCGCCCATGGTGGACGCGCGCCTGCCCGACGGCTCGCGCGTAAACGCCATTATTCCGCCGCTGGCGGTGGACGGCCCGGCGCTTTCCATCCGCCGTTTCGGGCGCGATCCGCTGACGGCGCGCAACCTGATCGAAAACAAGTCGCTGACCGAGCCCATGCTGGAGCTGCTGGCGGCCATGGTGAAAGGCCGGCTCAACCTGCTGATTTCCGGCGGCACCGGCGCCGGCAAAACCACGCTGCTCAACGTGCTTTCCGGCTACATTCCCAACACGGAACGCATCGTCACCATTGAAGACGCGGCCGAATTGCAGCTCAAGCAAGAACACGTGGTACGGCTGGAAACGCGCCCACCCAACATCGAAGGCAAAGGCGCTATCCGCCAGCGACAGCTGGTGATCAACAGCCTGCGTATGAGACCCGACCGCATAGTGGTGGGCGAAGTCCGCGGCGAGGAAGCCTTTGACATGCTGCAGGCCATGAACACCGGCCACGAAGGCTCGCTGACCACGGTGCACGCCAACTCGCCACGCGACGCGCTGTCGCGCATCGAGAACATGGTTTCCATGGCCAACCTCAACATTCCCGAGCGCGCCGTGCGGCAACAAATCTCCTCCGCCATCCACGGAGTGGTGCAGATTGCGCGCATGTCCGACGGCACCCGCAAGGTGACCTCGGTTTGCGAGATTACGGGCATGGAGAGCGACGTCATTTCCATGCAGGACATCTTCGTTTTCGAGCGCAAGGGAGTGGCGGAAGGTGGCAAGGTAAAGGGCGTGTACCGCTCGACCGGCATACGCGCCAAGTTCACTGACCGCTTGGCGGCGGCAGGCTGCCGCGTGCGCCCGGCGGTGTTCGAATCCGTAGTGGAGGTATGAGGCCGCCCCAGCGGCGGGGAGCAGAAGCATGATCATGGCGCTGATTGCGGTTGTGGTTTTTGTGCTGGTGGCGGCGGGTGTGTTCGCCGTGGCGTCGCTGTTTGACGAGCGGCGCTCGCACGCCCGCCTGCTGCGCGAACGTCTGGCAACGGTGCAGCAGGCCAGCGAACGCCAGCCCTCGGAAGAGCTGCTGCTGTTGCGCGACGAACTGCTGAGCGACATCCCCGCGCTCAACCGCATGCTGCAGCAATGGCCGCGCATGACCAAGGTGCAGCACTTCCTCTCCCAGGCTGACGTCAAGATGAAGGCGGGCAAGTTCCTGCTGCTGACCGTCTGTGCCTGCGTGACCTGCGGGGTGCTGGTGCTGCTGCTCTCCGACTCTCCGCTGTTCGCCGGAGTGGCGGCCCTCATGGGATTGTTCCTGCCTTATGCCTACGTTTCTTACATGCGGGCGCGGCGCTTCGCCAAATTCGAGGAGCTGTTTCCCGACGCCATTGACACGCTGGCGCGAGCGGTGCGCGCCGGCCACGCCTTCCCCACCGCCCTGGAACTGCTGGCCACGGAAATGGGCGAGCCGGTTGGGGGCGAGTTCCGCAAGCTCTTTGAGGAACAGAAATTCGGTTTGCCGCTGCGCGACGCCCTGCTCAACCTGGCAGAACGCATACCGATCGTGGACGTGAAGTTCTTCGCCACCGCGGTCATGCTGCAGCGCGAGACCGGTGGCAATCTGGCGGAAATTCTGGACGGCCTCTCTTACGTGATTCGCGAGCGTTTCAAGATTCTGCGCCAGGTGCGGGTGTACACCGCCCAGGGGCGGCTGACCATGATCCTGCTGATGGCGCTGCCGCCCATCATTGTGGTGGTTATGATGGTGATGAACCCCGGATTCATGAGTCCCCTGTTCACCGATCCCATCGGGCACGCCCTGATTGCGGGCGGAATTGTTCTGCAGACGATCGGGTACCTCCTGATCCGCAAAATCATTCGTATTCAGGTCTGAACCTATGGCGATGATATTGGCAGTTTTACTGTTCGTAACGGTGTTCGCGGCGATCTTCGCTTTCGGAGCGGCGGCAGCAGCGCCCTCGTCAGTACTGGGCACCCGCCTGCGCTCGCTAGGCTGGCAACCACGGGAACAGGCCGAGAAACCAGCCATGAAGGAGCGGATGGAGCAGGTGCTGGATCCACTCTCCAAGGCCCTGCCCAAATCGCCCTCCGAGGTTTCGGCGACCCGCGCCCTGCTGATGCAGGCGGGCTACCGCGACCCCAACCACCTGACCATCTATTTCGGCGTACGCGCGCTGCTCGCCTTTGGCGGCCTGGTATTCGTGATGGCAACCGGCATGGGCCTCAATTCCCCCATGCTGATCGCGGCTTTACCGCTGGGCGGATACATGCTGCCGCGCTTCATGCTCAAGCGCATGATCCGAAAGCGGCAGCAGAAGATCCGGCTGGGACTGCCCGACGCGCTCGACCTGACGGTGATCTGCGTGGAAGCCGGCCTGGGCCTGGACCAGGCCCTGCAGCGGGTTGGCGAAGACCTGCGTCACGCCCATGCCGAGTTGAGCGATGAATTCCGCCTGGTTAACCTGGAACTGCGGGCGGGCAAGGCGCGCGCCGAAGCCTTACGCAATCTGGCGGAGCGCACGGGCGTGGACGACCTGAAAGCCCTGGTGGCGGTGCTGATCCAGACCGACCGCTTTGGCACCAGCATCGCGCAGGCTTTGCGCGTGCACTCCGATTCTCTGCGCACCGAGCGCCGGCAGCGCGCCGAGGAAGCCGCCGCCAAAACCACCATCAAAATGGTGCCGGTCCTGGTTTTATTCGTCTTCCCTTCGATGTTCTTTGTCAGCCTGGGCCCGGCCGCGATCCAGCTGATCCGTTACTTCCTGCCGGAGATGCAACGATGACGCCAGGCGTGGTCGCCTTGCTCGTGATACTGCTGGTGTTGGGACTTATAGCTTACAACCGCCAGAAAGACCAGGCGTAGGAGCGCTGGGATGTCGGGCAACAATTCGCGCAAGGGATATGCCTTTAACCGAACGCGGCAAGCGTTCCTGGCCACTGAACTGGCGGTAGCCGATACCCACTGGAGCCGGCTGCGGGGCTTGATGGGCACTCAGCCGACTGCTTTCCGCTTCGGCCAGGGGCTATGGATTGTGCCCAGCCACGGCGTCCACACCCTGGCCATGCGTTACCCCATTGACGTCATCTATTTGAATCAGACCAAGACCGTAATCCATGTGGAAGAAAACGTGAAGCCGTGGCGCATTGCGCCCGTGCGCATGGAAGCGGTAACGGTGCTGGAACTTCCCTGTCATACGGTGTGGAACACCGGCACTGCCGTCGGAGATCAGATCGAGATTTCGTTCGGGGTTCAGAAGAGCGCGCAGAAAAGGGTGGAGGCGGTATGAGCGCGACCTTGCCCGTGATGTCGCGGGCGCCCGAGCCTCCCAATCTCCTGATTGCGTGGGAGCCACGCTGGAAGTCCTTCGCCAGCGCGCTATCTCCCGCGATGCAGCGCTCTCCCCGGCAACTGCAGGGCGAGTGCCGCTCCGGAATGCTTCCCGTTTCCGGCATGGTGGTGGCGTGGGTGATGGAGTTCGCCCTGCTGCTGGTCATCATTACCCTGCCCAACACGCTGCAGTTCATGCAGACCTTTACTCCGCCAACTCACCCCAAGTACCAGGTGATCTATTACTCGGGCAATTCCCTGCCGCAGACCACGGATACAGGGGGAGCGCAGGCGGGCCACACCGGGCGCTCTGGCGGGCGCACGGCGATGAACAAGCAGCAGGTCATCAAAGTGGCGCGCGGTGACTCCTTAACCCAGCAGGTGGTGGATGTGCCCAAGATCAAATTGCCGCCCAGCAACGATGCGGTAGCCAATCTGATCGCCATCGCGGCAACCCGGCCAGGCCCGCCGCCGACGCAGGGTTTGGACAGCATCCGGCCCAAGCTGACTCTGCCGCTGGACGCCATCCCACCGGAAGTCAAGGTGGAACGGGACAAGCTGGCAAAGCTGCCCGACCTTTCGGCGCAAGCGGTGGCGCCGCCGGTTGACGTTGCCCGCGACCAAATGCGGTCTGGACCTAACCTGGCCACCCAGGTGGTGCCGCCTTCGGTACAGATCGAGCGCAACAAGCTGCTGCGCACGCCCGCGCTGGGGGTCAGCGTAGTGAGGCCCGCGCCTGTGGTGCACGGAGATATTGAGCGGGTCCGGGCGCCGCAACTAAGTGCCGAGGTGGTTCCACCCCCGGTTTCAGCGCGTGAGGTGCAGGACAACAATTACAACCCCAAGCTGGCCTTGCCGCCGCCGACCGCGGTACAGCCTGCGCCCAACACCAATACCCTGGCAAAAGAAATCTGGAACGCCGCGGGGTCCTTCTTCGGCGGAGGCACCAAGAACGTGGTTCCACCGCCGGTGCAGCCGACAGCAGGCTTCTCCGACGGAAAGCCTTTGGCCGCCGGACTGGCGCGCGGTCTGACGGGCGGCCCGGGAGTGGTACCGCCGCCGCCGGTGGTGTCGGGAAGTGAGATCGCGGGAGGCGGAGGGCGCGCAGGCGGGAAAGGCAGCAACAGCGAATTGGCGGCCCTGGGCCCGGTTCCGACAATGCGGCCGGGCGGGGGCAGCACGGCCGGCGCCGGAGTCGTGATGTCCATGCAGCCGGGAGAGAAAGTGGGCATGCCGGGCAATGCGTCGGGAGGCGCTCTGGCCATGTCGCGCACTGGGGGAGGACGGCCGGGCCTGGGTGGTGAAGGCAACGGCGCCGGATTTGGCAAGGGCAATGGCGGAGGCAGCGGGCGCGTCGGCGAAGGTTCAGGAGCTTCCAATACGGGCACCGGTTTCGGCGCCCAGCTGAATGCGAAGGGCGGGATTTCGCCGGCGCCGGGGCACGGAGGCGCGGGCAGCGGCGGCGGACACACGGCCATGGCAGGGGTTGCGATCCGCGGCGGAGTGGTAAACCTGCCCAGCTTCGCTGCTGGCGGCGATGCGCCCAGCATACCGGGACACACGCCCAGCGAGCGCAAGCTGAGCCGGCCCGACATTACGGTGATCGCGACACCCAGTTCCGGCGGCGCGATGAACCTTTACGGCGCACTCAAGGGCGACAAGGTCTACACCATCTACATTGACACCCATCAGGGCCCCGCGGTGCTGCAATTCTCCGATCCGGACTCGCGCAACACCGGCTTTGACGAGGACCTGACCGCGCCCGAAGCCATCCGTACCGACCTGCCGCCAGGACTGAAAAAGGCCCGGCTGGTTGTCACCTGCACCATGGACCGCGCCGGGCTGCTGCGCAATGTGAAAATCCTGCAGGGGCCATCGTCGGAGAAAATCAACATGGTCATGATGGCGCTGTCCAGGTGGCGTTTTCGTCCGGTGCTGCGCGGGAATGACCCTATTTCCGTGGACGCCATCCTGGGGTTCAACGTGGACACAAGATAATTGGCGATTGAAGATTTTCGATTGACGATTGAAACCGCTGACAGACGATGCACCCCGTTTCGTCAATCGTCAGTGGTCATTCTTGCCTAAGATATGGGACTGACCCGCGCGAAGAGAATGGCGCGATGGTCGTCGTAGAGCACGCGCCATTGCGGGAGCTGTTTGAGGGCGTTGGC
>Ga0134126_10004512_pt1 | contig 17421 bp, 12 predicted proteins | sample KB31752_FD_96881 | JGI IMG/M metagenome (GOLD analysis project Ga0134126, IMG submission 96881) | Terrestrial soil microbial communities with excess Nitrogen fertilizer from Kellogg Biological Station, Michigan, USA - KB3-175-2 | ecosystem: Environmental > Terrestrial > Soil > Unclassified ...
GCGGGGGTCGAGTTCTATGCCGATGAAGTTGCGGCCTTCGAGTTTCGCCGCCAGCAGTGTCGAGCCGGAGCCGCAAAATGGGTCGAGAACGACATTGCCGGCCTGCGAGAAGGATCGAATGAGTGGGTTGAGCACGCAAAGGGATTTTCAGTAGTTTTTCCCACCAAACCCTTTCGCAGGTCGGAATGGTGAATACCATTCTTAATCCATACTAGCCACGCGGACGGTCGATGCAACTCTCCGGATTCGCGGTCGCGCCCCAGGCAGGCAAGTGCCAAAAGTGCACCAGAATACGATGTTTTCATGCGATTGGGACTAGCTTTGAGCGAAAGGCAGACTCCCCAAAATTACTGAAAACACCGGGAGGCAAAGTAGGTGATGGAGCTGTTGGAGTCTGATAGTGCGCGCCCAAGGCATTAGAACCTATGGAAACATTGGAGACATTGGAAGCCACGAAGACGCGGTCTCAAGCAACACAACTCGATCGTGCGTCGATAGCGTTATTTGGATACGGAGTATGGACTGTCCGTAGCGCGGTCGTACTGGGAGTAAGTGAGAATCCGGTCAATGTGGAGGCTCTTTAGGAAAAGGATTTTGGCACTTCCTCTCACCTCGATGCGTACTGGCACCCAGATGTCGTCGACCCTCGTCTCTTCTACATGTATTTGCGAGCCACGCTGCACGCGGGCTATGAAGAGTCCCATCGAGAATGTCTGTGTGACCTGACCGTCCATTTTGATCCAGCCGAAGTCTTGCTTATCCACCCAGAGATCTCCTTCCACCTTTGAGAACAACTTGCCATACTTGCCTTTTGCATGGTAGTCCGGATGGGGCGTGACCTTAAGCACGTAAGCTTGTCTGTCTTCGACCATTTGTTCGCCCATGAGCTTGAAGTCGAAAGCATCGAGCACTTCACCGAGCAAAGACATGTTCTCTGTCTGCTTGCGGAGCCGGACATTCCGCTCCTTCGGTGTTTCGTGCTTCACCTTGTCGAGATCCTCTCTGCCCTTCTCTTGTTCCCGGGCCGATGGAGGATGTCCGTTGTGCTTTACGAGCTGCTCAAAGTGATCGCCGTTGACTAGAGTTATTTTGCTAAGTCGGGAATCTTCCGATTCCACTAAGCCACGAGAGTTCAGCCGCCGATTCTCATCACGCTCGATGTATGTGTAATAGTTCCAAGCGACCCAATTTCGTTTTGTGGCCTCGACAGACAGCTCCGCGATCTGTCGTCCATCCAATACGATCACGCCATTCGGAGTTTTGGGTGTGGTGCTCCCGCCGGATTGAGCAAAGAGCGTCGGGAAAGCCGCAAGCACGACCAGTATTATTAACATCGAGGATTTGGATAAAATTTTCACGTTTGACACGATAGCAACTGAGTCGAACAATCCCGCAGAATCAGGATTACATATATATAGTAATCCTCCGAGAGATGAGTATCTGTGCGAAAGGGGACAATGAGTTTCGTCCCCACGCTCAGCGATGAGAATGTAGGGACCTATTGAGTCTACGGCACGGGACTACCTAGTGAAGAGCGTATGGAAGCGTCGGCGTACCGCAGAGTCCACAACAACGTACTAGCGACTTCATAAGCGGTTTTTGGGCACTGCAACGACTTCCCACTCATCTCCCTCCCATTTGCAGGCATCGGGCCAAAAGAACGTAAATATCACTTTTCCTCCGGCCGGCAGTTTCTTAATTGGCAAGTCGACGTAGTGCAGGCCCAGTCCTGAGTCCGTCGTTTTTATATCCGCTGCCGTTTTCCAATTGTCGACAGTCCAGTGCACGAGTGCTGGTGCTAGTAACTCGACTCGGAGATTGGTCCCTTGCAAAAGATGTCTCGCCATGTGATTGAAGCGCCAAGCGGAAAGCGAAGAACCAGTTTTTTGCACTTGATAGCGCTGCACCGTTTGCGGAGGCGTGTCGAAAACGCGCTCGTCGCGCAGAGATCGCACCAATTTCACGTATTCTGCGTGGGCCCAGACGAGCGGCATGCCCGAGCCTGAAGGATACCCGTTGAACAACTCTCGTTCCGGAATATCCGCCGCATCCCATATCTGTTCGGGAATAAGAGCGCCCGAGCTAGTTTGCTTCGCCATCACGCCCAGCAACCGGCGCGCTTCGGCGCCGTTGCCACGAGCCAGCTCATAGTGAGCACGCTCGCCTCCCAGAAGTGGCCAGCCGCGACCTATCCCTGCCTTACGGAAAGGACCGCCATCGCTCGTCTCTCCATAACCATCCATTGTATAGCGGTGCCAGAGGGGTCCAGTTGAGACTTCCGTCTTCAGCATGGCGTCGATGACCTTGACCGTGTTCACTATGCGAGTATCGTCAGCAGCGCGCAAGCCATAACGCACAAGTCCCAGGGCATCCGGGCTCACCACAGCGCTTGCGGGCAACGTCCCCTTATCCATAGGCTGATTCTTGATCTTCACAGTCACATTGACGACCGATCCCGTTTCCAGAACCTCTGGTGGAGCGATGCGGACGTAGTAACCATCGACGCCGACCTTGCGAGCAAGCTCGGTGCCGGTCGCATACGTCCATTGGTCGACATTGGAATTCCAATTATCGGCGGTCTCACGCAAGTAGGCGGCTAGGTTGTTTTCCTTAGCGTCGTCGGCGAAATCCGCTGCGGCGAGCAGAGCCGCGATTTCAACGGCCATGGTATAGGTTGAATAGCCAGGATTCTCTTCCCAGCGGTCTTGCTCGGATTCAGGGCCGTTCTTGACGAGAAATTCCGCCGCAGCGCGCACGCTTGGCCAAGGCATAAGTTCTGATAATTCACCGGCCCGGCGCAGCAAGTCAGCCAGCAAGATGACGAACGCCGTGCCATCCATCTGGATTCCACGCCAATAGGGAGTGCCGTCGAGCCACATATTCTGTGGCCAGTGGCCGTCGGCATTTTGCGTACACATCAAATACAGAAGAGTCCTGCGGGCACTTGCGGCGTCTCCTGCTGCGAGCAAACCGCCGGCTCCCTGAACCAAATCTCGCGGCCAGACGACGTGATATCCGGCGACATCGTGATCCCCCTTCGACGCGCCCCATGGAATCGACAAGCTAGCAATCATCCCACCGGGGAAACGTTTCGCTTGATGCGTCTTCAGCACGGCGATGCTGACGCGATACGGATCGAAACCTTTTTCGTGAGGTTGCCCGAGGTCAAGGCACAACTGCTGGGCTGCTTGCCAACCCTCAATATAGCGCTTAACGACATGATCGGGCGTTTCTAGCAAAGTCGCTCGAGCGCGCTGGGCCGCTTCCGCATAATTTTCTCCGAAACCGAGCACCAGGCAAAAATCGCCGCGGCACGCAGACAAGTCAATCTCCGCTGTTAACGCGATGTTCCCTTCCGGGGCTCGCGAATAGAACCATGTCATGCCCTTGTGCTGACTGATGTCTGTCCAACCATCGCTGCATCCTACGTAACCGCAGCTCCTGCCGAGGAAAGGAACCGAGCAGGCAAGCGCCAGAACCACATCGTCCCTCTGCGCAAAAAGCATGTCGATCCCTTTGTACTGTCCTAACCAAGCATTGTTGCCTTGTCCCTGATCTTTAAGATGCGGCGCCAGTAGCGCATAAAGACGGTAATCTTTCGCGGAACCCTGCAGCGCCTCGAATCTGATTTTCTGCAACAGGACCTCGCGTAAAGGATCTGTGACGATGGTTTTCAAGATGCGATAGCGATTCTGCTTGCACGTATTCGTCAAACGGTAACCCGGCACCCCTTGAGCCAAGGGTTCGATCTTGTGCTCGGTGTTGCGCTTTTCCTCAGAGAAGAACCCCGATTTGCCTACGACCAGCATTTCGAAATCTCTCGTGTCAGCTCGGTCGATATTCGGATAATAGACTTCGTTGATGATTCCGTGTGAAACCGTGAACCAAAGTCGACTCTCGTTGCTTACGGCCGTGCCTACTCCGACTTTGCTGCTCGAAGTCCAGCGCGGCGTGGTACCTGGATGGCCGGGAGCGACCTGACCGCTTGCCATTTTAGAACTCATGAATCACCCTCCACATTCTTTAACGACCAATAACACGCAGTAACCCACTCGCTGTCAGGAACAATTCAAATATGCCGTGGTATCGCCAGAAGAGACCGCGCCTAATATCTCAGATTGTTTTTGGTCCCTTCGAATTAACTCCATCGTCGGCTCCCCAGCGCGACCGCACAAGCCAGGGCCGCAACGCCCACGCCAGCCGCAGTTAGCCAGCCTCGATGGGTTGTTTGCCAAAGCTGGGCGCTGTTGTTCCGAGCTTGGCTGTCGAAAATTCCGTGAGCGCCGTGATCTCCGGCTACCGACTCAAATAGATTGCTTGGGCGATCGGGACTGATCGGTTCGTCTGTTTGCTGCCCGTCATAACAGGTGCGTGCAAGATATAGATCCAGAAGTCCCGGAGCGACTTTGTTGGCCTCAATGGCTTGCACCGTTGGTCCGCCGACATAAACCTCCCGGCGATTGTGATGCGCAGCCCAGACAATGGCTTCGGCAGCGACTTCCGGCTGAAAGATAGGCGGGACTGGTTGTGGATGACGGGGAAGGCGGGTTTTGCACCAATTGAATTGAGGGGTATTGAGCGCTGGCATCTGAACCATTGTCAGATGAATGTGACTGCGATCGTGAATGAGTTCCGAACGTAACGAGTCGGTAAAGCCTCTGATGGCGTGTTTCGCCCCACAGTAGGGCGCTTGCAGGGGAATCGACCGGTAGGCGAGCGCGGAGCCTACCTGCACGATAGCTCCGCGGTTGCGCGGAGCCATCCTTTTAAGTGCGGCCATGGTGCCGTAAACCGTTCCGAGATATGTGACCTCCGTTGCTCGCTTGAACTCCTCGGGCGGAATTTCCTTCAATGGAGAGAAAATTGTTGTCATAGCGTTGTTCACCCAAATATCGATGGGCCCAAACTGATTCTCGACGGCCTCCGCAGAAGCCTCAACCTGATTACTGTCAGCGACATCGGTTGGAATCGCCAACGCTTCGCCGCCGTCTGCTTCAACGTCAGCCCGGGCTCCTTCCAAGCCGTCCTTCCCGCGCGCGAGAAGCCCAATGCGCGCGCCTCTGCGCGCGAAAGCCCGAGCCGTGGCACGGCCAACGCCCACCGATGCACCGGTGATAACCACAACTTCAGAACTCTTGCTGTTGCTTAATGACATTTCAGACATTCCTCCCGCTCATAATTTTGGCACTTCGAGCTGGGGCATCGGACGCGCGGAAAAAAGATGTCGGCACGGTTTGGCAATCCAACGCGCCCACCGAGCGGACCGCGCCGCTCGGGCGCTATCCGTGGCAATTCCGGTATTGGCATACATCTGGCGGTAGAGCTTCGAAATCAAGATAAACGCCAAACGTCCCCGAGGCGATTTCATAAAGTGCGATCTTTGCCAGATCAAACGCAGGCTGTAGAAGCGGTCCCAGACAGCTTGCGTGCGACGTCGAATTTCATCGGCAGACATTACCGGGTGCGGGCTATAGACTTTAGGGCGAAGCGCCTGTGGAATCAGCCAGTGCCGGGTCAGCGGAATACCGTCAAATCGCCGAGGATCCAATTCCATTGTCTTTTCCCATTTCGCGAAATCCACTGTGCCAGGGAAGGGTGTCAGCATCACGAATTGTGCGAAGGTGACTCCGGCGCGCTGCGCCACATCGACCGTGGTAGCGAAGGTTTCCGGCCGGTCACTGGGAAGGCCAAAGATGAACGATCCCAGTACATGCACGCCGTGGCGGCGAAATGTTTGTAGTCGCGTAATCAGACTGTCGCCCGCGCAATTGAAATCTTTGTAGACATCCTTCAACCCTTCAGGCGTCACAGATTCGACTCCGACCAAGGCCCCTTTGATATGAGCCAGGCGCATGGCATCGAGATAATCCGGGTCCTCGGCGGCTTCCATGGTGATCTGAGTAAAAAACACGATGTCTTTCGGCAGCATCGCCAGGCGCTCCATTAATCGGAAGCGTTCCGCCCGAATTGCTCTGAGTTCCGCGATCCGCTGCGCATTGCCCTGTCGCATTGCTAACTGAAGGTCGGTAAGCGTGACAGGATAGAAATTATCGTCGGCAAGCGCGATGAATCGAAACCCCATTCGTCGCAACTGGACAATCTCCTCGATCACCGCATCGGTGTCGCGCTGGCGCGGCCGCTGGCCATCCGTCCGCCACACCGAGCAGAATGAGCAGTGTTTGGGGCACCCACGCACCGTCTGGACGGATGCCCACATGTAACGGTCCCGTGGGACGAGGTCCCACCGTGCGGGCGTGAAATCCGAGGCATCTATCCGGCCCCCCAAATAAATCGGCCGGGGAGCACCCATCAAGCAGTCGGCCAGCGCAGCCGCCCAGACCACGTCGCCGTCCCCCTGGACCACCGCGTGCGCAGCTCCAAGACTTTGCGCTTCTTCTGGGTAGAGCGTCGCGTGAATTCCACCAAAGATGACGTAGGCACCGCGCTCCCTCGCCATTCTCCCGATCTCATAGCCGCGGAGTGCGTTCCCCGTATGAATGCCGATGCCAACAGCATCGCCTGGCTGGATTCGTCCTGGGTCCAAAGGAGCAAGCGTCTCATCCACAAGAGCGGGGTCACCGAACGTAACCGGAGTTGCCGCTGCTATCACGTAGAGCCACCGGGGCGTGATTACTGCGGTCCCAAAGGACACGTGACTGGGATTCACTAGATGAACCTTCATGCACTCATTCCCTTCTTCTGTCCCTTAAACGAAACTGCCAAACATTGTTGCCAACCCGAATCGCATGTCACGTAAGACGTGGAACGCCCTTACCCCACGTGCCGGGTGGAGACAAGTCATATCGAATCGACGGCTGCTTTGTGCTGTGTGTCGATCTTGAAAGAGTCTCGCTCCGTTGTGAGATGAGATAGTCGCCGGTTCGTGCAGCAAGCGCTTGAATCGTGAGGCCTGGATTCGCCGATCCCTGCGTGGGCATCACGCTGCCGTCACAGACAAAAAGATTTGGAATATCGTGCGTGCGCCCGAACTTGTCGACAACGGAAGTACGCGGATCATTCCCCATGCGCGCGCCGCCTACCAAATGGGCATAGCGCGCTTCCTGGACCACTTCTTCCGCTCCAGCCGCATACATAATCTCCATGACCTTGTTCTTGCCGTACTCGATCATCTTTTTATCGTTGTCGTGCAGATTGAAGGTGACTTTTGCGACGGGAATGCCATTGCGATCCTTTTCGCCGGCTAGTTCGACACGATTGTCTTCCCATGGAAGGATTTCACCGAGCAAAGCGATCGCGCCCCAATGGTTGTAATCCATCATCACCTGGCGCATTCCCCATCCCCACGCGCCTTTCGCAACCATCATTTGGCGGGCGAAGGCGATCGGCAGCGGACCGACGGTCTGAACGGCAAAGCCCCGGGCAAATCCGCGCTTTGGGTCAGTTTCGTAGAATTCCTCGGTGAGGGCGTGTGCGGGGGGCGCTTTGTACATCCGAACCAGTTCCTCGAAGCGACCAAGGACAACGTTCCCTGCTTGTGCCATTAAGTAGCGTCCCAAGGTACCGCTCGAATTCGCCAGGCCGTTTTCATGCCCGGGACATGCAGAGTTCAGCAGCAAACGCGGAGTTTCAATTGCATACCCGCAGACAATGATTGCTTTAGCTTTCTGTTCGGCCTCCCGGCCATTAGTGTCAAAGTACGTTACTCCAGTCACGCGTCCGTCCTTGCCAAGGTGAATCCGGGATACCATGCAGTGGTCCCGAATCTCCGCGCCATGTTCGAGCGCATCGGGAACGTGCGATATCAGCGTGCTTTGTTTAGCGCCTACTTTGCAGCCTTGAATACAAAAGCCCCGGTAGATGCAATGCGGTCGGTCACCGTGAGAGCCCGCGAGGATAGCGACGGGGCCGCCTATGCTTACCCGGATGTCTAGCTTCGTGCAACCCTTGATCAAGATGTCGCCGCATCCGCCCATAGGATGAGGCCCATAAGGATAACCGTGCGGGTCACCCCACGGAAAATAGGCTGGACCGGACACGGGAATTTCTTTTTCGAGTAGCTCGTAGTACGGTTTTATTTCTTCATATGAGATTGGCCAATCAACCCCGACGCCATCCTGGGAGTGAATACGAAAATCAGAGGGGTGCAGACGTGGAGTGAAGCCCGCCCAATGAACCGAGCCGCCGCCAACGCCTCGCCCGCTGTTGTTGGCGCCAAGAGCGAGAGGATCTTCACCACCCGTTATGCGGAGGTCATTCCAATAGAGATTGTATGAGCCAGCTTCATCGCTGACCCAATCCCGCTCCGTATCCCAGAATGGCCCGGCTTCCAGTCCAACGACGCTGAATCCCGCCCGTGCCAGTCGCTGGAGCAGCACTCCGCCCGCCGAGCCGACTCCGACGATGCAGTAGTCAACCTGTTCAGCGTTCCGATAGCGACGCATTGGCACATCAAGGCGTTGCCTGGCCCCGAGCATGTGATTGTGTGTGGGAGTCTCGAAAGCGCCGAGGAGCGGTTCTTTCAATGAGTGCCTCCTTGCCCCGGGCTGCCTTTATGTTCCGATGATCCTCCGACGGGAGTAAACTTCGCCGATGGCGAACCCGGTGGCGGATCCCACTGGTATCGGTGCTCATCAACCTCCCAAGGCTCGGGATCGCCGTTTTCCAGACGCATGTAGCCTCGCGGATACGCGGGACCGCCAAATCCGATTTCATCCCATGCAAAGGGGTGTGCGTAGTACGCACCGAGTACATCCTGCACAAGCAAAAGCCAGAAGCGATGGACGGGTAACCCTTGCCAAATCTCCTGTCCGGCGGGGGGATGCCCGTCATGCAATGTTTGCAGCACCGATTCCTGTTCAAGCGGATCTAGATCAACAAATGAGTTGTGATACAAATGCTGTGCGATTTTTGAAATTCCTTGTAGTCCAAGCCGATATGCTTCTTGGTCCGTGGGCATTCCCTCAAACCGGTAGCCATCAAGCCGGTTCGCGTGCAGGCGGTCGTCAATGAAATTAACAACAGGTATTTTGTGGAGTTCGTCTCGATCGTCTTGCGGCAAAAGTCGGTCGCATATCGCAGAGATCAACGGCGCTTCTTCCGCCGAAAAAAAGCGAATCGGCGGAATTATTTCCAGTCTAGAAAGAACTATATTCCGTGTGGCTTCGTCCCAGAACGCTTTTTGACTGAGAGTACGAAAGCCGGGGTAGTAGCCAGGCTGCGCGCGAACCGGCAATGGATCGCCTGTTTCTGGATTGACCGGCCGCGCAGAATGCTCGCGGCGCGACATCAGGATTCTCTCCGAAACATGCTGGCGAGCAAACCAAGAAAGCCACACGCCGCAAAAAGTAGTGGAGCGAAGATCGGCGGCCCATAGATGACGTTATAGACAGGATGTTTCAAGCCGCCAGGACGGCGCGCGATACCCCGCGCGTGATAATAAAATCCCGCCGCGCCGTCTGCGATTGCCAACGCGGAAACAACCGGCAGAAGTTTCTTCGCGACTCGCGGACTTCGAACCGCGCCCAAGGCCGTCCCAACCAGGACAGCCGCGATCACGATCGGACTCCACTGTGCCTTATACTTGAAATTATTTTTATAATGCGAGTAAAGGGCTTCAACCCCGCTGAAAAACGCCGCAGCCGCCGTAGCAACGGCCAGGTGTCGTTGAAACCGGCCCTCCCGCAGTTCTTGAACAACGGTGACCTCATGGCGGCCGAGCTTCTGCGGCAATAATTTCGAACCTGCCGGAGCCGGAAGCAGAGGAACCCCTCGCGGTGAGTCTTCGCGTCTCAAGAACGAAGCCACTAAACCGAGATATGCGCTCGTTCCAAATAAGAGAGGGGCAAAAATGGGCGGACCCGTCACGATGTTGAATACCGGCAGACGCCAACCTCCGGGCTTCCGCTGTATGCCCCGCACGTGAAAACCAAATCCTATAAGGCAGTCGGCAAGGGTAATAGCGGATACAACAGGCAAAAGAGTGCGGGCCGCGCGGCGATTCACGGCTGCGGCCATGCCGGAGGCGAGAAGCGCTCCACTCAGGACAACCGGCGTGTACATGACTGGATTGCTGTAACTGCCGCGATAGTGCTCGTAGGTTACTTCGAGTCCCGCGATTGCGCTCGAAAGACCCGCAATTAGCGCGAGACTCCTTTGGAATTTACCTTCTCTGATGTGGTGGACGATTGTGTGGTCTGCGTTCTCGATTCTACCCAGAAGGTCGCTGCGACTGAATCGGTCTCTTCGCGCATTCTCAAAGGAATCCACTTGCGTACCCTCACTCTCTTCGTCGTGCCAAACTCCTCAAATCACCTCTCGGATTTTGTCTTCCAGCACGGTTTTGATGATTTTCCAGCTATCTTTCTGGCCTTTCGCAAGCGATTCCGCAAATTTAAAGGCTTGTTCGGAGGTGACATTCCCCGGTAGCGGAGGTTCGTTAGCGTCTACAAGTGCTTGAACTACCGCCGGTCCCTTACAGGCGAGGGCTTCTCGGAGAACAGCTTTCGCTTGTTCGGGTTCCTCGATGGTGTAACCAGCCGCACCGCAGTTCTTCGCGACACCGGCAAAATCGATGGGTTGCAGTTCCACCCCAAACTCAGGATTCCCCTCCTGCACCATCTGTTCCCATTTGATTTGTCCCAGCACATTATTTTTGATAACGATCACCTTCACCGGAAGTTTGTACTTCACTAAAGTTGCGATTTCGCCCATCAACATCGTCAGACCTCCGTCGCCGACGATGCATACGACCTGCCTTCCGGGAAATGCGACAGCGGCCCCGATGCTATAGGGGAGGCCATTCGCCATGGTTGCCAGTGAGCCTGAAAGCGAGAACTTCATGTCACCGCGCATTTCGATGTAGCGGGCGCTCCAGGTTGCGATTGTCCCGCTATCCGACGAGATGATGGCGTCGTCGTCGAGAAGCTTATTCAGGTTCCATGTCACAACCTGCGGCTTCATTGGCTTATCTTTGCGCGTTCCGCGCTCCTCCATTAACTGATTCCATTTCTTCATATTTTTTTGAGCCTGAGTTAAGAAGGCCTGGTCTTTCTTCTTGCGGATGAGCGGCAGCAAGGCTTGCAAGACTGTCCGGCACTCGCCTGCCAAGCCAGCGTCGACCGGATGGCGCAAACCAATCCGTGCCGGATCAATGTCGATCTGAACGGTCTTCGTTTGACCGGGCTTGGGATAAAACTCCATATAGGGGAATCCGCTGCCGGCGATGACCAGGGTGTCGCACTCATGCATAGCTTCCTGGGAGGGCGCGGTACCGAGCAAGCCGATTCCTCCCGTCGTATACGGGTTGTCGTCCGGTACTACTGCCTTGCCCAGCAGCGGTTTGATAATTGGAGCGGCTGTTTTCTCGGCGAGTTCCAATATTTCAGTCCGGGCTTTTAGACAGCCGGCGCCCGCTAGAATCGCCACCTTCGAGCCCCGATTGATTATTTCGGCGGCCTCCTCGAGGGACCGCTGAGGCGCCATCGGATGAGCCGCCGCATACAGATCCGAGCTGTGCCTCGGCACGTTGGCTTTGGACCTCTCTTCATCGTGCGATGTCCATTCCTGGATATCTTTGGGTATGGTGATGTGGCTTACGGTGCGACGGGTTAGCGACGTCTTTATGGCTTCGTCAACGATGTTATTTACGTGGCCTGGACCCATAATCCGCTGGTTAAACTCAGCGACATCCATGAAAAGCTTATCGAGATCAACATCCTGTTGGTAATGAGTGCCGATTAAGTCGTGAAACGTATGGCCAGTGATGGCGAGTACCGGTTGACTGTCACATTTCGCATCATAGAGTCCATTCAACAGATGGATTCCACCGGGCCCGGAGGTGGCCAGGCAGACTCCCAAGCGCCCTGAATATTTGGCATAACCGCAAGCCGCGAAAGCTGCTGCTTCTTCATGTCTCACCTGAATGAATTTGAGTTTTTCTTGGTGAGTGCGTAAAGCCTCGAATATGCCGTTAATCCCGTCGCCAGGAAATCCGAAAATCGTGTCTACATCCCAGGTGATCAGCCGCTCCACCAATAAATCCGCTACTGTCTTCGCCATGAAATGTCTCCCTATCCTTCGCCAATCTACTTGCCACATTCGACAAGGAATGCACTAAATTGCCGTTGTTCGAACGGAATTAATCGCTGTCGCCGTTAGATCTTCGATGTCCGATTGAAATTCCGTAAGCAGTTCGTAACCCCTGTTCGTTACTGCCACCATGTCACAGTGGCGCACGCCTCCATACCCCTCGATGTACACAGCCGGTTCCACGTTAAAGACCATTCCTTCTTGCAACACGTCCTGAGAACCTGCACGAACGCGCGGCCTGCTGCGAGAACTCATCGCTGAAAAGCCGACCCCATGGCCCGTGCCATGTTTGAGGTATTGCCCCAGTTCGTAGTCCTGGATCACCTGCCTTGCCGCCGAGTCTACCTCTGCGGCTCGAACGCCGGGTTTAATCGTGACGAGGGCGGCCTTTCGTGCCGCCAAAATAGCCGCATATATTTTCTCTTGTCGTTTGCCGGGAGGTTGCAATGTGAATGTCCGTGTGACGTCCGTCCAGAAGCCGTCAACGTAGGAGTTGCAATGCATCATCACAAGGTCTGGCAGTCCGAGATCCCGCCCGCGTGTGCGCGCATAGGCTGCATATGCCTTCGCCGAGTTCGGACCGGACATGCAGAATGCGAACCCACTACAACGCCGAAGTTGGAGTCCGGGTCCTTCATCACCGCTTAGACCCGCTTGCAACAGTTGAGCGGCTTCGGTCTCTCTCATTCCAGCCCGGAGTTGAGGCGCAGCCAGTTCGTATGCGTTTTTTGCGATGGCGCAAGCCTGTCGGATCTTTTCAAGCTCGGCGGGTGTTTTGATGGATTTTAAAGCTTCAATCCATTCCTCGATAGGAATTAATGTTGAGTCAGGGAGCAATTCGCGCAGAATGTTCGGAAGGTCGTTGCCATACAAATGGATCGCAAGGTACGACGCTGCCTGAGAACTGGCCCCTGATTCAATGCCGATCGGTCCAGGTCTAATGTTCAGTTTGTACAAAGCATCGGCGAGGTGCGGCTTCACTGCCTCGGAAACGCTCGTCAACTCATTTAGCGTTCCGGACGCAAATGTCTCGACCGAGTCCGCAAAACCGGCTCCAGCGAGTTCCGCCTCATCTTCGGGAACCAGCAAGACAGTTGGGCCACCGCAAACACAGATTGCTATGCTTTCGCCCACGACCGGCCAGTATCCAGTTAGCAGCAAAACATTTGAAGGAAGTGAGCAGACCACCGCTGTCAGTGCAACAGTGTCCAGATTCTCTTGAATCCGAGAGATGCGTTCAGAATCCATGCGCTCCCCTAGCTAGACGGTATAACGTTGGGCATCAATCTGCTTTAACTCCAGTCCCATGCCAGGTCGTGAAAGGTCGGGATGAAGCCGCCCATCAACAGGTTGGATGACCCCATCAAAAAAGATTTTCTCGATTCGGACGTGGTCGTGGAAATACTCAATATTACGGAGCCGTGAAAGAGAACAACATGGATGCAGGTGCAGCGAAGGCGACGTATGCGCCGACATCGGTATGTTTGCGGCGTCACACAATGCGCTGACCCTTAGGAATTCACTGACGCCCGCGCACCGGGACGCATCTCCCTGTTGAACATCCACCGCTCCGGCGTCGAGCATCCTTTTGAAATAGAGGACGTCGTAACCGTATTCTCCGGCAGCGATGTCCATCCCAGCGGGAGCCCGGTCGCGCACCAACCGCAGGCCTTCCAGATCGTCCGACGTAACGGGTTCCTCAAACCAACTCACACCGAACTCCTCGAACTGCTTCGCCATCGACAAGGCTTGCTTGCGTGAATAAGCTCCGTTTGCGTCCACATACAAGGCCACGCTAGATCCTACTGCCTCGCGCGCGGCTTTTACCCGGTCTACGTCGTTGTCTGGCTCTCTGCCGATCTTCATTTTCACGGCTTTGATCCCTTGCTCCGCCCAGCCGCCCAGTTGTTTCTGTAACTTGCTGATCGGATACGAAGTGAAGCCCCCGCTGCCGTATATTTCGATGCTCGGTTGCGCCGCGCCAAGCAACGACACCAGCGGAAGATCCAGCAGCTTGGCTTTCAGGTCCCACAATGCAAAATCAACGGCGGCGATGGCCATCGAGCAGATTCCCGGGCGTCCCAAGTTGCGAATGGCATGTCTCATTGCCGACCAGCAAGCCGGTATGGCCATGGCATTTGTTCCCAGAATGATGGGGGTTAGTGTCTGCTTAATCAGTTCCGCGGTGGCGACATCGGCATATGTGTAGCCCATCCCGGTCTTGTCGGCTGCGCTCGCATGGACCAAAACCAGCGTCGTCTTGTCCCACGCGAGAGTGCCGTCCGACTCTGGGTAATCTGTCGGTACCGTGTAGGCTGATACGGACACGTCACGAACAACGGGAGCGTTTCCGATCACCCCCATCTCCTGTGCAGCCATCATTTCTTTTCTTCCTACCTTCGTTCAACAGCAGACGATCCAATACAAACTGTTAGACACTAGGAAAAAGCGTTTCCGTGCAAAAAGGAACACATTTGATTTGCAGTGGCAAATCACCGCCCGCCTGACGCTGCGATCATCGAGAATCTCCATGCTTATGCAGGTTCATGAATCAGATTCCAGCTTCCTGACTGAAATACTGGTAATCCTCGCGCCAGCCACCCCGGCCTTTGCCAATGTGTGCGTAGTTCTCGATGAACTCGATTGCGCGGATATACTTCACCATGGTGAATCCGAGTTGCGTTTCCACGCGGAGGCGAAGCGGCGCACCGTGGTTCATAGGAAGTGGCTGGCGGTTCATTTCGTAGGCAAGCATCGTCTGCGGATCTTCCGCCAGTTGCAGGGGAATCGTGCCGTAAAAGTAGCCCGGCCCCTCGGCGTGCGGCTCCGATGTGGATTTATTGTCGAATGCGTAGAAAACGATGTATTGGGCTGCGGGAAGGGGATGGCAAAGCTCGACGATGTGTCGCAGCGATACGCCGCTCCACTCCGCAACGCCTGACCAACCCTGGATGCAACAGTGCTTGGTGATTTGGGTTTGTTTCGGCATTGCCCGGAGATCAGCCAGCGTCAAGCGCAGCGGCTTTTCGACTAACCCGCTGACTGTGAAACTGTAATGTGCGAATTGACTGCGCGCCATTGCCAAATAACTCTCCTCTATCGGTGGGCGGCCGTTCACCCAGAAGTGGGGCGAGATATCTGCATGGGAGTAATGCTCCATGGAACGTTCGTGACCGAAAAGCAACGTGCGAAGCGGATCGGTGATCGATTGCGTGGCCTTCTGAACAAAACGCGGACGTCGACGCGAACACAAGGTTGTAACGATATGGATGATCACAACGCCGGCCAACCCAGAAAGCCAAACCACGAGAGCCAGCGTCAGGCGGGGATTTTGCGTCTCCCCTAGGACAATCTTGGCCAACTCCGTTCGAAATCCGTGAAGAGCCACGACGACGACATGCACGATGAAGAAGAGGATGAAAGCGCAAAGAGCCAGAAAATGCAGGCTTCGTGCGCTCTGCCGTCCGTGAAACAACTTGATATAGGAGGGGAAGCGAGCGGTGACGGCTGGGGACATCGCTATTCCCGTCACAATGCTAAACGGCGCGAGCAAGAATACTACTGCCGCGTAGCTCAACTGTTGTAATGCGTTATACGCTCCGGGCGTTTCCACGACATGAAAGCTCAGGTAGCTGAGCATTGCATGGCATGCATCAGGGAGAATCTGCCAGGAAGTCGGAATCAGACGCTGCCACTCCGGAGTGACGAAGAGCATCACCACGTATGTCACACCTGTCAGCAGCCACGCGAAATCCGCTAGAAAGTGCCAGTGTCGCCCGAGCCCTAGATTTTCGTGGCCCGGCAGGGCAATCGCAGACGGAAACGAAGTTTCCTCATCACTCGCTGTCCAGAGGCGGTCCTTGTTTCGCGTTTTTGTCGTGAGCTTGAGCCATTCGCTACCAGGCGTGCAGTGATCGTTCCAGTAAAGCCGCGGGTGTGCGCTTAAGATCTCCAGCCCGCTCCGAACGAGAAGCGAGAGGAGAAGAAAATTGAAGAAGTGTGCGACCCGCAACCACAATGGGTAATCAAGAGACATGATTCATCCCTTTTCCAATGGTTTATCAGCCATCCCTCCTATCCCCTCGACGAGGCTGCTCGTGTATGGACGATCGGCTCATTGGCTCCAGTGCTGCCTGCTGCATCGGTTCCATCATCGCTTCGAGTAGCGGACTCATTTTCCGCCGACAAACTTGGCGTCGTCTCGACGCGGACGCTTTTCGCAGGAGTCGCTTTGGGCATCAGTACTTCTAGAGTGTCACCGTTGAATGTAGCCTTGGCCTTTGATAGATCGACCTGACAGGGGAGGTCGATGACACGGAACATCAGTTGAGTGTGTTCGAACGAATGGGCGTATTTTCGAGACTGGTGATTCCCATGGGACTCGGCCTTAGCCCTGACGCTCAGTCGGCGCGGCTCGAGACTCACCTTGATCTCCTCTCTCTTGAACCCAGACGCCTCAGCGCGTGCAGTAAGCTGCTCGCCAGACTCGGAGACATGAAACTTCACAGGCATGAGCAGTTCGGATTCCGCGAGAAACCAATCCTCCCGGTCGCTTCCGTGCACGTGTCCTCGATCTTCAAAAATCTCGAAAGCGCGGCGGGCTATTATGTTGGATACGTCTTGTGTATGCTCGGCAAATTCATGAATGGATACGAGATTCAAATCAGTGCTGTTTTTCGTAGATGATGCAAGTGAAGAATGGTGTGCCATGGCTTCCTTCCTTTCCTTCTATAGGATAAAGACTACTTTTCGGGCTCTTCGCATAGAGCGTTTTGTCGGTGGTACGCATTGACCTTTATCACCGTTATCTTTCCTCCAACATCCGATCGACAGTGAGTGATACAAGATGAAATCTTAGAATTCAGGAAAAAGCGCTACCGTTCCAAAAGAGACACATTGTGCTCTTGGCTGCATCGTGGCAGCCCCAGATGTCGATGTCGTAAAAGAAGGGCTGAGAGGGAGTTCCTGTGCGGGCGTCGCTGATGGCGGCGCTCAAGGAATACAGGGGGCAAGGACGCCGAACGTGGATGGCCTAGTTTTTCCGAATGAGTCTGGCCGGCCGGACAAGCGCCACGAATTCAAACTGAAGAGAATCGCTTTCCAGGCGCAACTGAATTGCGGTTAGTGCGTTTCGAAATACGGCAACAAGTGCTCGGAGGGACCTTACTGCTCGAACTTCTTTTTGCATAAATTCCGGCACACGTTTGCGACGCGAAATTTACAAGATCACGTGTGCGATATAAAGACGCTACGAAATGGGATGGGACACAAGGACTTGGCCTCCACGATGGTCTACCTTAAAGCAGTTCGAAACAGGGACGTCATGTCCCGAGTCAACGCAAGTCAGCTGGCGGGGTTCGCGCATGCATAGCC
>Ga0134126_10004513_pt1 | contig 17420 bp, 16 predicted proteins | sample KB31752_FD_96881 | JGI IMG/M metagenome (GOLD analysis project Ga0134126, IMG submission 96881) | Terrestrial soil microbial communities with excess Nitrogen fertilizer from Kellogg Biological Station, Michigan, USA - KB3-175-2 | ecosystem: Environmental > Terrestrial > Soil > Unclassified ...
AATGGCAATGCCATTCGCCGCGCCCAGTCCCGGCAATACGCCGATCAGCACGCCGAGAAGGATTCCGATCACCATATAGATGAAGTTGCCCGGCACGAGCACCACGCCGAAGCCGTGCATCAGAGACAGGAAGGCGTCCACTTAAAGCAGTCTCCTCTAGAAATCCGCCAAACTCATTAAGCCCATTGGTCGCGGAGCGCTCAGTAACCGAACAGCGCTTCCACTGGCCCCTTGGGCAGCGGAACCAGGAACCAGACCTCGAAGGTGAGGAATAGCGCCACCGCGATGCCCACCCCGAAAGCGACAGCTACGTACCATCGGTACTTGCCGAGCCAGATCATGAAGGTGGTGATGAAGACCGCGGTCGCCACATAGATGCCGATGTAAATGATCGCCACGACGTAAATGATTGTGGGAATCACGATTTGCAGCACCCGCATCATCGGCCGGTGATGGACGAACGCGTCTCTATCCGCGGCGTCCTTCTTGAGCAGTTCGGTGATCAAAATTCCCGTAGCCGAGATGAACAAGATGACCCCGATGTAGAACGGAAAATACCCGGATTGCGGGCCGTTGCTGTCCCAGCCCATTCCCAGCTCATAATTGCTGGACATCACGAGAGCGCCGGCAATCATGATCGCGATGGCCGTCGCTATCTCCATCGTGTGGTTGGAGACGATGCCCCGTCCATTATCGGTGTCGTCAGTCATTCGTCGAACTCGTCGGTATTTGATCTGATTGCCCCGCTCAGCCAGTCGGCCGAGCCGAAGCGGTGCGCACGAAAAAGGGGACCGTCCAAAGACGGCCCCCCATCGATGTTTGTTTTACTTCTTCTTCGCCAGGAAGCCGGCTTTCTTCATCAAGTCATAGTGGAGCTTAGACGCATCGGCCACCCACTTCTTGAACTTGTCGCCAGTCATGAAGGTCTGCTTGAAGGCGGCCTTCTTGGTGAAGTCCTGCCAATCCGGCGTGGCCTCGACCTTCTTGAACAGATCGACATAGTAATTCACTGCGTCCTGTTTGACGCCCGGCGACGTGAAGATACCGCGGAGCATGAGGTACTCGATGTCGAGACCGGCCTCTTTGCAGGTCGGGATATCGTGCCAGGACATGTCCTTGGTGATCTTTTCGTTGTAGTTCATCCGCTCGTTGTCGAACACGCAGAGCGGGCGCACTTTACCGGCGCGCCAGTTGGCCACCGCCTCGATCGGGTTGTTGACCGATGAATCGATGTGCTTGCCGACGAGCTGCTCGTTCACGGTTCCGCCGCCCTTGTAGGGCACGTAAATGAACTTCGCGCCGGTCTTCTGCTCGATGGCAGCGGTGATGATCTGGTCTTCCTGCTTGGAGCCGGTGCCGCCCATCTTGAACTTGCCCGGCGACTTCTTCACCGCGTCGATGTACTCCTTCGCGGTCTTGTAGGGCGTGTCGGCATTGACCCAGAGCACGAATTCGTCGAGCTCGAGCATTGCGACAGGCGTGAAGTCTTTCCAGCTGAACGGCACGCCAGTTGCAAGCGGAGTCGTGAACAGGTTGGACAGCGTAATGATGATCTTGTTCGCGTCGCCCTTCGAGCCCTTCACATCGAGGAACCCTTGGGCGCCCGCGCCGCCGTGCTCGTTGATCACCACCATGGGACGGGCCAGCAGCTTGTGCTTCGCCGCCACGCCCTGGATTTCGCGCGCCATCTGATCGGCGCCACCACCGGTGCCAGCCGGCACAACGAAGGTGATCGTGCGTGTTGGCGTCCAGTCCTTCGCATTCGCGGGCATCGTAAACGCGAGCGCGCTGCCAAGCAGGGCAGCGCCCAATGCAACGAGCTTAGTTGATCTTGCCATTCCTCTCCTCCTTTGCGTTGTCCTCCACGCAGCCGGATCTTGATGGCGTCGTCCGGCTGTGTACGTCATTGTTTCGCTTCGATTAGCTTGTCGTACTCAAAAAGCAAAGCACAAATCAATCTAATCATATACACGCTTCACGTGCAATTGGAAGAAACTGCGTGAAAATGTGGCCTTTCGTGCGCCCTGTATTTCATGATCCGAGAAGACGCCGAAGCCGCAGCAGCGATTTGCGCGCCGCGTAGGCATCGAATGCCAAACGGCCAAGCGCCGTTAATTGCGACGGACGCGCGAGCACCGCGCGAGCAAGAGAAGCTGTGTCGACGGCGCCATTCGCGCCCGCCGCCGCGAGTGCCGCGTCCGGCAACATCCGATGCGCCGGATCGAGAACGACCCGAATGGCGGCGAAGGCGATGCCATGTTTCGCCGCGGCGCGTGCGACGATATGCGACTCCATGTCGGCCGCGACAGCGCCGGTGTTGCGGTGCAATTCGAGCTTGGCCGCGGGATCGGCAACGATCGCGTCGATGCCTGCGATACAGCCGGTGCGCGCGCCGCGAACGACGCGCGACAGCTTGCGGCACCAGAGTGGATCCACCCGATATCGGCCGGACGCGTCGGAGATTTCGTTGGCAATGATGCAATCACCCGCACGCAGGCCAGGATCGAGCCCCGCGGCCACGCCGAAGCTGACCATCATGCGACAGCCGGAGTCGACGGCCTGTCCAATTGATCGCGAGACATCCACGTCGGCGCCTCGGCAAACAACCAGAATTCGCGGCGCTGCGGCGATACGTGCCTCGAATTGGAGACCGACCAAAACGACAATCGATGGCGCCGCGGCCACCCGCGCAAGTCGCGGCGGGAGAACCCCGTTCAAATATCCCTGCGGGATGTCGCGCCCCGCAGTGACGGCTATGTCCAAAGGTAAATCCGACATTTCGGATAGACCTTGCTTCGCCCTCCGGCGCGGCGCAGATTTGCGGAGCGGTTCCCGCGCGACGACCCCGTATAGCTAAGATAAGACTGCACGCCTGTGTCAATCGGTATAAACGGCGCCGCCCCCGTAGGCCCGAATTCGAAGTTCGCCACAATATGCTGCTTGCTCATAGCGAACTTCGAACTCCAAGGACACTAGCAGGTTATTGATCCTAGCGGCGCTTTGATTCGAAAGTTTGCTGCTTGCGAACTCGGGGCGAACTTCACCCCTTCTGCTTGCAAAAATGACGGGTTCATCATGACACGCGGTGAGCATGTATTGCTGACGGGGGCAAGCGGCTTTGTTGGCGCGGCGGTGCTCGGCAAGCTCATCGGCGCCGGCTTCGCCGTGCGGGCGCTGGTTCGCCCGACCAGCCCGCACGATCATTTGGCCGGGCCGGGGCTCACGCTCGTTCCGGGCGACATGCGCGATCGTTCCTCCGTCAGAGCGGCCATGGTTGGGTGCCGCTACGTTTTTCATGTCGCCGCGGATTATCGGCTCTGGGCGCGCGCGCGCGCGGAAGTTTTCGAGAGCAACGTCGCCGGAACGCGCCATGTCATGGAAGAGTCCTTGGCGGTCGGCATCGAGCGCGTCGTCTATACGAGCAGCGTAGCGACGCTTGCGCTGCGGCCAGATGGCACGGCAGCCGACGAGAGCGGCTCGCTGCCGGAGCAGCACGCCGTCGGCGCCTACAAGCGTAGTAAAATAGCAGCCGAGCGGCTGGTGCGCGAAATGATCGCTGAGCGCGGGCTGCCGGCGGTGATCGTCAATCCATCGACGCCCATTGGGCCCGGCGACAGGCGCCCGACGCCGACCGGCCGCATCATCGTCGCGGCCGCATCGGGGCGGCTTCCCGCCTTCGTCGAAACAGGCCTTAATCTGGTGCACGTCGATGACGTGGCGGAGGGACATCTGGCGGCACTCCATCGCGGCTCGATCGGCGAGCGCTACATCCTGGGCGGGCAGAACGTGCCCTTTTCGCAGATGCTCGCCGATATCGCCGCCCTGCTCGGACGGCCAGCCCCGCGATGGCGCCTACCGTGGTTCGCGACGCTGCCGGTCGCCTGCATCTCGGAAGCTGCCAGCATGGTGACCGGACGCGAGCCGCTCGCGACATTGAGTGGCGTTCGCATGGCCCGCCATCGCATGTTTTTCAGTGCCGCGAAGGCCGAACGGGAACTCGGCTACCGCGCGCGGCCCTACCCGCAAGCGCTGCGGGATGCTGTGCAATGGTTCTATGACAACGGCTATCTGCCACGCAGCGTCCGCTCGTTATCCACTCGCCCGACCGATAGTTCATTGGCCGACACGTGATGGCTGGATGAATCAGTGCGCTGTCTCGCGGCGCTCGCGCAGAAACCGGAAAAATTCGACGCCCTCGCGCAGCCGGCGGCGCATCATGTCCGGACTGACGACCATCTCGGAGACGATAGAAGCGATCTTCGGCGCCCGGAAGTAGAACTTGCGATAGAACGCTTCGACGGAATGGAAGATTTCCTGGTGGCTCAGGTGCGGATAGTGCAAGGGCGCGATCTGTACGCCGCGGCCGTCGATCAGCTCGGCATTGGCCTCATCGAGCCAACCGTTTTCTAACGCCTGGCGGTGCAGATAAGTGCCGGGATAAGGCGCCGCGATCGACACCTGAACAGTATGCGGATTGATCTCGGCCGCAAAGCGTATCGTTTCCTCGATGGTTTCCCTCGTTTCGCCGGGCAGTCCGAGAATAAAGGTGCCGTGGATGGTAATGCCGAGTTCGTGACAGTTCTTCGTGAAGGCGCGCGCGACGTCGACCCGCATGCCCTTCTTGATATTGTGGAGGATCTGCTGATTGCCGGATTCATAGCCGACCAGCAGCAGGCGCAAGCCGTTGTCGCGCATGACCTTGAGCGTCTCGCGCGGCACATTGGCCTTGGCGTTGCATGACCACGTGACGCCGAGCTTGCCAAGCCCGCGCGCGATCGCCTCGGCGCGCGGGCGATCGTCGGTGAACGTGTCGTCGTCGAAGAAAATTTCCTTCACCCGCGGAAAGGCGCGCTGCGCCCAGGCGATCTCCTCGATCACGTTGTCGACGCTGCGGGTACGGTAATGATGACCGCCGACCGTCTGCGGCCACAAACAAAAGGTGCAACGGGACTTACAGCCGCGCCCCGTATAAAGCGAAAGATAGGGGTGCTTCAGGTAGCCGATGAAATAATTCTCGATCTTCAGATCGCGCTTATAGATCGGCGTGACAAAGGGCAACCGGTCCATGTCCGTGAGATGGGCGCGCGGCGGATTGTGCCGGATCACGCCATCGGGATCGCGATAGGACAGACCCGCGATATTGCTCCAGTCCTCGCCTTCCGCAATTTCTTTGACGGTGAAATCGAACTCGTTGCGGGCGACAAAATCGGTGGCCGCCGAGCTCTGGAGGCTGGCGGCCGGCTCGACCGCGACCTTTGCCCCGATGAAACCGACCTTGATCGCGGGATTCGCATTCTTCAGCGCCTCGACGGCGCGCACGTCCGATGCAAAGGATGGCGTCGACGTGTGGAGGACCGCCAAGTCGTAGTGCCCGGCCTCGCGCAGGATGTCGGACAGATCGACGCCATGTGGCGCCGCATCGATGAGCTTGCTACCCGGCACCAGCGCCGCCGTTTGCGCCAGCCAAGTGGGATACCAGAACGATCGGATCTCGCGGCGCGCCTGATAGCGTGACCCGGCCCCGCCGTCGAAGCCTTCGTAGGATGGCGCCTGCAAAAACAATGTCCTCATCATAAGGTCAACGTGTTGTTTTGGTCGGCGAACAATTTTCCGTCCGCGTCGACGCGGTAACTGTGTCCGCGCCACTCCACCGTGGCACCGAACAGGCCCCCGAGATAGACCCAGAATGACAGCAGATCGCGGGCCGGAATCTGCCAGTACGACTGGCGTTGCGCATTGAACGAATGCTCGACAGCGAGACACAGCACCAAACGGCAGCACAGCGCGAAAGCCGCGAGCGGAATGGCGCGCTGTCCGTCGAGCCCGGCGGCGATCAGCGCCAGCGGAAACGGATGAGTCAGGATGGCGCCGACATAGCCTATGGGATCGATGGTTCGGATCGTCCGCGCGGTACGAATTTCGTTGGCCAGCATGGATTTCAGACGGTCGTGAAAACAGACATGGCCGACCGCAACGGGCGGGACCGCGATGCTGAAGCCGGCGGCTCGCACGGCGTCGCCAATGGCGAAATCGTCAGCGAGGGAATCGAAAAAGGCGCGGAACCCGCCGATCCGGGTGAGCATGCTTCGCCGTATCGCGATGGTCGACCCGAAGCACGGCCGCGCCAGGCGTAAGCTCAACGCGAACACCGCGTTCGGAAGGAAATGGGAGTTGATCGCAAGCGCCGCCTGCCGCGACCAGCGCCCCGGCCCGGGCACGCCGTGATAAAGGCAGGTGACGCAGCCGACATCGGGCTTTCGCAGCTCGGAGACAATCCGGGCCAGATAATCGGGTTCGACCGCGATGTCGCTGTCGCTGATGATGAGCACATCGTAGCGGGCCGCCGAAAGCATGTTCGCCAAGTTCGAAACTTTGCGATTGCTGCCATACTCGGACGGATCCACGATGAGTCCGACCTCGCTGTCGGGATTGCGTCGCTTGACCAGCCCGACCGCCTCGGCCGCGGGATCGGAGCAATCATGCACGCCACAGAGAAGCTGCACGGAGCCCGGATAGTCCTGCCGGCAAAACGAAGTGAGGCGCCCCGGAAGATCGGGCTCCGCGCCGTGCAATGGCTTGAGGATCGTGACAGATGCCGGCGGATCGTTCACCGTCGACTCGTGGGCCGCACGCAAGGCGCGCGGGAAGCGAAGCACGGCGATACTCGCGACCAACAGGTAAAGGCAGCCGAGCCCGGCGCCGTCGATGCAAATTTCAGTAATCAAACCTAAAAGCGGATGTCCGACCCACACAGCATCGTTCTCCAAATAAAACCGACTTCCGGTCTCGCATCCCCTCAGTCGAATGAATGAGTGTCCGGTCCATACCGCCGCATCAATTCGCGGCGTGAGAGATAGACCACCGTGGAATCGCGCCAGATTCCGCCCACGTGGAAGCCAGCGGAATTGCGGGCAAGCACCAGCATCGAGATGAAAACGCTTTCGCCGAAACGATGCAGGTATTCTCCCAGCGTTCGCGGGGCGCGCGTGGGCACGCGCTCAAACCCGTACCGCCCGGAAATCCGCGCAAGCTGCGCGCTTTGCTCGGCCGAACCGAATTTCATATCAGCGCGCAGGGCGACCACGTTATCCAAATCGCGCCGGGCCGCCAGCAACCTTGCCATTTCGCGGAGCGACACCTCAAGACCGCGACTCATACGCCGCGCCCATGCGAGCGTCGGCCCGCGCCTCGGCATCCTCGGCACTTGTTCGTTCCAAAGATGCAGGTTGATGATGCGGCTACGTGGACGGACACGCGTCCCATCATCAAGGAGCAGATCGTCGCCGGCGGAAACCACCTGCATGCGGAAGATGCAATCGCGCGACCGGGTAAATTCGCTCACACCGTGACGGCGCCGCAGCCGGTCATCGATGAAGGTGACCAGCCCGCGTATCCACCTGTGATCAACTCCCGTCTGTCGCGTCTCTGGAAACGGAAAGGTCGATCTGGATGCGCGCATCGATCGTTCTCGACCACTGCTCGAACGAAATTGGCTGAACCTAAATAGAACGAAAGCTGGGCGGAAAAGTTTCACACCCACGCTTGACGCAGCGCAATCAGTGAGACTGCCAGTCAAGACGGCCGGCCAGCGTGGGCTCGGGGTCGTCCGAATACTGATGCGCGCGCGTCCAGGGCCGTGGCGCGGGTCCGTCCTTGCAAGCCTTGCTGGCGAGCACTTGCGCAATGGATAGCCAGCCTTGGTCAAAGGCATAGGCCATGCCGGCAAGGTAGACCCGCCAGATGCGGTAGCGCTCAGGTCCCGCAGTACGGACAGCCTCCTCACGGGCCGCTTCCAGCCGCCGAACCCAGTGCAGCAGCGTGCAGGCATAGTGCGGTCGCAGGTCTTCGATGTCGGCTATTTCCAGTCCCGCATTTGCGACCTCGAAAACCACCCTGGACAAGTGCGGTACCGAGCCTCCGGGAAACACGTAGCGGTCGATGAATTCTCCGCCGGGAGGGCCTTGCGCCCTGCCCCTTGGATCGGTCGCCACAATTCCATGATTGAGCAGGACGCCGCCCGGCTTGAGCAGTCTGGCGACGCCGCCGAAATAGACCGGATAATTTGCCGCGCCGACGTGCTCATACATGCCGACGGAGGATATTTTGTCGAAGGCCGCCTCCTCGGAAAGATCGCGGTAGTCCGCGAGCCTGACCTCGATCTTTCCATCGAGGCCGTCGGCCACGAGCCATTGCCGGGCGTAGTCGTATTGGCGGTGGCTGAGCGTGATGCCGAGCCCGGTGACGCCGTAATGCCGCGCCGCCCAGTGCAGCAGGCCGCCCCAGCCGCAGCCGATATCGAGCAGGCGGTCGCCCGGCCGCAGACGCAATTTGCGGCAGATGTGGTCGAGCTTCTGCTGCTGCGCAGTATCGATGTCGTCAGCCCCGCTGCGGAAATAGCCGCAGGAATAGACCATGTTCTGGTCGAGCCAGAGTCGATAGAAATCGTTCGACACATCGTAGTGGTAGCCGATATCCGCGGCATCCTTGCGCCGTGAGTGCCGGCGCGGAATAAAGCGCGCGATGCGCGACAGCCGGTTGATCGCCGAAGACTTGCCCAGGCGCTCGGCGAGCATGACGCCGATGCGCAGGATATCCTCGATCGCACCATCGACCGTCAGATCGCCCGCAACATAGGCGTCGCCGAGACCGCCGAAGTCGCCGCGCAGCAGCTTCTTCATCGGCCCGCGTGAGTGGAGTGTGATCGTGACGCACGGCGCGGCCGCGAAATCGAAACGCTCGCCATCCCAGAACACAAGCCGCAGCGGCACGGGCTCGCTCCCAAGGCGCGAGCGCACGTAATCGAGCAGACGGCGACGAATCGTCATCGAAGTCACCCGCTCGCCTTTGCGCTGTCCGATTTGCCAGGCAGCGGTTCGTCATAGAGGACCGCCAGCGTCACCTTTGTGATCAACGCCACCGGCGCCGCCATGATGACGCCGGTGATACCGAACAAGATGCCGCCGGCGAGAAAGCAAAAAATGATCAGCGCGGGATGCATCCGCGCCGCCGTGCCGAGCGCGATCGGGCCGAGCAATTGATCGATCGATAGGCGCAAGGCAATGGCATAGAGCGTGTAGCCGATGATCGACCCGATACCGGTCGCGGAACGCACCGCGACGAGCCCGGCGATGACCGCGGCCGCTCCGGGTCCGATAACCGGGATCATCTCGAGAATGCCGGTCAGAAGCGCGAGCACGACGGCGTGGCGTAGGCCAAGCACCAGTCCGAGGCCGATATACGAGGCGACGATCGCGTAACTGACCACGACCAGCACGCCGATGAAATACCGCCTCAGCGCCGGATCGACATTGGACCAGATGTGCTGGATGAGCGGCCGCTGCTTGGGCGGCACCAGCCACAGCAATCCGCGCATGATCGCGGCGCCGTTGAGCAGGAAATAGAACAGCAGCACCAGCGTCAGAAACATTCCGAACACGCTGGCGAAGGCGACGCCGCCGATCGTGGCGAGCCTGCCTGCTTCGCCGATCCAGTCGCGGGCGCCGGTGACCGCCGCTTGCGCCAACTGATCAGCGCTCATGGACTGACCAAACAGGCTGACGGTTAGGTCGCCGATCGCGGCATGCGCCATCGCCTGCATGGTGCCTTGGAAATCCGTCACGGCCCGCGTGAGTTCGCGCACAAGCGGCGGGACGCCCAGAAATCCGATTAGCGAGGCCGCGCCGAGTAGCACGAGGAATATGAACGTGACCCACAGCGGACGTGGCAAATGCGTCCGGGCGGTCAAGGAATCGACCAGCGGCGTGCAGATGAAGGCGATGAGGCCGGCAATGACGAACGGCAGCAGGATCCATTGGATCGCATGCAGGAGAACCGCAACGACGACCAGAATGAAGATGGTGGTTGTCGTGGATATGCGGTCGACATGCTGATGATCGCTGTGAGGCGGCCTGCCCTGCACCGGGGAATGACCCGTGTTCATGGGTAGGTGCGGCCTTTCCAGCTCACGCGCCCCGTCAGCCGGCGCCGGACGCTATCGAACGCGATCAGCGCGCCGACTGTGTATCCGATCGGAAAAAGAAGCCCGTACCAGAAGGGTATCCGGAAATAGACGGCAGCAGCAATGTGAAGGCCGACGATCGAGGCCGACGCGACGAGCGCGACCGGCAACGCGGTGCAAGCGGCGGGGTCTGCGCCGCTATGGCAGCTCAGGGCGTCCGCGGCCGGAATGAGCCAGGCCGCCCATGCCAGCGTGAATGCCGCCAGCGCGATGGTGACGGTCGATACCGGCCCACCGAACAGGTCGACCAGGTTCTTGGCGAATCCGGGCCAGAGCGTCCGCCAGCCCGTATACATGCGCGCGGAGACAAGGTCCTTGCCGCCGCGCAGCATGACGGACTTCGCTTGCTGCTTCAGCAACCGCGCCAGCGCGGTGTCCTCGCAGATCGCGCCCGATATCGCGGCGTGCCCGCCGGCGGCGTCATAAGCGCACGCCCGCACCAGCATGAACTGACCCGTAGCCGTCGCGTCGTCGCCATCCCTGGCTTGGACCTTGCTCAGGTCCTGACAGAAGCTCACGATGATGAGGCCGCAGGGGATCACCAGCCGCTCGGCAAAACTCTGCAAGTCCTGACGCGGCGCCAGGGACAAAAGATCGATCGCTTCGGATTGCGCCGTCGCCACCGCGCTCGACAGGAGGGCCGGCTCCGCGCGCACGTCCGCGTCGAGGAAACACAGCCATTCGGCATCTGCTGCCGCCCGTGCGCCGATCCAGCATGCGTGCGATTTGCCGATCCAGTGCGGCGGCAGCGGCGGCGCGCGGAGCAGCTGCACCTGTGGATTGGCTTTCGCTATCTCGCTGACGATGGAGGCCGTCGAGTCGCCTGAATGATCGTCGACCACCACGATCGAAAGCCGCGATGCCGGATAGTCCTGCTCAGTCAGGCTTTTCAGGCAGGCCCGGATATTTCCCGCTTCGTTGCGCGCCGGCACGATGACCGCGACGGCCGGTGCGCGCTCGGCCAGGGGCGCAGCCTTTACCGCCACCGGCTCGAGGAGGCCGCGTTGATTGAATGCCCGGACGATCAACCAAGCCGCTATCGCCAGCCAGGCCCAGGATAAAATCGTTTCCACAGCGCCACCGACGGCCGCACCCCCGTTTTCCGGAACTTCAATCCCGCATGCGCGGATTTGGTTCCGGAAGCGGTGGCCGGATGCGGCGGGCTATGGATTGTTAGAGGGCCGAAGACCTCTGACGTCATTCCAGAAACACGCGCAGAGTTAAGCCCTGGATTCCGGGTTCTCTCGCTTCGCGGGAGCCCCGGAATGACCGGCAACCTGCTAGCCCTGCGAGAGCAGCGTTGCCGCCACCTCCGACCGGGTGCCGATCCAGATGTCGTCGGCGGCTTTCGCGATCTCGATCATCTTCTGGAAGACGGACATGCCGGTCGGACGGCCATAGACATGGGAGTGGATCGTCGGGTCCATCCGCGCCGCGCCTTTTTCGTAGCGGCGCGCATAGTCCAGCCAATCCTCGAAGATTTCGAGCATCACCCTCGGCGGATTGCCGTAGCGCATCGCCAGCGGGAGATCGTTGCATTCCATGTTGCTGGAGAACGAGACGATCGAGCTAGTATCGAATTTGACGATGTAGGGAAGGTCGTCATTGAGGGAGTCGCCGTGCCAGGTGAAGCCCTCTTCCACCAGGAGCCGCGCCGTGCGCGGGCTCGGGGTACCGCGCGGTGAGATCCAGCCGGTTGGCCGCTTGCCCGTGACGCCCTGGAGAAGATCGACGCTGCGCCGGATGTTGGCGCGCTCCTCCTCCTCGTTCATGTAGGCCGGCATGATGTCCATCGCATAGGAATGCGCGACGATATCGTGGCCCGCCTCGCTGATGGCGCGCACGGCCTCGGGATGGCGCTCGGCCATCACGCCGTTGACCATCATGGTCGCCTTGATGTTGTAGCGGTCCAGCGTTTCCAGGCAGCGCCAGATACCGCGGCGAGGGCCGTAATCGGCAAAGCCGATGGCGTTGAGATCGGCAAAGCCCGGCTTCAACGGATTGCCCATCGGCCCTACCCCCGGCCAGGCGCCGTCGGACCAGCCCTCAAACGCCACGCGGAAGAACACCGCGATCCGCTTGCCGCCGGGCCAGCGGAAATCCTTCACCTGCGGCATCTCGATTCCGCCGGCATGCACAGAAAGTTGAGCCACCTTTTGTCCTCCTGACGAAATAAGGTCGCCGCCGCTCGCCCCCGCGAAGCGGGGACCCAGGGGCAGACATTCATGGAACCTAATTGTTTCCCTGGAATCCCGCTTGCGCGGGAATGGGCGGAGCGAGCGGGTGCTACTCCTTCAGCAGCGCCCCATCCGATTTTGGAATGAGATACTGCTCGGGCTTGGGGATGCGGTCTTTGGCAAGGCCGGTATTGTCGGCGATCAACTGCACCGTCTTCTTCATATCGGCGACATTCAGCACCGCATCCTTGCTGTAAAGTTTGTCGGTCACGAAATAGAGATCGTAGACCTTCGCGACCGTCTCCTTCTTGCGCTTGGAATATTTCTGGAGAATCGCGATCGCCTCATCCTTGTTCTTGGGATCGTAGAGCCAGGCGTGCACCTTCTGTAGCGCCCTGGTGAAACGCTTGCCGTGGTTGTTGGTCGACGCCCAATTGCGGTTCGTCAGATAGACGATCGAGGGAAATCCCTTGAACTGTTCCGCAAAGCGCGTGAGCACCGGAAATCCGTTTTCCTGCGCCAGAGTCGCCGTCGGCTGGAACAGCACGCCGGCCGCGATCGAGCCCTTCTGGAGCGCCGCATATTTCGCCGGCGTCGGGCCGACCTGAATGGCGGAGAAGTCGTTGGGGCCGATGCCCTTCTCCTTGAGCATGTTGCGCGTCAGGTAGAACTCGCCGACGCGCAGCGAGCTGAAGCCGAGGGTCTGGCCTTTCAGATCGGCGATGCTCTTGACGCCCTTCTTGCCGACCAGGAACCAGTCCGCCTCGGTGGCGGGCGCTGCGATGACGCCGATGTTCTTGGCGCCCTTCTCGACGGCAGCGATCAACGGATCGGGTTGCGAAATCGCGATCTCGACTTGACCGGAGATCAGCATCTGCATCGATTGCGGTGAGGATTGATTGGAGAGGATCTGGGCGTTGAAGCCCTCGGCTTTGAAGAAGCCCTTATCGACGCCGACGTCGAGATCCCAGTAGATCGAATTCGACGGGATATAAGTCAGGTCGAGCTTTTCGAGCTCCGCGGCCTGCGCGCTGCTGCCGGCGGCAATCGCGCCGCCTACGACCGCCGCCACTGCGGCGACAGCCGTCATCATCCGAATCGTTTTCATTGCTCCTCCTTTTGCCGAGCTACACCGTCTCGACTTGTGGTTTGGCTGATACAAGATTCCAAATACGATCGACGAGACCCTGAAATTCCTGCGAGCGCTTGGTCGCGAGCGAGCGCGGGCGCGGAAGATCGATGGGGATGGTTTCGACGACACGTCCGGGCCGCGCCGACAGGACCAGCACGCGATCCGCGAGCAGCACCGCTTCGTCGATCTGGTGAGTGATGAACACAACCGTCTTGTTGGCGGCTGCCGCGATGCGCAAAAGCTCCTGCTGCATCGTTTCGCGCGTCAGCGCGTCGAGCGCCGCGAACGGCTCGTCCATCAGCAGCATTTGCGGATCGATGGCGAGCGCGCGCGCCAGGTTGACGCGCTGGCGCATGCCGCCCGACAATTCGCGCGGGTAGTGATGTTCGAACCCCTTCAGTCCGACGAGTTCGATCAGCGACATCGCCCGGCCGGTCGTTTCCGAGTTCGCTTTGCCCATGATCTCGAGCCCGAACAGCACGTTTTGCAGCACCGTTCGCCAGGGATAGAGGCTGTCCTGCTGGAAGACGAAGCCGCGATCGGCGCTCGGGCCCAACAGCGGGCGGCCGGCGAGCGTGATCACACCATCGTTCAGAGTTTCCAGGCCTTGGATGATCCGCAAGAGCGTACTCTTGCCGCAGCCGCTCGGCCCGACGATGACGAAGAACTCGCCACGCTTGACGGAAAAGCTCACGTCGTCGAGCACGCGGATGGTTGTACCGCGCGTGTCGAAATTCTTTCCGACGTGCTCGACGGAAAGCTCGGCTGTTGTGTCTGAACGTGGTTCGCTCAATTGTCCATCTCCACGCGCCGCCCGCCGGCAACGCGGTTTTCGATCCACTTCATCCCGCTCGTCAGCGCGACCCCGGCGAGGGCCAGGATGAGCACGCCAAGGAAAAGGGACGGGACATCGAAGGTCTGGCCCGAGGTGAAGATGAGAAATCCGAGCCCCGCGCGTGCGCCGAACAATTCGCCGACCACGACCCCGACGATAGCGCGGCCGATGGCGAGCCGGATGCCGGTGATCACGAAGGGCACTGCCGCCGGGATCATCACCTTGCGGATAATCTGGAGCCGGCTGGCACCGAAGCTGCGTGCAACCTCGATGTAGCTCGCATCGGTGTTGCGGATGCCGGCCGCGGTCGAGATCAGAATGGGGAAGACCGCCATCAGGAATACGACGGCGATCTTCGAGGCAATCCCGATGCCGAACCACAAAATGAGGATCGGCGCCACGGCGACCAGCGGCGTCGCGTATAAGCCGGTAACGAATGCGTCGGTGTATTCGCGAAAGCCGCGGCTTGCCCCCGACAGGACACCGATGACGATGCCGATCACGATGGCGAGCGCCATGCCATAGACCACCGCGCTGAAGCTCGCGATGATATCCTTCTGAAGTTCGCCGCTATGCCACAGCGTGAAAGCCGCGCCGATCACCGAAGACAGGGGCGCGAAAAACAACGAGTTGGTGACGATAAAGCGCCCGGTGATTTCCCACGCCGCCATGACGACGACCACAGAGATGATCGTGCGGCGGGTGGTGCGCCGTTGCAGCCATGCAAAGGCCGACGGCAGGCGAAAGCGCGGCTGACTTTTGCCGTAGGCCGGAAGTTGCGGCGTCATCTTGGCACTCTGAATGTCACGCGGATCGCTTGCCCCTGTCAGCTTGCCTGTCCGTTAAGCGCGCCCCGCCAGTGCCGATTTGAGATGCTGCGCAATCTCTTCTCGTGTTCCGCTGAAGACATTGCCGGCCGAACGGACGAGCTTGGCGATTTCCTCGTAGGTCCAGATGCCGGACGGACGACCGAACACATGCGCGTGGATGGTCACGTCGATCTTGGCGACCTCATCCGGCTGGCGGCGCAGATAATCGAAAGTGCTCTTGAAGACGTCGATCATCTGGCCCGGCGCGTTGCCGTAGCGGATCGACGAGGGCAGATCGTTGACGTCCATCGTGAACGGCACGATCACGAGTTCACGGTCGCCGAACCGGAGCAGCGATGGCAGATCGTCGTTCAGCGTATCGCCAAGCCACGTATAGCCGGCTTCCACCAGTAGACGCGCGCTGTTCAGGCTGGGGGTGCCGCGCGGCGATATCCAGCCGGTCGGCCGTACCCCGCAGGCCTTTTCAATGAGTTCGGTCGTCAGCGCGATGTTCTTGCGCTCCTGCTCCTCGCTCAGCAGCACCGGCAAGACATCCATCGCATACGAATGGGCGATGATCTCATGGCCGCCGTCGGCGATGGCTTTCACCGTGTCGGGAAAGCGCTCGGCCAGGACGCCGCAAACCATGACCCCGGCGCGCACGTCGGCGCGCGATAGCATCTTGAGAATGCGCCAGATGCCGCGGCGGGCTCCGTATTCCCCCCAGGACAAGGCATTGGTGTCGAGATTGCCGGCCGGCAGAGGATTGCCCATCGGGCCGATGCCGGGCGCCTTTCCCGCCGACCACCCCTCGTAGGCGATCATGAAGGTGACGGCGATGTTCTTCGAACCGGGCCACAAAAAATCCGGCGGCGCCAGGATTTCCCGCGATTGCTGCATATCAGAGATCATGTCGCTCCCACCTTTCGGCCTTCAGGCCAATGTGAACGGTAGGCCGATAACTGGCAAGCGCACCGCGATAAATTCGCGTTCTGAGTAAAGTGGCGGCGGGATACAACCCCGCTTCAACCATGCGCTCCGAGCGCTCGCGTCCGTAAGCGCGCGGCGCCGATGAAGGCGGCGTAACTCCAAGTGAGATTCCGCGCCGAGGTCTGCGCGCCGGTTACGCGGTCGACCTGTTCGGATAGTGCGCCTTCATCGGGCGTCAGCGCGCGTATCGTCGCCATGAAAGCATCGCCACGCCTGATCAAGGCGGCGCGGTCCTCGTTCGGATGCTGCGCCAGGCGATAGCACAATGATGCCGCCGCGAGCGTCGTCGGGTACCAGGCGCCGCCGCCGAAGTATTTATCGCCGCGATAGCGGCCGATCGCCGGCGCCTCGCCCGGCCCCCGCTGCTGATTGATGGGAAATTCGCGCGCGAACATATCTTCAATTCGCTTCTGCGTGCTTTGGACGCGCGGATCCGCGACACTGTGTCGTCCTTCCGACAGATCGGCATCGAGCACCGCCAGAAGCTCGGCCGCATCGACCAGGTCGTCCGCATTGTCCGAGCCGGCGGGCCGGGCCGCGATGTAGATTTGACGTTGCTCCGACCAATAACGATCGAGGTCGGCACGCAGGCGGCGCTCAGCGCGGCTCCATGTTTCGACGTCCTCGGCCCAGTCGCGGCCATGCACGAGCGCGCCGAGTTGAACCAGTGCAACATAATAATGTCGGGCATTGCGCTCCTCCCACGGCCCCACACAGCGGCGGCCGGCGTGTCGAACCGTGAAATTCAGATCCATGCGCAGAAGGCGCGCGAGCGCGTCCGTGCGCGGCGCGCCCGCCGCGAGGAAGCTCAGGCACGCCAGCGCGCGCAACGCGGGTCCGTCATATTGCGGGCGCGCCCAGCGAAAGATGTCGATCGTGCCATCGGGATTGAAACGCGGTTCGCCCAAGAGCCTGTCACCGCTGACCGCGCGCAGCTCGGCGGGCGTACGAAGGAACTTGCGGCATTCGCGGGACGTCGCTTGCCGGCTTTGCTCCGGGTCGAAATCGGTACGCGCGCCCAGCGACAAACTGAAGATGATGAAATCGTTGAAATGCCGCCGCCAGCGATCTCGCTCGGCGTCGGATGGCGCATCTTGCATCAATCCAGCCACGCTGCGCATGACGATGGCGGAGTCCCGCAGCCAGTGAAAGAAATAATCCGGTTCCGGATTCCAGTCGGCGATTTCCGGCGAGGCGAGCACCGATCCTTTCACCGGCACGATGGTCTGCCCGAAGGCTTCGCGCCGTCGCACCAATTGCGTCGCCGAAATCGCCTGCTCCATCGCCGACGCACTTCGCTGCGCTTGGCGCGCGATCCATGACTCGAGATCGGTTCCGTCGTTGCGGTCGCTGTGAAGTTCCATCGACGCTCCGATTAGATCAAGTTCCATCGACTTCAAAGTTCCGAATGCACGGATTTAACGCATATGTGCCTTGCTTTTTCTTCGTCGATACGAAA
>Ga0134126_10004514_pt1 | contig 17414 bp, 14 predicted proteins | sample KB31752_FD_96881 | JGI IMG/M metagenome (GOLD analysis project Ga0134126, IMG submission 96881) | Terrestrial soil microbial communities with excess Nitrogen fertilizer from Kellogg Biological Station, Michigan, USA - KB3-175-2 | ecosystem: Environmental > Terrestrial > Soil > Unclassified ...
AGTTGGTCCACTTGGCGGTAGCCGCGAGGCTGAACTGATCGTTGACCACATGCAGCCAGTCAAGACTGGCGAACGCCGGAGTATCGAGTTTGGCGCTGGCCGGACCACCCGCCGGATCCAGTGTCGGGCCACCAAACAACGGTGCCAGTCCCAGCAGGCCGATGCCGGCTGCACTGCCATAAAGATTGTAAGTGCCGGTCAACGTCTGCTTGATGCGCGAGTGATAGCTGAACCCAAGGCTGTCCTGCGCGGTCGGCTTCCACTCGAATCCCGCGAAATAACCGAACGCGACCTTCTTCTTGACGTCCACGTTCAGTTGCACGTCGGCGCTCTGCGGGACAAACAACGGAGCACCGGCAAGCGCGTTGGCGGCGCCTGCGGCGTCGATGATCGAGTTCAGTTGCGCCTTGGTACGCTGGCCGACGACGCCCACGCCAATGGCGAACTGGTCATTGACCTTGAAGCCTGCCGAGAAGCTCGCGGCGATCGACTGCAGGCTGGTCTTGCTGCCGAAGTAACGGCCCTGCCAGGTGGGGTTGTATTCACTGACCAGACCGAAGGGTACGGTGACGCTGCCACCCAGGGTCAGGTGGTCGTTGACGGGTGCGGCAAAGGCCATGTTCGGGAACGGGATGAACTTGCCAAAACCGTTGGGGTTGTCGCCGCTGACCGGATTGCCCTGCTGATCCGTGAACTGTCCTTCGAACCTGGCGCTGGGTCGGATGCCGGTGCCGGTGACCTGCAGTACCGGCGCAGTGAAGAACGCCATGGCCGCCGGGTTGTTGTAGACCGCGGTTGGATCGTTGGCAAACAAAGAACCGCCGGCGTTGGCGCGGGCCCAGCCGGCGGCGTTGTCGGTGGGCAACTGGAAGGAACCGGCTTGCGCGCGCGAGGGCAGGGCCAGTGCGCCCGCCACGGCCAGGGCGAGGCTGGCTTGTGTTCCAAGTCGGATGAGGCGTTGTGGATGATGACGGTTCACGTGGTTTCTCCTGTGACTAAGGTCCGATTCGTATGCTTGTAGTCGGACTGAGGTGGGGCATGGATCGGCGGTGCCGGAATCCTTGATGGCTGGAACGTGCTTTTTTGCTGCTTTTCAGGAGGCCAGCCTCCCTTCCTTGAGCCACTCCAGCGCAGTGGAACGCTGGGGTGGCTCTTGCTCAGGCCGGGCCGTCGACTCGGTACTGGCCTTGGCGGTGGTGCTGTCGAACCTCAGCACGCGTTCGATCATCTGCATCTGTTCCGGTGCGCCGAACGGCGCAGTGAGGATGGGTACCAGCAGCGAAACCAGTCGTGCAAGCAGTTCGGTATCGTTGATCTCCTGGCCCTGACTGATGCTGGCAATCAATGCCTGCATGTCTTCGCCAGCCAGCATGCCGGACAACGCTTTCAGTGCGAAATGCAGGCGCAGGCCAAGTTCCCTTCGCGGCAAGGCGGGCAGCGCGCGCGAGAATGCCTCGAAGAAGCGCCCGGAGATCGGTCGGTAATGTGCCTCCAGGTAGCTGCGAATGAATGGGGATGGGTCGCTGTAGACGCGCCCGAGCAGGCGCATGAAGGCGGGACCGGACGCGTTCCCGTGACTGAGCCGAAACGCGGGGATGAACAACATCGCGAGCACGGTCGCTGCATCCAGGCCTGCCGGCTGTTCCTGCTCGCAGGCGCTGAGCAGTTGCAGGCGCTCACGGTTGAGTCGGTCCAGGCGTTGCGCAAGCACCTCCTGCATCAGCGCTTCCTTGCTGCCGAAGTGATAGTTCACGGCAGCCAGGTTGGCGCTGGCGCGTGCCGTGATGTGGCGCAGCGACATCGCCTCGTAGCCGCTCTCGATGAACAACCACTCGGTGGCCTCGAGCAGCCGCATGCGGGTATCGCCGTGGCCGGTGCGTTGGGTCCTGCTCAAAGTCTGCCCCGTGGCGCGAGTGGAAAATGCATTTACGACCGCTTCAAATACGAACTTGAAACATGTGTATGAACGCTAGCGGGGGCGTTGCTGGTGGGCAAGCTGCAGCGCAAGGTAGATTGAGAGACGTCCGTCCGGCGACCTTGCGCCGGTGCGTCGATGGGCGGAACTGATGCCCTGCCTGTGATGCTGTGTGACAACGCAAGTCCTGGGCAAAAGAAAGGGCCGGATGGATACGGCCCCTTTTGGTGCGGTGCGGTATGGACAGTGGGCGGCCGATTCAGGCTGGCGGCATCAACCGGCCTTTTTTTTCGCCAGGCGCAGCCAAGTGTCGACCACGGTGTCCGGATTCAGCGACACCGATTCGATGCCCTGTTCCATCAGCCATTCAGCCAGATCCGGGTGATCGCTGGGGCCCTGACCGCAGATGCCGATGTACTTGCCCTTGGCGCGGGCGGTCTTGATCGCCATGGCCAGCAGTTTCTTCACTGCCGGGTCGCGTTCGTCGAACAGGCTGGCGACGATGCTGGAGTCGCGGTCCAGGCCGAGGGTGAGCTGGGTGAGGTCGTTGGAGCCGATCGAGAAGCCGTCGAAGATGTCGAGGAACTCGTCGGCGAGCAGGGCGTTCGAGGGCACTTCGCACATCATGATGACTTTCAGGTCGTGCTTGCCCTGCTTGAGGCCGTTCTTCGCCAGCACCTCGATCACCTTGCGGCCTTCGCCGAGCGTGCGCACGAACGGAATCATCACCCAGACGTTGTTCAGCCCCATCACTTCGCGCACGCGTTTGACCGCCGTGCATTCCAGCGCGAATGCCTCGGCGAAGCTGGGATCGACGTAGCGACTGGCGCCGCGGAAGCCGATCATCGGGTTTTCTTCGTGGGGCTCGTAACGCGAACCACCGAGCAGGCCGGCGTATTCGTTTGACTTGAAGTCGGACAGGCGCACGATCACGGGCTTCGGGTAGACCGAGGCGGCGATGGTGGCGATGCCTTCGGCGAGGCGGTCGACGTAGAACTCGACCGGGCCGGCATAACCGGCGATGCGCTCGTCGATCTTGGCCTTGGTCTCGGCGTCCTGTTTGGCATATTCCAGCAATGCCTTCGGGTGCACGCCGATATGGCTGGCGATGATCATTTCCAGGCGGGCCAGGCCGATGCCGGCGTTGGGCAGCTGCCCGAAGTCGAATGCGCGCTCGGGATTGGCCACATTCATCATGATCTTAAGCGGTGCCTCGGGCATGTCGCCCAGGTCCGCGGTGATCCGCTCGAACTTCAGGATGCCTTCGTAGATCGTGCCGGTGTCGCCTTCGGCGCAGGACACGGTGACGTCGGCGCCGTCGGGAATCAGCTCCAGCGCGTTGCCGGTGCCGACCACGGCCGGCACGCCAAGCTCGCGCGCGATGATCGCCGCGTGGCAGGTGCGGCCACCGCGGTTGGTGACGATCGCCGAGGCGCGCTTCATCACCGGCTCCCAGTCGGGATCGGTCATGTCGGCGATCAGTACGTCGCCGGCCTGCACCTTGTTCATGTCACTCAGCGAACGGATCACGCGCGCCTTGCCCGCGCCGATCTTCTGGCCGATGGAACGGCCTTCGGCCAGCACCTTGCCCTTCTCGCTGAGGTGGAAGCGCTCGAGCTGGGTCGCGTGCGAACGGGACTTCACCGTCTCCGGGCGCGCCTGCACGATGTAGATCTTGCCGGTATGGCCGTCCTTTGCCCACTCGATGTCCATCGGTCGGTCGTAGTGTTTCTCGATGATCAGCGACTGGCGGGCAAGCTCCTGCACGTCTTCGTCGTTGATGCAGAACCTGTTGCGCAGTTCGGCCGGGGTGTCTTCGGTCTTTACCCGTTCGCCCGGCGCACTTGAATAGATCATGCGCAGCTGCTTGGCGCCGAGATTGCGGCGTAGCACGGCTGGCTTGCCGTCGCGCAACGTGGGCTTGAACACGTAGAACTCATCGGGATTCACCGCGCCTTGCACGACCATTTCGCCCAGGCCGTACGAGCCGGTGACGAAGACCACGTCGCGGAAACCCGACTCGGTGTCGAGCGTGAACAATACTCCCGAAGCGCCGACGTCCGAACGAACCATCAATTGCACGCCAGCGGACAGGAACACGTCGTCGTGTTTGAAACCCTGGTGCACGCGGTAGGAGATGGCGCGGTCGTTGTACAGCGAGGCAAAGACTTCCTTCACCTTGTGCAATACGTCGTCGATGCCGACCACATTGAGGAAGGTTTCCTGCTGCCCAGCGAACGAGGCGTCGGGCAGGTCTTCGGCGGTCGCCGACGAGCGCACTGCGACGGCGATGTCGTCAGCGCCGGCGTCTTTGCACAACTTGATGTAGGCATCGCGGATCGCCTGCTCCAGATCAGCGGGCAGGGCGGTGTCGACGATCCAGCCGCGGATTTCCTTGCCGCCAGCGACCAACGCGTCGACGTCGTCGACATCGAGGTGTTGCAGACGATCCTGGATGCGCCTTGCCAGGCCACTCTTCTCCAGATATTGCTGGAATGCATCGGCCGTGGTCGCGAAGCCACCCGGCACGGACACGCCCAGTTTGGCCAGGTTGCCGATCATCTCGCCGAGCGAGGCGTTCTTGCCGCCGACCTTGCCCAGGTCAGTCATGCGCAGTTGGTCGAGCCACAGCACCAGATCGTTCAAGGGTGTCTCCTCGGAATGGCGGAAAGTCGGGGGATATGGAGATATTGCGTAGTCGCCGGGCGGCCGGCAAAGAACTGGTATTGTCCGCTGCCGATGGTGCACAGCACAAGGAGACCAATGGCAGACGATGTCATTCCAACCGGATACCAGTCAGCGTGCGGTCAAACGGCGACAGCGTTTGATGCTTGAGCTAAGGTGCCTGCGAGTGCCCCTCGGCCGACGGAATCCCGTATGCAGCGAACCGTGTTTTTCATCTCCGATTCCACTGGTATTACCGCAGAAACTATTGGAAACAGCATCCTGGCGCAGTTCGAAGGCGTGCAGTTCGACAAGCATCGGCTGCCGTTCACCGACAATGCTCACAAAGCGGAGGTCGCGGCGCTCCGGATCAAGACCAACTACGCGCAGAGCGGACAGCGGCCGATCGTCGTCAACACCATGGCCGATCGCGCGCTGTGCGACATCGTGGCAACCAGCGGTGCGTTGATGCTGGACGTTTTCGCACCCTTCATCGGACCACTGGAGGACGAGCTGCATACCCGTCGTTCCGGTGCGGTCAACCGCTCTCACGGGATGGTCGATTTCGACAAGTACGAAGCGCGCATCAACGCCACCAACTACGCGCTCTCGCACGACGACGGCATCGATGTGAATTACGCCGATGCCGATCTGATACTTGTCGGCGTATCGCGCTCGGGCAAGACCCCGACCTGTTTGTACATGGCCTTGCATTACGGGGTCAGCGCCGCCAACTATCCGCTGACCGACGACGATCTCGAGAAGCTGGAGTTGCCGGCGCGACTGCAGCCGTACAAGGATCGGCTGTATGGCCTGACCATCGATCCGACGCGACTGGCACAGATTCGCGAACAGCGACGTGCCGGCAGCCGCTATGCCACCTTGAAACAATGCCGATGGGAACTGGAACAGGCCGATCGCCTGATGCGGCAGGCCGGCATTCCCAGCCTCAACACCACGCACGTGTCGATCGAGGAGATCGCCAGCAAGATCTTCGACCGCTTCGGCATCGAGCGGACGATGTTCTAGACAGCCGACCGGAGTTTGCGCGCCACCCATGAGTGCCGTACTGGACAATCGCCACAATCTTTTGCCGGGACGCTTCGAGTTCCTGATGGGGCTGTACGCCGAAAACTATCACAGGCTTGCGAGGCTTTTCGCACCCGCCGGGCTGGCTCCGGGCAGCTATTGTTCCGACGTCGACGATGGTCTTCCGGTGCATCTGGTTGTGCAGGAATGCCACCCGTACACGCTGGAGCTGGAACTCACCTACAGCTTTGTCGATGCACACACGGGCCAACGGGCTCCCTCGGCCCAGTTGCGCATGTACACCGATGCCCACGTGGCCGAGGCGATGCACTGCCATCCCGGCCGACATTTGTGGCAGGTGCTCGGTCCCTTTCCACCGGCCCAGACCGTGCTGCAGCATCGCCTGCAGATGAACCGGTTCCTTTCGCGCTGGCTGGAATATCTCGCCGGGCAGGGGCATTCCATCGGTACGCTTGAGCGATGCGATCCTTCGGACCGGCCGGATGTTGCATGCAAACCGTCTGCGTCATAGCAACGCGTCCCGGCATTACTCGGAAGACGCGGCGACTGAGGTACGGAGGCAACAATTTTTCTGCACGACTGGCCGTCCTTACGCGCCTCGACTTGTCTGTGATCGGGTAAATCACACGAAAAACCAGTACGTTCCTTGGGCTCAGGATTGAGTGGTGGCTTGGGATTCAAAAGCTCGGCGCCGACGCTGCGGAATTTCCGGTGCGCGCCGGCGCGCCAACGGCGGGCGTTCGCCGGACGGTTTCTGCATTTTCGCTTCGGCTGATCGCTATTTCACGCCCGCCGGTGGCTGCACATTGGCGTAGTCAATGCGAAGTTCATTGTGTGATTTCCCGTTTTTTCCGCCGACATCCATGTCAATGGTCTGCTTGACCGGCAAACCGTGTGATTTGGAAATCCAAAGCTGCGAAATCACCACGGTTCCATCGTCCTGCGTTTCCCGTGTGTCGTACATCGCGGCAGCTTCGCCACCGGCGGATTCGTCGCGAAGGTATTTGCAAGTCATCGGCTTTGCGGCATAGGCCTGACGCAACTCCGTCACTTGCTGTTGAGGATTGTACGCATCGGAGTGCCAGGAGCCAGCCGCTTTGATGTACATGGCGGTCGGCGTGGTAATGATTTCCCCGTTGGTGCTTCCTTTGCTGTATGCCGCAGTCTCGGTCAGGTATTGGTGGTTGGGCGTGGCAGCCATCTTCATCATCGCGTCGAAGACGGGCTTGCAGGCTGCATCAGCGGCGTGCGCGCTCGTCGTGGCAAAGAGCAGTACGCCGGGTATCAAGAAAAAGGCTGCTTGCTTGAGGTAGTGCATCATGAATTTCTCCAGTGGGGGCGAGGATGGTCAGTTGGCGCCCGCCGGCGCGGTCACGTTGGTGTATTCGTAGCGCGTTTCGATGGTTGCACCGTCCCTGGTCGCCGTCGCGCCCTGCATCAATCCGCTTGACTTCAAGATGCGCACGGTCTGTTCGGTGCCCGTTTCCTTGTTGTTTACCTTGTAGACGCTTACCGCCTGGCCATTTGCCACGCGGTCGCCCACCAAGGTGCACGCATCCGGATGCGTTTTGAGCTTTTCCTGCGCCGCTTCCACCATCACCTGCTGTGGCATTGCGCTGCGCCTCCACCCGCCATGGATCAACAGGTATTCGTTCTTGCCGTCGAAGAGCGCTTCGCCCGTCCGGGACTGCCCGCCACGGGGCGTGGTAGTGGAATACACGTGGTGCGGCGTTTGAATTGATTTGATGCCGGCTTCATAGGCTGCATCGCATGTATTGGCCGCGTGCGCTTCGGTCGCGGCAAAGCCGCTGGCCAGTGCGACGAAGGCGCAGACCGGGATGGCAAGATGACGTGACATGACTTCTCCTGTTGATGATGGAATGCCGCGTGCATTCAGCGTAGGTGGCGTGTTTGTCGACGTTGTGCCATAGGCACACCACTCCCCGGGGGATGGGAGCCGTTTGCATTTGGCTAGTCCCGGCGAGCCGAGAAAGTCATTGGGGAAGTTGTGGCCGTGCGTTCGGACTTGCGCGAACGAGGGCGTGCAGCATATCGAGATGACCACCGCCATGGCGGCGGCCAGCGGAACGACAACGGAGGGTGATTCATGGAATGACTCCTGCAGCTGGATGAAGCACGCGCTTCGTTGAAGGTAGCGCCAACGGTTTGTTGCAGACCTCGCCAAATTGTTGTTCCACTTCCTGTACTCCGACGTGGCCTTGGCTCCCGCCTTTCCCGGGCGGCCTTCCCGCCTCACGGTTTGGCAGACCAGATATAGGAGATATGGCCCTTGCCCTTGCCCTTGATGTCGCCGTCTTGTTCCTCGCGCAGCAGGTGGCCGGAGGATTTGGATACCCAGATCGTGGCGTCAGTGCTGTCGGCCCCCGCCTTGTATTGCTCGCGATAGACCTCGGCGGCTTGCCCGTCGACCGTTTCATCGCGCAGGTGGGTACAGGAGTGCTCGCCAGTGCCGTACAGCCTCGGTGTGTCTCCAGCGAAGTCGTAACCGGACGTTTTCATGTGGACGCCCTTGCTGCCGGTGGCGACATTGGCAGCAAGGATATTGGCGCAGGTGGCTTCATCCGCGTGCGCGACAGTACCTGCGGCGAGCCATAGCGATGCGCAAACCAGCATCAAGGTTTTCATGGTGCACACTCCTCGTTTGAATGACGATTCGATCGACTCACCGGTCAACGTGCGAACGATGCCCACGCCGGCGCAACCTTGTTTCGCTTTCAATGTCGGTGTCCGACCGCTTTTTCCACCGGCGCGCCGGGATTCGGAACCCGCTTCAGCGGGCGTCCGGGCGGAACGGGCTGCGAGTTGATGCTGCTGGTGTCCGGCGCATGCCCCGGGGGGACCGGCTGGGAGTTGATGGCGTTCCTGCCACCTACAAAGATGATCGCGTGTGTAGCCGCGCCGCCGGAGTGGTGTTCGATCGGACCGCCTGGCGCTGGCCTCACCCGCCTTTGATCCACGATCTTCCGCCCGACCGGGATGGGGCCATGTCCCGTCCTGCGCGTCTCGCCTTCAGGGTGTGGCCCGATGGCTTTCTCCTCGAGCTGTGGGTGATGCGTGGCCGCCGGAGCGGGCATGCACTTCGGGTAGCTGCCGCGGTAACCGGGCGGGCATGCGGTTGCGATAGCAGTCTGCGCGACGGCGGCGCAGAGCAGCGCGATCGACAGAGGGATCAATGCAGGACGTGACATGGGGGTGGCCTCGGTGGTTGAGTGTGGCGGCGAGTGTCTTCGCAATGCTTCAGCTCTTGCACTTGAACAGCTCTATCGAAGTGCTCTTGGCCCCGGCGCTGCGATAGATGTTGGCGAAATCGCGCCCTTGCTGGAGCTTGATCCCGTCCAGTTTGAAAATGCCGCCATACAGATGATCGGAATTGACCGGTGTTTCCCTGGCGCCGGCCATGTGTCCACGAAACCAGATCTGCACCTTGCCAAGGTCATCGGGCGTGTCGGTCATGTAATGGATGCAGCTGACACCCGATGGAAGGCTGCGGTACACACCGTCCATGGTGCCCGGCGTCGCACCGGGATAGTCCGGCAAGCCGGTGGTGTTGACCGCGTTCGCCGCGTTCACCGCGACGGTGATTACGGCGAGCAGGCCAGCACACACGATCGATGGCCAGCGTAGCGGCGTGGTCGGCGTCGATTGATCGCCGAGTTCCTGGTTCGTTTGGTTCATGAAAGCTTTCCTCCATGGGTGGTGTGGTTGCACAACGTCCTACCTCGCGCTTTTTTCCTGAAACTTCGATGGCGACAGCACCGCGAAACTGCCGCCCCATGCTGGCGCGTAGCTCTGGCTGAAGATGTAGTTCCGTATCGTTCCGCGGTAGTCATTTTGTCCGGGCAGGATCCGGATCAGCACCACGCCACCACGGGTCGGGTCGAGTTCTCCGGCGTGTGCGGCGGCCGGACAGATTGCCGACGCGTCGGTGTAGATGTCGCTGCCGACTACCGCTTCGGGCGTGGGTTTGCCGATCGGGCAGCGAAACAGATAGGTCCCCCCGTTCATGCCGCGCAGGTTCAGGTCGAGCGGACTGGTACTCCAGTCGATCACCGGCAATGGCGCAGCCGCGCTTTTCTGGTGGCACGCGGCCATCAGTGCCGGCAGCCCCAGCGCGATGATCGTCCGCATGACTCCCGTGTGCATGGCGCGTCCTCCGGATTGCCGTTCATTGCGCCTGGGGGTTCACGTCTTTCATCGACTCGAGCTTGTTGAGGTCAAGCTGGGCTAGTGCGCTTTTCAGCGCCGGCATGTCGACGTTGTTTCCTTCGATATCCACGCCAAAGCGTTTGGCCACGATCAGGGAAAGCAGCCCGTGCCTTGCTTGTGCATCCCAGGTTTCATGCACGCGGCGCCCGTCGATGCTTTCATTCTTTTCATAGCTCCCGCCCTGCTCGGACTCATTGTTGTCGGCCATGGCCGCAAGTCCCGCCAAACCTGAAACCGCCGTGGCGTCCTTGATCGCGATGTTGATGCTGGCGTTGGCCGGGCCGTGGAAGTCGACGTCGGCCGAGGTGGTCTTGATCCCCATCGCCTGGTTCGAACCGCCGCGCGGCGCAGCGCGCTGCATGCCGGGCAGTGCAACGGGAAGCAAGTTTTCCAGTAAATGGAAATCGACTGGATCGTGGCGATTGGCGCCGCCAAGCGAACTTCCGAGCGCACTCAGCAGGCCGCCCGCGGCACCCATGGCTTGCTGCGTATCCGACGCATCCGGCGCACCACTGGTGTTGCCATTGGCCTTGTCATGCCGCTCGATCTCTCCTCCAGCCTTCACCATGTTGTTCAGCGCGTTGCCGATGTCCGACTTGCCTTTGGCGTCCGTACCCAGCAAGTTGCCGATGACGTTGCCGGTTTGCGTCGCACCTTGCTGCGCATCCGAACTGGTCGACCCGCTCGATGTACCCTGTGACTGCGTCGAGGTTTGCGTATCTTCACCTGCCAGCGCCCGCAACTTGCTGGCAGCGACATGGACGGTGGTATAGATCCCGCCTGCGAGCGCCAGCACTAGAAGCAGTACAACTCCCAGAATGATCAGCACGGCGCGATTGCTGCCGGACGAGGTCGATGCGGGCACCGAGGAGGGCGGTGCTGCGACCGTCGGAGCGAAAGGCTGCGGCACGGGTGCGAGGGGAAGCGGGGTCCCGCAATGCGCGCAGAAGCGTGCATCGCCGATATTGGCTTGCTGGCAATGGGGGCAATTCATGTCAGGTCACTCCGGAGGAGGCAAGGGCGGCCAGCGCGAACGGCATGGACCGTTTTGAATCGCGCATGACGTTCTCGCGCCATTGGCCAAACGGGTCTTCGCCTCGCGAGGCGCGCTTTTCTGAAAGAAGAAATGGGCTCGAAACAGGCAGTGGTTGGTCCTTGTTGCGCTGCGCGACCGACGGGGCGCTAGATGCAGCTTCTTTCGCCGCTGCCCGATCTGCCATTCCATCCACGGGCGAAGTGCGCACACTCGCCTGGGCGGGAGTTGCGCAAGCCGAGGGGATCTGGGTATTGCCGTGGAACAGCAGTTTCGAAGGGCCTTTCAGCAAGGTACCGGCCTTGTCGATCCGGTAGCTGGTGAACGCCGCCAGGAATGTATTGACGACATCGACCACGAAGCCGGAGAGCGAATAGCCGACACCCGAATCGATGTAGAACTCCACGGTCCCCTGTCGGCAGGGCATTGTCTCGTCGGCGGCGCGCAGGATCGTGCCGACGAAGCGCGCACCGACGTACACGCCGGTGTTGAAACCAAATGCCCCGATGCCGACCATCGCGCGCACGGACGACGCCACCACCAGGGAATTGATTCCCAGTGAAACCCCTTGGGTCGTGTTGCCCAGGTCGGTTTGCGCTTTCAGGTTGGTCGCCTGCGACACTGACCAGGTGCCGTGGTCGTAGCCGGCCCACAGGCCGCCGTTGAACGTGTACAGGCCGTTGGCTTGAATGACGGATTGCTTCGCGCTGAAACCGCTGTTGACGTTGAACATCATGTTGAACGTCACGCTGAACGGAATGCCGAACGTGTTGCCCAAGCCGAGCGGAATCGTGAGATCGATCGGCTCCCACCACTTTTTGTGCAGGTTGACCTGGAAGTCCTTGCTGGAGTGGGCGTCCATGTAGAGCTTCATGCCCAGTGCGCCGCCCATGTCCATGCCGCACTTGAGGATCTTGCCGTTGACGATGTCGAGCACGAAGTGCAAATGCAGGTTGTTGACGAAGAGCAGGCTTTCGGCAAAAACGCCGAGGCCTCCGTCCAGCTTCTTCGAATAGAACTGGATCCCGATGTAGGAAGGGTTGGCCACGGCCAGGGTGCGGAGATCCCCCACGTCAACCACCGGCGGCGTGCCTGCGGTCTTGGCGGGATTGGACGGCGGCCTGGTGAAGTTCGGAACCTGCGGAACCTGCAGGCCGGTACCGGGCAGTATTTGCGTCACTTCCAATGGAATCGCCGGATGGTCCGACTGATCGCTCTGGACCAGTACCGCCGACATCAACCGCGCTGAGGGATCCCCGGGCGATTGCCAGCCGTCCCCGGAGCGCTGGAAGGCTACCCGCCGTCCATCGGCATAGGTCTGCGATGCGGACATCGGCGTCCAGACGCCGTTGTCCACGTGCGATACCACCACGGCGCGCTCGACTTGCGCAGGATGGGCGGGGTCGAACCGGCGCGCGGCGGCGCCAGGTTGAGGCTGGTCGTCGACGGGTTGCGGAAAGTCTGGCGCAACGTAGGAGATCATCTCGTCGGCACTGACCGCCTGGTCAAGCTTGAACTTGCCGTTCCTGATCACGTCCGTAAGCTGGATCGGCCCCAGGATCACGGTGACGGAATCGCCTTCCTTTTTGAGGCTGATGATCCGACCCACGGCCCGTCCGGTGGCAAACACGATCTTGCCTTCCTCGAATTCGCTGACGTGAGGTGCGCTGGCGTCGAAGTGCCATTCCAGTCCATTGCCGGCTATCGAGCGGATAGCCTTGTCGCCGTGTTCCATGACGATTACGCCCGGCTGGTACTCGACCGTGTCCGAGCGCCGGGGCGCGATACCGAATTTCAATTCGGTTTCCGAGAGCGAGTGCGGATCGATCGGCTCCAGCGCGGTTGCCCCGGGCACTGCCCGCGGTCCGAAGATGTTCTGCGGAAGGTAGGAAATGTCAGATGGCGCGGTCGGGTTGCCGGGCGCTGAAGTCTCATGCTGCGCCGATGGCTGCTTGCTGGTGCAGCCGACGAGCATGCAGATGACGACGATGAAGATGGGTACCACGGCGCGAACGTAAGGTCGCCGCGGCTTCAAGACGAATGGGCGACAGCGTGGCGGTTTCATGACGCATCCGCCTTCTTTTTCATCAGGAGCACGCCGGTGTTGCCTGTCTTGCTGTCCTTGATCACGATGATCATGCGCGGGTCCGCGTTTTGATCCGGCGACTGGAAGATCGTCAGCCCCGCCGCGCGCGCGGCGTCAACGCCGGGCTTGTCGGCCACAAGCTGCGGGTTGACGATCATCGTGCTGAGCATCGCGTCGACCGGACTGCCGTTCGCCGCGGGTGCCTTGGTTTGCTGGATGGCCTGGTCCATGGCGGCGGCGCTCGGCATCTGCAGCTCGACCCAGCCCCGGGGAACATGCTCGTGGTACCAGGCGGCGACGACATCCGGTGGATCGGCCGTGAGGATCTCGGTGATGCTGAAGTTCTTCGCTTCGGGTCCGGCGGCAGCGGCGGCCGTGGCCGCGTCCGTGCCACTGGCGACCTTGAGGGCATTCGGATAGTGCGCAAGGCCGCTCTTGTCGTAACGGTAGTCGGCGGCCACCACCGGGTGACCCTCGTGGCGTGCATCGTCGGCGCCTCCTTCCGGGTCGGTGGAAGGGCCCGCTGACAGCGAGCCGCCGGAAGCCGGTGAGATCGGCGAGCCAGGCTGCTGCCCGAGGGTACCGGCGGGCGCGGGCGCCGGGTCGTCACCTTCTGCGCTCAATTTTCCTTTTCCACCGCCGGCGTCGACGTCGCCATCGCCGTTGGTGGCGCCGGGCATGCCGGAGGAGGTGGTCGGTGCGATGCTGCCCTGGCCGCCACCGAGGCTGCCTTGCGCGTCGCCCTGTCCGCCGCCTGCGCCGGGCGTGGGCGGTGCTTCGCTTCCGTCCAGCGTGCCGGTGCTCGGCGGCAGGTACACCGTACCTTCGCCACCGCCCGGAAGCTTCGTGGGGGTACCGTCCCCCGGTGCGGCTCCCCCCTGCATGGCGCCCGCGCCGGCCGCTTCCGCTGCGGTCGTCGCGGGCCGGTCGGGTTGCGGGCATGCCGGTTTGCTGAAAGAGCGCTGATGGAGCAGCCACCACGCCAGCACGAAGCCGAGGATGAAGGCCAGCAGAAGCGCGATGAGCCAGGCGATCGTTGGTTTGCGCATGACGTGACAGATGCCTCGGCGGGCAACAGGGACGGCCTCGAGCATGGTCCGACCACGCCGGCTGTCGCTCCCTCTTTTCTGGTATTTTTCTGGCAGAATTCATGCCGCAGTCGTTGCGGGGAGCGCAGACCTTGTTGACCAGGGAAAACAAGGTCTATCGCTTCGCCGATTGTGAGGTCGACCCGCATGAGCGCCGACTCCTGGTCCACGGCCAGCTGGTGACCTTGACCCCGAAAGTGTTCGACACCCTCGTGTTGCTGGTCGAGCGCGCCGGTCACGCCGTCAGCAAGGACGAGCTGATGGCGGCTTTGTGGCCGCGCGGTTTCGTGCACGAGTCCAATCTCACCAAGCACATCTGGTTGATCCGCAAGGCGCTGGGCGGCGACGACAGCCGCTTCATCGAGACCATTCCGAAGCTGGGCTACCGCTTCACCGCCCCGGTGAGCCAGGTTGCCGCCCTCCCGCTCGTTTCCGGGACGCCCGCATTCACTATTGTTTCGCCCCCGGGTGACGCCGGGGTTGATGTCGACGGACGACGAGGCGCAGATCGGTTGAACGCCGCCGGCGACTCATTGGTCAGCACACCGCTCGCAGATACCGGCCCCGTCGTGCTGGCACCGGACCTCGATGTGCGCGTGTCGGAGGACTCGAGCAAGGGGCGAAGTTGGGCCGGTTGGGTCACGCTCGGGGTTTTCACTGCGCTCGTCGCCATCGGTGGCCTGGCGTACCGGGCGCTGGAATCGCGGCGGCCTCGGTCCGATGCAGCTGTCGCCATGCTGGACCCGGGGGCGGTGGCGATCGCTGCATTGGGCAACCTTTCGGGCAACCCCAAAGATGACTGGCTGGGACCGGCCCTGTCGGAAATGCTGGCGACCGAGATCGGGGTGGACGGTCGGTTGCATGCGGTGGCAGATGAGCTGGTCCGGCCTGCCCGCGCCGATCTGCCTGCGCCCGCCGCAGGGGGTTATTCCCCGGCCAGCCTGGTCACGTTGCAGCGCCGGCTCGGCGCGCACTACGTGTTGAGCGGTGCGTACCTCGTCTCGGGCAGCAGCGACACGCCGCAATTGCGCATCGATCTCTCGATCCAGGACACGCGCACCGGCGCTGCCGTGGCCACGCTTTCGCGTAGCGGCGCAGTCTCCGACCTGCCACAGCTGGTGGCGCAGGCTGGCGCTTCGTTGCGCGAGGACTTTGGTGCCACGCCCATCGCACCACGGGATCTTCGCGAGGTCGCGAACGCGCAGCCGCCGAGCGCGGAAGTTGCGCGGCGGATCGGGTTTGCGCTCGATGCCCTGCACAAGCACGATCCGGCGCGCGCACGCGACGAGCTGCTGCTGGCGATCGCTCAGGCGCCCGGATACGCGCCGGCTTACACGCAGTTGGCGCGGGCGTGGTCGGAGCTGGGCTACCGCGCCAAGGCGCTGGCCGCTTCGAAGCAGGCATTGGCGAACGCGCAGGGCCTGCCCGCCGAACAGCAGCTGCAGATCCAGGCCCAGCAGTTTTCGTTGCAGGGCGACCACGCCCACGCGGTCGCGACCTACGAAAAACTCGTCGCGCTGCGCCCTGAAGATCCCGAGTACCGATTGCAATTGTCCAATGCGCAGGCCAACGACGGAAAGCCTGGCGCGGCCGAGGCAAGCCTGGCCGCCCTGCGCAAGATGCCCGGAATTGCGCATGATCCGCGTATCGAATTGGCAGCCTCTCGCATCGCCTACGCGCGGGACGATGCCGGCGCGTCCATCGAGCATTCGCGCCTTGCCTTGCAGCAGTCCCAGGCGTTGGGGGAACCGGGTTTGATTGCCAGCGCAGAACTGCAACTCGGCGCGTCACTCGATCCGGATGCGCAGGCTGAAGCATTGTTGCGCAAGGCCGCCGCGGATTTCCGACGCGGTGCCAACCCCCACGGCGAAGCCCTGGCCTGGCAAAACCTGGGCAACCTTCAGTTCGACCATCATCAGGTGCCGGCGGCGCGTGAGTCCTATCAGCGCGCCATGTCGATGTACAAGGGAATCGGAGATCTGGGCGGCGTCGCGGCGGTCTACGATGACCTGGCGCGCATGTTGTGGGCCGCGGGCGATCGTGACGGGGCGGAAACAGCCACCCGCGAGTCGCTGAAGGTCGCCCGCGAAACCGACGACCTAACTCGGCAAGCCTGGAACCTCACCGCGCTGGGCACGATGCTGGCCGATGAGGCGGCCGGTGACGATGTCGTGGCCATGTACCGGCAGGCGATCGTGCTCGATCAGCAAGCAGGCCAGCGCGCGCACGAAATTTTTGCCAGGTCGAGCCTCGCTGATCTGTTGCGCATGCGCGGCGAGCTGGACCAGGCGAGCGAGGTTTGTGCCCGGGCCCGGTCGCTCGCGCGCGCCGCCAACGATTCGGGACTTCCCGGCGTCGAAATCACCTGCGCGCAGGTGGCGCTGGATCGTGGTGATGTGGACGCCGCCGTTGCAAGCCTCAGCCAGATCGCGCGCACTGCGTCAGCCAGCAAGGACACCTTCGATGCAGCCAACGCGCAACTCGTGCTCGGTCAGATCGCGTTGGGAAAGAACGAATTCGGGAAGGCGCGCGATTTGCTCAAGCAGTCATCGGACGGTTGGCGCATGAGCCAGGAGCCTGCCGGGCAGGCGGTCAGCCAGGGTCTGCTGGCGCTCAGCTACGACGGGCTCGGCGACACGACGCGGCGGGACCAGGCCGTCGCGCAGGCGCGCGAATTGCGCAGCCGCGTCAACAATCGCGCCGAAGTCTTGCCGTTGGACATCGCGCTGGCCCAATTGAAGGGCGATGCCGATGGTGCCGGCGCGATCGCGACACTGGCGTCCTTGGCCAGGGATGCCAACGAGCGACACTGGGTGGGGATGGCCTTCGAAGCAGAGTTGTCGGGTCTGCGGGTTCAGCAAGCGGTTGGAGACGCGGCTTCCGCCAGGGCGACGCGCGATGGGCTGGCTGCGCGGGCACAAAAGTCGGGTTATCGGTGGGTGCTGCAGAGGATCGCGTGGATCGCGCCACCACGTTCGGGCACGGGCAGGCGGTGAGCGCCGGATGCTGCCAGCGGCTCCGTGCTGCACGCACCGTACGGCTTTGTCAGCGCAAGCTGACGAGCGACGGCGCTACCGACGCAGAACAAAAAGCCCGCACAGGGCGGGCTTCTTGATTCAATGGTGGCGGAGTGGACGGGACTCGAACCCGCGACCTCCGGCGTGACAGGCCAGCATTCTAACCAACTGAACTACCACTCCGCAGTTGCAACTGCTTCCAGCTTGTACAAGCCAACTTGGCGTCCCCACGGGGATTCGAACCCCGGTCGCCACCGTGAAAGGGTGATGTCCTAGGCCTCTAGACGATGGGGACGGATAAGTTGGTGGAGCCAGGCGGGATCGAACCGCCGAC
>Ga0134126_10004515_pt1 | contig 17410 bp, 15 predicted proteins | sample KB31752_FD_96881 | JGI IMG/M metagenome (GOLD analysis project Ga0134126, IMG submission 96881) | Terrestrial soil microbial communities with excess Nitrogen fertilizer from Kellogg Biological Station, Michigan, USA - KB3-175-2 | ecosystem: Environmental > Terrestrial > Soil > Unclassified ...
CGTACCAGCGCGGCCTCCCGCCCCGGCCCGGCCCCGGCCAGCGCCTGAACCCACCCCGCCGACCCCGCATCCAGGCCACCAGGCACCGCAAGAACCCTCCGAACCGTAGGACCACCCGCCCGGCATCGCACCGCGCCACCACCCAGTATTCGTACCGGCAGGCGCCCCGGCTTGCCCTCGCACCGGAACAGTCAGGCCCCGCCTGGCCCGCACACCCCTCAGAAGAGAACGCCCCCCGCCGATACCCGAGGAGCCAGGCCCAGTCTCCGCGGCGGGATTGAACCCGCGACCTCTGGGTTATGAGCCCGGTCGGCATAGTTCGACCCAGTTGGCACCAGCTGAATGTGGGCGGCACGATTCACCGCCGCCGGCGAGCCCGGCGGGCGCCCTCAACGAGGGAGGCGAACTGCGGCGGCTCGATGATCAGGCGGCCTCGTCACGCCGACATGCTGGTTAGGTCCGTATCAGCCGAACGATGAGGAACGCGCCCACGGCTCTGCCCTTATCGGATACCCATTCTCCTTAAAATCTGGCTCGTTAGCGGATCCGTTGGCAAGACAGCGTCAGAGCTGCTCCGGCACCGGGGATGACTGGTTGTTCGCCGAGCAGCGTGAGGACCTCTCTGGCGGTAGCTGCGGCCGCTGACAGTACGGGAAGTCCCAGCTCCCGGCCCGCCTCGTCGATGACTGCCAGCGATGGCATCTGCACGCACGCAGACAGTACGACCGCGTCGGCGCGCGTCAGCCGCAAGCCCTTCGCGTACTCGATGAGCCTCGCCGGATCGAGCCGGCCGACCTCAACGTTGTCGGCGACCTCGAGGCTCATCGAGTCCTCGACTCTGATCCCGTAGGCGGCAAGGTAGTCGATTACTACCCTGGTGAGGGGCTTCAGGTAGGGCGTTACGATCGCTACCTGCTCGGCGCCGAGACGCTGGAGGGTCCGGACGAGAGCACCCGCACTGCTCGTCACCGGGACCGGCGAATGGGCGGCCGCGAGTGCATGCGCCAGACGCTCTTCGGCGGCCTCATGCGCCCCCTTCCCCTCGGCCATGATCGCAATCAGGCAGGCATAGGCAACGACATCGACCTTCGCATCCGCCAGCTCCCCCGCGCAGCGCTGGCTTTCCGCCACCATGCGCCGCAGCGACTCCGCGTCCACCCGGTGCAGGACCGCCCGGCTCGAGTGGAACGTCACTCCGCGCCCCGCCGCCGCGGCGTGGCGGCCGAGCAGGGCCGGGAGCTCTGTCTCCATGGTGACGTTGGAACTTGGGACGATGAGTCCGACCCGGTACGGTGCCGTCATCGCCAGCCCCGCTACAGATCCCCGAGAGAGGCCAGCGCCTGCTCGAGCAGCGGGCCGGCGAGGCGGCATGCCTCGGGGACCCGAATTCGTTCCGCCATGTAGCGGTGCTTGGCCCGTGCCTGCTCGACGCTGCACTCACCTCGGGTCACCCAGTCTCTGACGACCTCCTGCAGCGTCTCGATGAACGAGAGCGAGTCAGCGGCCTGGACGAGGTCGGCGCCGTCTATGCCACCGAACTCGTGCAGGGTGATGAGCCGCTGAACCTCCGATAGTGAGACCCCCTCCTTCGCGCCGTCTTGGGAGTGCAGCCAGACCCCTACCACCTCGGCGGAACGGGAGGCGTGCGCGTACAGGTAGTGCGGGTCATCCCAGCGGCACGTCGCCTTGTCGATTGCCGGGCCGTTCGGGAACATCCGCTCGATGTCGTGGGTGACGACGGCAAGGCGGGCCTCCAGCGGCGCATTCTGGTCGAGGTAGACAAGCCAGTCCCTAGCCCGCACCAGGTGCCTGGCCTGGTTGTACGGAGCGATCCAGGCCAGGACGCGCCGCTCGATCTCAGTGGTGACCGGAACCTGCGGCGCGATCTCAATGACGCTGGTCACGTGAGCACGCTCCGCGCGGTCCTGATCGTGCGGCGCCGTCATCCGCCGCCACCGAGCCCGGAAACAAACGCCTCGATCGCGGCCACCGTCTGTTCAAGGTTGTCCCATGGGATCATGTGACCGCTGTGCGCCACGGCGACCACGTGGGCCCTCGGGTTCACCCGTTCGAGCAAGGCAGCGTCGTCAGCGGTGACAACAGGGCTCGCGTCCCCGAACAGCAACAAGGCCGGGGGTTCGACCTCCTGCCAGACCGGCTCGAAGGCTTCCAGATGGAACCACGAGTAGCTCTCCACGACGGCGACCTCGTCGCAGGAACCAAGCCACTCGCCCCGCTGCCTGACCTGCTCGTCCGTCCAGTCCGGGTAGTCCTTCCTTGCCTGTTCCACCCCCCAGCCCGCACGCGCGCCGTGCAGGCCGTTGAGGAACCGGTCGAGCGCCATCGGGTAAGGGCGGCGACCCGGGCCGGACATGGGCGGGTCGATGGCGACCACGCCGGCCGACGAGCCCGGGAACCTCGCCCGGGCGCCCGCGACCACGCGCGCGCCGAGCGAGTGCCCCACGAGGAGCGGCCGGTCGAGGCCGAGATGGCCGATGAGCGACACGACGTCCTCGGCATAGTCGGCCGACCGGTGGCGCCCCGGCCCGGCACGCTCGGACAGCCCGCGGCCACGCATGTCCAGCACGTAGACGTCCCCTGCCCTTGGCGACGCGGCGAGAGCCCTGGCGGCGAAGGCGAAGGCTCCGGCCGGCGTCGTGATGCCTGGCACGACAACGACCGGCCGGCCCCGCTGCCCCGGGTGCCGCGCGGCGTGCAGCCGCAGTTCGCCGGAGCGGAAAAATACAGATTCGGTCACGCTGTCCGTCATGCGGTCCCGCCCACCTCCTGAGCGGCCAGGTCAGCAAGCTCCGGTTGAGCCGCCGGCCGCCCGGCCGTCGCGAGGGTGCCGATCAGGTAGACCACGCCCCCGCCGAGGCCCGCCATGAGCCAGGACAGATCGACGCCCTGGACCGCGTTCTCGAGCGGGCCGGTGAACAGGGTCGTGGTCGAGAACATGAGCCCGAGCGCTACCCCGCAGGCCCAGGCAACGAACGCCACCGGGTTTATTCCGCCGCGGTACCAATAGCGCCCCCGCGCCCCCGGGATGGCGAAGGCATGCAGATCGAGCGGTGCGTACTGACCCTTGTTCAAGAGGTAGTGAATTCCGACGATCACCATCCACGGAGTCGCGGTGACGATCATGATCGTGACGAACGATTCCAGGTTCGTGATGAAGTTGGTGCCCACCACGAACAGGTACGTCAGCCCGAGCACGACGACGGACAGGCCGACGGCGATGTGCCAGCGCTTCACCCGGTACAGAAGCGGCCAGGCCCCGATGTCCAGCGCGGCGTTGTAGAGCGACATGGCTGCGCTCGCAATGTTGGAAGCGAGCCCGAGGATCAGCAGCATCGGGAGCACGAACCAGCCGGGGGAGGTGCTCGTGGCCCCTTGCACGAAGTTGAAAGCCTCCGGGGCGAACGCCGTGGCCGCGAACGCGGCGGCGACCATCGCGAGCCAGCAGCCGAGGAAGATCCCAAGGAACCCGTACGTGCCGACCACCCGGGACGAGGCGCTGGCCGGGATGTATCTGCCGTAGTCGCCGACGAACGGCCCCCAGCTGATCGGGAGCGACGCCGCGGTCGTCGCCGCAAGGAACCAGGTCGGCCAGAAGCTGCCGAGCAGGTACTGGCCACCCGGGATGGCATGGAACTTCGGCGCGAACGCAACGAAGACCAGCAGCCCGACGAGGATCGACACGATGGTGAGCACCCGGTCGCCGCGCTCCAGCGTCCGGTGGCCGAGCACGGCCGCGGCGCACGTAACAACGATGATCACCGCCATGGCGATGGACAGCGCACCCAGCCCCGTCGACGTGCCGAACCAGCGGTTGAACGTGTAGATGAGCGCCTGGCCGGAGGTGAACACCAGGATCACGAAGAAGCCCATCGCGATGAACCACGTAATCCCGGATCCCAGCAGACGGCCGCGCACGCCAAAGGCAGCACCGCTCGATACCTGGGTGTTGGTGCCGGTCTTCGGGCTCACCGGGGTGACGGCGAGGAAGACGAGCGACCCGGCAAGGGTGCCCACGGTGATCGCCGAGAACGCCGCCCACCAGCCAAGGCCGAAGGCGATGGCGAGGGCGCCGAAGATCATGTTGCCAAAGCCGAACTGTGGCCCGAAGAACACGGTGAACAGTTCGTAGGGCTTTGACTTCCGCTCCACGTCGGGGATCATGTCGATCCCCCGCGTCTCTATCTTGCCGAAGTCGTCCTCGCCCTGCCCGGCACCGATTGCGGCTCCGGCCTCGAGATTCTTCATCTCCCCTCCTCGGGGTGCCGATGCGTCCCGTCCCGCGCGGGAGTGCCGCCAGCGGACGCGGCCGGCGGCACGCTGGTCCCGTTCACCGGCGCGGCTTCATCTCGGAGACGACGATCTCTCCGCGGTCGATGATCTGGCGGTCATCCAGGTACAGCGAGTAGCCGTGCAGCGGGATGTCCATGTGGCACGGCGAGGCGTTGCTGCCGCCCAGCTCCTGGTTGGGGCCGGTGGCGAACAGGACGTTGCCGTAGAACGAACGTCCCTCCTGGCCGATCCCCCGGGTGTCCATCATCGGGCCGGACCACAGGCACTTCTCGTTGAGCCCCCAGCCGATGTGCGAGATGGCGTACCCGTCGGGGTCGTTGAACTGGTCCATGTAGTCGCGCATGAGGCCGGCATCGAGCTCACCGGAGATGTCAACGATCCGGCCGGCCTCGACGCGGAGGTTGATCGGCGTGTGCGTGTAAGACTTGAAGGGATAGATGATCGTCCCGGGCGCGAGGGTGATGGTCCCGTCGACGCCGTCCTCGTAAGCGCCGGTGAACAAGAAACCCGACGGCCAGTGGTCCCATCGGCCCGGCTCGTCGGTGTAGCCGTACTCCGTAATGGTCGGGTACTTGCCGAGCCGGTAAAGCAGGTTCGTCCCGTTCTCATGCTCAATGCGAAGGCTCTTCGCCGCCGCGAGCAGTTCGCCGGCGAACTCCACGCGGTCGCGCAGTTGCTGGTCCGGAAGCAGGCGGGTCAGGACGTCGGCCGGCTCCACGGCGAGCAGGATGCGGGTGCCCGATGCCTGGATCTCGAGCTGCTCCTTCGAGAAGAGCATGAAGATCAGGTCAATGACGAGGGCGGCTTCCTTCAAGGCAGCCATGGCGGGCGCGTGCCCGGTGAGCGGCGTCGTGCCGACCTCCCAGGTGGCCGCCCCCTTGCCCCGCGTAGCGGGCACGCGCACGTGGTACGGCAGTGCACCGAGTTCCTTCGCCGCCTGCATAAACGCACCCGCATGCCCGTGGAGTTCTCCCTCGGCATCCGAACTCAGGATGGCGACGGCCTCACCCTCGTGGACGCCGCAAAGCTTAAGTTCCTCGCGGCAGACATTGACGAAGTCGTAGTTCATGGTTCAGTCCTCCTTCTGGGTAAGAACCGTCTCGGCCAAGGCCAGATCGGCCAAAAAGCTGAGGTCATCACCGGCAACGCCGACAAGCTGCACGCCGACGGGCAGCCCGTCCTGGCGCCGGTACGCCGGGACGTTCGCGGCCGGAAGCCCAAGCAGCGTCCATGGGCGGCACATGACCGGATCGCCGGTGAACGCGAGCCCCTCGGGCGCGACTGCCAGCGCACTCGGCGTGAGCACGAGATCGGCGGCGACCGCCAGCGGCGCGAGGAGCCTGCGGGCCTCCTCTCGCGCCTCCAGGGCCTGGAGGTATTCCCTGGCGCTGCACCGGTCGCCGCGCTCGACGACTGCCTGAGCGCTCTCGGAGATCTGCCCAAGTCGATCTCCGAGGGCGGCGTGCAGGTTTTTCGCCACCTCGACTGACATCACGACCCCGTGCTGTTCGGGGAGATGCCGCCAGGAAACCGGCATCCGCATTTCCCTCACCTGCCAGCCCTGGTCCGAGAGCCGCCCGGCGACGAGGCGAAGCGCGTCATGGACCTCCTGGTCACTGGTGGCCCATTCCTCTGCCGTCAGGACGGCAACGGCGGGCTGGGCGTGGGTGCGCCGCGAAGGCAGCCGGTGGCCGCCGCCCTGCATGACGGCTGCCCCGCCCCGCAGCGCGCGGTAGAGCACCAGGAGGTCATCGGCGCTGCGCGCGAAGAGCCCGACGGTGTCGAGCTGCTCGGACAGGCGCCAGATCCCTCCCGTGGGGGTCCAGCCCCGCGACGGCTTGAAGCCGTAGATGCCGCAGTAAGCGGCGGGACGCACGACCGAGCCGGCCGTCTGCGTGCCGAGCGCGGCCGGCACCATCCCGGCCGCGACGGCCGCGGCGGAGCCGCTTGACGAGCCACCGGGGGTCCTGCTGGGATCGGCCGGATTACGGGTGCGGGTGGGGTGGAACAGGGCGAACTCCGTCGACTCGGTCTTTCCGAGCACCAGAGCGCCCGCCCGGCGCAGTGCCGCGACCACCTCGGCGTCGGCGGCCGGCCGATGATCGGTGAAAAGTGGCGAGCCGTAGGCAGTCACGAGATCCGCGGTGTCGATCACATCCTTGACGCCAACGACAAGTCCCTGCAGCGGCCCGGTGATCCGATCGTCGAGTTCCTTGGCCCGGCACCGCGCCGCTTCGGCGTCGACCACCCGGAAGGCGCCAATTGAGCCGTCGAGTTCGCGCACCTTCTCGAGGCAGTCCGTGACCACGTCGCTCACGGAGCAGGCGCCCGTGGCGACGGCGGCGATCGCTTCGGTGCCGCTGCGCGGCCCCGCGCTCATCTGGCCCCGGTTCCTGGCCGCTGGCCGGCGAGCCGGCCGAGGATGTGGTCGACCGCGGCCAGGTTCGGGCTGGCGGCGGGGGGCCGTCGCGGGCCGGTGGTAATCGGCCGGACCTGGAGCGCATAGAGAGCTTCCTCGCCCTCGGCCCCTGCGGTGGTGCCGATCGCCCACTCCACGTCCAGGCCCCGGCCGAGCCCGGCCTCAAGCTCACCCGCCAGCGCGAGGAGCGCCATGACGTGCTCCTCCGAAATCGACCAGGCCTGCCGGCGCTCGTGGTCGACCGGCAGGGTCCGCACGCTCCGTCCGTCGGGTGTGAGACGGTGCTCGAACGCCTTCACGCCGGCCCGCGAGTCATGGATGCGGCGGGTGATCCTGTTCACCTCGAACAGGTCCGGGGTGATCTCGCCGCCGACGACCGCTTCGCCAAGCCCATAACTCGACTCGATGACGATGAGCGAGCGGTCACCGGTGCGGGGATGCTGGGTGAACATCACGCCCGCCGCCCTGGCGTCCACCAGCTCCTGGACGATCACGGCCACCCCGTCGTCCGCCGCCTCGATGTGGCGGCCGGCGCGATAGGAGCTGACCTGTGGCTCAACGGCAGCCAGCCAGCATTGCTCGACCTGCTCCAGCACCTCGCCGACACCCGCGGCGCCGAGGAATGTCCGGAACTGCCCGGCACAGCTCGCCTCGGTCGAATCCTCGACCGTGGCACTCGAGCGGACCGCGACGGTGATCTCGGCACCGCGCTGCTCACACAGGGCCGAATAGCCCTGCCCGATCGCTTTCCGCATCGCCGGGCTCAGCTCCCGTGCCCCGGACGCCACGTAATCGCGGTAAGCAGCCACGGTGACGACGAACGAGGAAGGTACGCGCTGGCCAGCGCGCAGCAACGCGCCAAGACCCACCGCCTTGCCGCCGGCATCGCCGAGATGCTGCGGCAAGCAGGACTCGGTGGCCACCACGTAGCCCCGATCGGGGGCCACCCCGGCAGGCACCCGGAGGTGCAGGCTGGTCATGCGCCGACCGCCCCGGCCGCAGCCACCCCGGCCCGTTCGAGGATCGTCACGAGCCCCGTGTTGCCATCGACCCTCAGCCGGTCACCGGTGTGGACCACCTGGGTCCCGATCCCGGTGGCGGCCACCGCTGGCAGCCCGTACTCACGCGAGACGATCGCGGCATGGGACATGATCCCGCCGCCGTCAGATACGGCCGCGACGATCCGGGCGAAGACGATCGACCAGCTCGGCGCGGTGAGCGGGCAGACGAGGATCTCACCGTCGCGAAGCTCGTCCAGCTCTTCCACCTGGCGTACGACCCTGGCCACGCCCTCGGCGACGCCTGGCGAGACAGCGAGGCCGCCGAAGCTATCGTCCAGGCCGTCGGAATCCTCGGCGGCCAGCCAGCGGTCGATGGTGTCGCTGTTGATGCCGAACAGCGTCACCGTGATCGGCTCGGTGACCGTCTCCGGCGGCACACCGAGGGCGGGCGGCGGGTTCCACTTCTCCAGAGCAGAATGGATCCGCCGGCGCCGGGCGACCTCGGCACGCCAGATGTACTCGCTGCGCGTGGGCACACCGAGGGCCCACCGTGCCTCGGCCTCGTACAGCACGCGGTACACCTCGTAGCGGTGCAGGAAGAAGATGTCATCGTCGGTGTCCAGCAGGCCGGCGGCGACAAGGACGGCGCCCAGCTCACGTGCCTTGTTGAAGAAGATCGAGTGGTGCCAGTGCTCCACATAGAAGTTGTGGTTCTCGACGAAGGGGAACACCTGGCGGGACAGGGCCAGCAGGCTGTCGAAAACCGCCGCGTCCTCGTCGTCGAGCAGGTCCCGGTATCCGGCCGCGATGCGCTCGCGCTCCGCCCGCAGGGCCTCCAGCGGGCGGGACAGATCGTCACCACGCTCGACACGGCGGACATAGTCGGCCAGAGCGGCAAACGGCGGGCGCAGGTCGTCGATCCAGGCGCGCTTGGCATGGCAGTAGCCGGAGCCCGTCGAGTAATAGAACCAGGGGTCCTTGACGGCTTCGAGCTCGTCCAGCCATTGCCTGCCGGCTGCGCTCGCCTGCAGCTCACCGGCGACCACGTCGGGTGCCGCACCCGACTTCAGCGCATCGCCGACGCCGAGTTCGACCGCGCGGGCGGCAAGCCTGCGCAGCTCGGCGTCGGGCCGGTACAAGATGACATCGATCCCCGCCACCATCCTCGCCACCAGGTCGTCGGTGATAGCGGGGAAGTGACCCTTGCAGAACTCGAGAAACGTCAGGTAGGCCCCGTACGCGAGATTCAGCATCTCGAAGTGGTAGTAGGCCATCTCGTGCATGTTCTCGAGGTACCGGCTGTAGGTCGTGAGCAGGTCGAACGCCGTGGTCGTGCCGCGAGCCTGCAGCACCGTCTCCGTGGGCTCGCGGTCGGGAAGCGGTTCGAACCGGATGGCTTTCAGCCGCTCGATGCAGTCCGTCGCCTTCGCCACCCAGTTGGCGTAGATCTCGTCCCAGTGCTCGAAGTAGTGCCGGGCTCGCTCCAGGAAGACGGGCTCCCGCTCGGCGATCATCGCTGGGTCGTCGATGACATTCGGGCTCAGATAGAGATAGCCGTTGACGATCCGGTGCTCGATGCCCAGGGCCGTGGGGAGGTTCCAAACCCGGGTCGTGTACTGGTTGAGGGAGACGAGCCAGCTCTCGGGCATCATCAAGTCGAAGGGATACAGCGGCTCGGGGTTGTGCATCTGGTCGAAGAACCAGAGCTTCTGCTTGTCCCGTTCGGCGAGCTCGCCGCCGAATTGCAGGTACGACGGGTACATCGACTCCCAGCCCTCCGCGCCCGGCGGTGTCTGGATGTCGAAGGGATCACGGAAGGATCGTCGGCCCTGCTTCATTCCCACCCCTCTGGCTCGGCGCGGTCTCGGGCTGGCGCCCGGCGCGACGCCGACTTCGACAGCGGGACGACCAGCGCTTTTACGCCCGTAGTGGATCATGATCGGTGGTTATGTCCGAAAAGGGAAGCAAACGGTTCCGCGATGAGGAACATCGTTCCGCCCAAGGGAACGATCAGCTCAGCGGTAGTCGGAGCCGCCCCACCAGGCCGATTCGACGCTCATGAGCTGGCTGGCCGCGGCCTTCACGCGCCGCGCCACCTGGCTGATCTGCGCTCCCGATAGCCTGGGCACCGGCCCGGCGACCGAGATCGCCGCACGGGCGACCCCGGTGCGGTCGAGGACCGGTGCCGCAACAGACGCCAGGCCCGGCTCGTCCTCTCCGACTGAGTAGGCGTAGCCGCGCTCCCGGGTTTCGGCGAGGCAGCGAAGGAACTGCTCCTTCGTCCGGATGCTGCGGCGCGTCTTGGGCGTGAAGCCGGCGTCAATAGCGGCCGTCGCCACGGCCTGATTGAACGCCGCCACGGCCTTGCCCGAGCTGGTGAGGTGGATTGGCCGGACCCGCGCTACCCGGGAGGAGAAACGGAGCCCGTGGTAGCTCTCCAGCCGCTCCACGTAGAACATCTGCGACCCTTCGGGCACCGCGAGATGGACGGTCTCACCCGTCTGGGCCCGGAGGGCCTCGAGCAGCGGCAGCGCGTGATCCCGCAGCTGGTTACGGCTGGCCACCAGCTCCCCGAGCTCATGCAGCCGGAGGCCAAGCCGGTAGTTACGTGTCTCCGGGACCTGCTGGACAATGCCCTTGGCCGCGAGCGTCGTCACGATCCGGTGCGCCGTGCTCTTGGCGATGCCAAGCCGGCGGCCGAGTTCTGCTACCCCGAGTTCCCGCTCCGCTGCCAGGCAGTCGAGCAACTCGAGCGCGGTAGCGACGGACCGGATGCCGCCGGGGGTACGGCCCGCTGGGGAGATCACTGTCCCTGCCCGGCCGCCGGACGGAGTTCGAGGCGCTCCACCGCCAGCTTGCCTGCCCAGGTGACGTGCCCATGCATAAGCGCGCGCGCCTGGGCGTGGCTCCGGCCGCGGATCGCAGCCGCGATGGCGCGGTGCTGGCGTTCCGCCTCGGTCATATCGCCGCTGGTGTAGGGCATGCTCGACCGGTACGCCTCGGGGATGGCCGACACCTGGCGCACGAGCGCGTGCAGCCGGGGACTTCCCGATGCCTCCGCGATCGTGTAGTGGAAGAACGTGTCCGCGGCAAGCTGCTCGGATGCGGGCGCGTGATGCAGCTCGCCCATCCGGTCGCAGACCTTGCCAAGCAATTCGGCGGTCTCTAGCGAGGCGCGCCGGGCCGCAAGCGCAGCCGACTCAGACTCGAGCAGTGCCCGCAGGTGGTAGACCTCGGCCACGTCATCCGCCGTGAGCTGAAGTACCGTCGCGCCGCGATTCGGTTCCACCTCGGCCAGGCCGCTCGCCGACAGCATGATGAGCGCCTCACGGACCGGCGTCCGGCTCACGGAGAACTGCTTCGCGAGGGTCTCCTCCCGAAGCCGGGTGCCGGGAGCGATCTCTCCGCTGAGGATCGCCTGCCCGATGCGCCGCGCGACCACGTCTGCCGTCCGCTCGCCCCTCACCGGGCCGCCCAGGTGGCCTGGACTGGTCACACCCGCGCCCCGATCATTGGCTTGACGCCAACAACTGTATGCATGTATGCAATTTTACGACGGCACCGTCAAGACACAAGGAGATCCCGTGGCCAAATCATGCGTCCGGGCCGCTTCGCGGAAGAGCCGGGAGTGAAGCCTGCCCCGTTCGGCTACCACCGGGCGGCCTCGGTGGCCGATGCGGTGTCACTCCTCTCGGTTTACGAGGGCTCCGCCCGGGTGATCGCGGGTGGGCAGAGCCTTATGCCGATGCTCAATATGCGGCTGCTCCGGCCCGATGCCCTGGTGGACGTGAACGGCCTGCGGGAACTGGCAGGCATCCGCCCTTCGGGAGAAACAACGACGCTCGGCGCCCTGGTGCGGTACACGGAGATCGAGCGCTCGCCGCTGATCGCCGAGCGCCTGGGGCTGCTCCCGGGGATGGTGCGTCATGTCGGCGACCGCCAGGTGCGCAACCGGGGCACAATCGGCGGCAGCCTCGCGCACGGCGACCCGACGGGGGAGTTGCCGCTCGCCTGCCTGGTGCTCGGGGCGGCCGTGATGGTGACCGGGCCGGCCGGTCGTCGCCAGGTACCGGTGGCAGAGCTCTACCAAGGTCCTTACGCGACGGTCATCGAGCCGGACGAGGTGCTCACCGAGGTCGTCTTTCCGCGCAGCCCCCGTCACTTCGCGTTCGCCGAGCAATGCCGTCGTCATAACGATTTCGCCGTGATCAGCGTGGTGGCCGTCGGTGACCGTGAGCCCGATGGCACGTGGTCAGGGGTCCGTATCGGCCTGGGTGGGATCGCGGACCAGCCGGTGCTCGCCGGGGATGCCGCCGCGGCCGTGTCCGGTTCCCGGCTGCCGGACGAGTCGATCAACGACGCTGCCGAGGCGGCGCTCGAGGTCGCGGACCCGCCCTCGGACGTCCGGGCCTCGGCGGAGTACCGGCGCCATCTCGTGCCGGTCTACGTGCGCAGGGTGCTCACGGCACTGCGTTCGGCTGGTGCCGAATGAGGCGGGCTGCCCGGGACGCTAAGGGGAAGGACGGGAGATGAAGCTGCACGAGGAGTTCATCGTCGCCGAGCCAGCCGGGACCGTCTGGAGGTTTCTGGAGCAACCGGAGTCGGTCGCGAGCTGCATGCCAGGCGTGGAGTTCGTGAACATTCTTGACGAGGACAACGTTCGCGTCCGGGCCACCCAGAGCGTGGGGCCAATGACGGCGACCTTCGACGCGAAGGTCACGGTGCTCGAGCGGGCTCCAGAAGAGCTGATCCGCTTCCGGGCCGCGGGCCGAAGCGTGCGAGGCGCCATCGGCAACATGCGCACGGAGTGCACCGTACGGCTGCGGAACCTACCGGACGGGACGAGTGTCGCCGTCGACGCGGACATGGTGCTCGCCGGGGCGCTCGGGAGCGTCGGCCAGAAGGTCATCGCCAAGCAGGCGGGCAAGGTGACGGGCGAGTTCGCCGCCAACCTGCGGCGAGCCCTCGGCGGTGAAATCCCGGCGCCGCTGAGCGCGGGCCCGCGCGCGGGGACGATCGCCGGTGGCGGGCCGGCCGGAGAGGTGCCCGCAGGCACCCCGTTCCCGGCTCTCCCGCCCCCCGACCGATGGAGCAGGGTCGCGGCCGCGCTGAGTGCCGTGTCGGTGGTGCTCAGCGTGATCGTGCTGATCCGGCAGCGAGGCAGGGCGCGATGAATCCCGCCGACCTCGATAACCTCCCACTGGGCTTGCCCGAACCAAATGTTGTCGTGACTGTTCAGGTGAACGGGAGGACAGTCACCGAACAGGTGCCGGCCCGCCTCCACGCGGCGGACTTTCTTCGCCACCGCCTCGGGCTGACCGGCACTCACGTCGGCTGCGAACAGGGCGTGTGCGGCATGTGCACGGTGCTCGTGGACGGCGAGGCGGTCAAGTCTTGCCTGATGCTGGCCGCCCAACTGGACGGGCGGCGGGTCGAGACCGTCGAATCCCTCGCTACCGGCGAGGGACTCAGCCCGCTGCAGGAATGCTTCAAGCAAGACCATGCGCTGCAGTGCGGCTTCTGCACGCCTGGCTTCCTCATGACGGCCACAGCGCTCGCGGCGGGCGAACGGAAGCCGTCGCGTGCTGAGATCCGCGACGAACTGGCCGGGGTCCTCTGCCGGTGCACCGGTTATGAGTTCATCGTGGGCGCGGTCGAGGCGCATCTCGCGGCCGGGGGGAGGAGCGCGGCCGATGACTGACGTGACACTCCATGACGCTCGTGTGCGTCACGGACTGAAGGTGCTCGGCACCTGGACCAAGCGCAAGGAAGACGATCGCCTGCTCAGGGGAGAAGGCCAGTTCACCGATGATGTCGGCCGGGCGCACACTGCCGAGATGGCGCTTGCCCGCTGCCCGTACCCCCATGCCCGGATCGTCCGGGTCGATGCCTCTGCCGCCCTTGAACTCCCCGGGGTACTCCAAGTCATCACCGGCGCCGAAGTCGCGGCGCGGGCCGGGCCGATACGCATCCTGCGCCCGGTGCCCGGCGCCCCTGTCATCCCGCACTGTGCGCTCGCCGAGCGGGTTGCCACCTATGAAGGCCAGCCGGTGGTGAGCGTGGCGGCGGTGAGCCGGCATGTCGCCGAGGATGCGCTGGAAGAGATCGAGATCGAGTACGAGCCACTCCCCCATGTCACCGACGTCAGTTCGGCTCTTGCGCCGGGAGCACCCGTTATTCATCCCGATGTCCTCGAGTCCAACCTGCTGGTGAGCAACCCGCAGGGCTCCGGTGATGTGGATGCCATCATGGGCGGGGCAGACGTCGTTGTCGAGGGCCGCTTCTTGATCAACAGGGTCACCGGGCTTCCGATGGAGACCCGGGCCGTGCTCGCGGAATGGCGTGCTGGGGCGCGAGAAATGACCGTGCACATTTCGACCCAGGTGCCACATCTGGTCCGCAAACAACTCGCAGAATCGCTGCGGATCGACGAAGGCGGTATCAGGGTGGTGGCGTCGGATGTCGGCGGGGGCTTCGGGCTGAAGCTCGGGATCTATCCAGAGGATCTCCTCGCCTGCCTGCACGCCATGTCGCTGCGCCGCCCGGTCAAGTTCGTCGAGGACCGCAATGAGCACTTCCGCGCCACAACGCACGCGCGCGAGTCGGTGCACGAGTACCGGATCGCCGCCCGCTCCGACGGCCGGATCATCGCGATGAGTGACGTGTATCTGAATGACCTGGGCGGCCTGAACTCACCGTTCGGGTCGTCGCAGCTCTCGACGGTGGTGTTCAACGGGCCGTACAAGGTCGATGACGGCTTCGTAGAGCGCCGGGTGGTCGTCACCAACAAGACGCCGATCGGCGCCTACCGGGGATACGGGCAGCCCGAGGTCAACTTCGCTTACGAGCGGCTCATCGACAAGCTGGCCAGGCGCCTGCGCCTGGATCCGGTCGAGCTTCGGGCGATGAACATGGTGAAGCCGGATGAGCTCCCGTGGGTCAACCCGGTCGGCGCCGTATACGACAGCGGCGACTACGAGCGGTGCCTGCGTATGGCCGCTGAGGCGCTCAATTGGGCGGACCACCGGCGCGCCGGGCCCGGCCCGCGGCCTTCCGACGGCAGGTACCCCGGAATCGGCTTCTCCTCCTACGTGGAACGGACCGGTTACGCAAGCGGCAAGTTTCTCGCCGCACGCGGCTCGGACTTCGGCGCCCACGAGTCCGTCACCATCCGGGCGAACCGCTCCGGCAGCCTGGACGTATACACCGGGGTCTCGAGCATTGGCCAGGGCAGCGAGACGATCTTCGCCCAGGGATGCGCCGAGTTCTTCGGCTGTGACTATGACGCCGTCAGGGTGCACGCCGGCGATACGGCGGCCGCTCCGCTCAACACCGGATCATTCGCCTCGCGGACAGCCATCGCGGCGATGGGGGCGCTCCTGGACGCCTGCGCGCGGCTTCGTGCGAAAACCTTGCGGATCGCCGCCCACATGCTCGGGATCAGCGATCCGGAGCAGCTCGACATCATTGGGCGGGCGGTGCAGCACAGGGAGGACCTGACCCTCATGGTGCCGCTTTCCAGCGTGTTCCAGCGCGCGATCCTGGGCCAGGGACTTCCCGAGGGGGAGCTGCCCGGCCTGGATGAGACGTCGTACTTCGACCCGCCCCACGCCGCCTACTCCTTCGGGACGGCGGCCGCCGTCGTCGCCGTGGACGCGGAGTCGGGCGAGTTCAGCGTGGAACGGTTCCTGATGGTCCACGACTGCGGCACTCCGCTCAATCCGAAGCTGATCGAGGGCCAGGTGAGGGGCGGGCTGGCACAGGGCCTCGGCCAGGCGCTCGGGGAGGAGCTCGTCTACGACCCCGAGACCGGCCAGCTCGTCAACGGGACCATGATGGACTACTTCGCCCCGACGGCATGCGACCTCCCATCTATCGAGCTGATGCACACGGTCGTCCCGTCGCCGGTGACTCCGCTGGGGATCCGGGGAGCGGGGGAGGTGGGGGCCATCCCCGCCGCTGCGGCGGTGGCGAATGCCATCTGCGACGCCCTCACTGGGTTCGGGGTCGAACTCGACCGGCTGCCCATCACACCTGAACTCGTGTGGCGGGCTCTGCGGGGGAAAGCGCCGGCCAGAGCTTGATCATAAGGATCGGACGCGCGGCCAGCCGTCAGGCGCCTGGCACGTCCCGGCGCCGTGGTGGGGCGTCCCCGGCCGGGGGGGCCAGCCCTCACCTGGGCGGGCGCATGGTGGTGCTGCTGGCCGTCGCATGCGGGGCGGCGGTGGCGAACAATTATTATGCGCAGCCCCTGCTGCACACGATCGCCACCGCGTTCGGCGTGTCTGAGGCCACCGCGGGGCTGCTCGTGACCGCCGGGCAGGCCGGCTACGCCGTTGGCCTGGCGCTGCTCGTGCCGCTCGGCGACCTGCTGGAACGCCGCCGGCTTATTGCCAGGCTGCTGGTGCTCACAGCGGTGGCGCAGGCCCTGGCCGCTGCCGCGCCGACATTCGCCGTGCTGGCGAGTGCCCTCGCGCTCGTCGGCGTAACGTCCGTGGTCGCGCAGATCATCGTGCCTATGGCCGCCTCGCTGGCCACCGACAGCGAGCGCGGCCAGGTGGTCGGCAAGGTGATGAGCGGGCTCATCATCGGGATTCTTCTGGCGCGTACGGTCAGCGGTCTTATCGCCTCGGTGGCCGGCTGGCGCCCCGTGTACGTCATGGCTGCGGCTGCCATGCTTCTGCTCGCGGCGGTCCTGTACCGGGCGCTGCCAGAAGTAGAGCCCAGCGAGAGAATCTCCTACCGCGCGCTGCTGCGATCGGTCCTCGACCTCGTCCGGGAGGAGCCAGTACTGCGCCAGCGGATGGGGCTTGGCGCGGCGTCCCTGGGTTGCTTCAGCATTCTGTGGACACCGATCGCCTTCCTGCTGTCCGGGCCGCCCTACCACTATGGCACCGCCCTCATTGGCCTGTTTGGCCTCGCTGGCCTGGCAGGCGCCGCTGCCGCGCCTGCTGCAGGGCGCCTTGCCGACCGCGGCCGCGGCCATTACGCAACCCTCGGCGCGATCGTGATCCTGCTGGGAAGCTGGAGCCTGCTCGATCTTGGCGCTCACTCTCTGGCCGCACTGATAGCGGGCACCATCGCCCTGGACCTCGGAGTCCAGGCGCTCCACATCAGCAACCAGAGCGCCATCTACGCGCTCCGGCCGCAGGCGCGCAGCCGGCTCAACACCGCCTACATGGTCGCCTACTTCCTTGGTGGTGCGGTCCTGTCCGCAGTGGCCTCACTGGTCTACAGCGCGGCCGGATGGAACGGCATCTGCGCGCTCGGTGCATTGACCGCAGCTGCCGCACTCTGGTTCTGGCTCGCCACCAACCGCCGCGCACCGGCCGCCCCCAATGCGTCATGAAAACTCGACGCCCATACCGGGCTGCCTGCCAAAATCACGCAGGCCTGATCCTCATCGGCAATCTGGTCGGAGGTGGCGGGCCGAGCGCTTGACCCAATCCTGAGGCGGCCTCCCTGCCGGCTCGGTATCGCTTGCAGGTGGTGGTCGCATGGCGGTTGAGCGGCACAGACCGACCGGTTACGTGCCGGGGCGGCGCACCCCTGGGCCGACTCGCCCGGGTCCGGTGACGTAACGTCGTTGGGGCCACTTCTCCAGCCCCAAGGAGAACCCCATGCCTGGTCCCACCGTCGTCCTCGTCCACGGCGCCTTCGCCGACGCGTCCGGGTTCGC
>Ga0134126_10004516_pt1 | contig 17402 bp, 16 predicted proteins | sample KB31752_FD_96881 | JGI IMG/M metagenome (GOLD analysis project Ga0134126, IMG submission 96881) | Terrestrial soil microbial communities with excess Nitrogen fertilizer from Kellogg Biological Station, Michigan, USA - KB3-175-2 | ecosystem: Environmental > Terrestrial > Soil > Unclassified ...
CCAAATGCTATGGCGGCGATATCACGCGCAAGCGCAAGCTGCTCGAGAAGCAGAAGGAAGGCAGGAAGCGCATGCGCCAGTTCGGCAAGGTCGAGATTCCGCAATCGGCGTTCCTCGCCGCCCTCAAGATGGGCGACAGCTGAGCCGCTGCGTCGCCGCTACTCCAATCGCGTCCCGGCCCGTCGTCCCCGGCGTGTCTGCCAGAGGAAGAGCATGCCAAGCACCGCGAGCGTCGGTGCCGCCCAGAGCAGCAGGATATAGGCGATCAAATTGTCCCACAGCCATGGTGGGACACGCCGCTGTACTGCCGCCTGGCTAGTCTTCGACAGGGCGAGGAGTTGCTCCCAGAGCGTGCCGATGAGCGTCGGGTGGACGATGCCGGTGCGATACCAGCCCGAGGCGTCGCGCAGCGCAATGGCCACCGCAGCAAGCAACAGAAGCACGGCAATAAGGCGTCCGATCAATCTCATGCGTCGGGTCCCGGCCGCGCCGAACGGGCGCGCAGTACCCCGTCGGCGCGCGCAGCTTAAGGTCGCGCAGCCGCGCGCGCAACGAAATTGCGCGATGGAGCCGGCGCCGCCGTTGCGCGCTGTGCGGCGCTCGGTTAGTCTCCGCGCCCTCTCGCCCGGACCACGACCGGCGAGCCAGGCGACGGAGGGGTGGCCGAGCGGTTGAAGGCGCACGCTTGGAAAGCGTGTTTACGGGCAACCGTAACGTGGGTTCGAATCCCACTCCCTCCGCCAAATTACGTTCGCCGCCGTTCGCGGTCATTCAAATGACCCCTCCGTTAGCCCGCATCTGCGGGCTTTTCTATGTGGACAGGTTCGCGGCCATTCGCCACAATCCGACTTAAGCATTGGGAAGTTGGCGAAACGAAGGCGCTTCGCCAGGATCGATCGCACAGTCCGCCAGCTCCGCTTCCAGTCGTGTGCGATCGGCGTTACTCGGCGAAGGCTGGTGCGGTATCCTCACATGAAAGCCGCCGTTCTCAACCTGGTATCTCGACTTTACTGGCAAACTATGGATTCGAGTTCGCCGAGGGCAAGTTGATTTGCCTCATTACTGGTCAATGAATGGGCGGGTGCCTATCATCATGAGGCGAAAAGCTGCTGTCCTCGCCACCGGCGACTTGCATCCCACTCCGAATTGACCCGGTTTCGGCGAGGGCCGTTCGCCTCAGCGCGCAACCCACTATGTCTTGCGAGAAGCCCGGCAGGTCGCCAGCTCGGCCTCGTGGCGAGATCGACATAATCGCCAACTCGTCGCGTCAAGGGCGTCGATCACGCCCAGCAACCTCTTGAATCAGGATCTCGCCGGCTTGTGGCTGGGAAGCCGCTAAAATATTAGGATAGGGGTGCTGACTTCTTCGCCCTCGCTATTGCCATCTGACGTTTCTTACTAGGTAAGCAGACTGCTCTGCGGTCGTGCTCGGCAGTTGGCGCGAAGGGCCCAGCAAGTTCTATCTTGCCTACCTATCTTGCCTACCTGCGCGATCCCATCCGGCAACAAGGTCTGTGCGCTACATCGCGGCGAGCATCGTTGCCGCCATCTGCGGAGCTCAGCCATTCGCGCAGCGTGATTGCCGCCTTCAATCGGGAGCCGCCCCGGCGCGTCCGCTTCCCGACCAGCTACCGGCACCGAAGTGGCAATCACTTAGGGAGGCGCCCGAGAAGAAATGGCACTCCAGCTCGACCTTCGAAAAGGAGGGCGGTGGGGGGCCGGGGAGGGCTCTACCTGCTGGCCTCAGCGACGCAGGGTCGCTCCTCAGGCGATGCGGTAGGCAGTCTTGACTTCCTCGATGAGCGGCCCTGCAAAGGTCCGCTTTGCCTCGCTAAGGGACGGAGGCGCAATGCTGGTGCGATGACCGCGCGCGACCCGACCGGACATTTGCAGCCGCGAGAGCGAGGTGTCCGGATCAAGCGTGGTCGAAACGCTAACCCAGGGCACCGGCGACGGCAGGGCGCATATTGGTGGCAACAGAGCTGGCTTGGAAGTGCCCCCATTCAAGTTTGGCTGGCCAGCGTACTTCCATAGCCCGGCGAATCGGCTTGACTCGCCCGAAAAGGAGATTAACCATATAACACGACAGGCTGGACGCCAACTCCAGCCGCGAGCAATAGCGCTCTCGTGGCCTTATGGGCCGTGGGGGCGTTTTTTTATGACGTTTTTGCCGGGAGACGGGCGGGTGGCACCGGTACTGCTGGGCAACGCGTCAATACCTCTGGGGCTCGTTTTCTCGACGACCGGCTCCTATCGTACTGTTGGGCAGGAGATGCTCAATGGCGTGCTTCTAGCCCTCGAGGAGATTTCCGACAGTTCCGAGTTTGACTTCAGGCTCGAGCCTATCGTCAAAGATCCTGGAGGTGAGCCCACGGCGTATGGCCGAGAATGCGAAGAAATCCTGCGCAACCGAAACGTGCGGCATATCATCGGTTGCTACACCTCTTCCAGCCGCAAAGAAGTCATCCCGGCAATCGAAAAATTCGATGCGCTGCTCTGGTATCCCTCTCACTACGAGGGGTTCGAGAGCAGCGGCAACGTCATCTACACCGGCGCTTCGCCGAACCAGCACATCGTGCCGCTGCTCCAGTACATGCTGCGCGAGCGAGGAGGGCGGGTCTATTGCGTCGGCTCGAACTATATCTGGGCCTGGGAAAACAATCGCATTCTGCGCGAGATCGTCCAGGCCTCCGGTGGCGCCGTTCTTGCCGAGAAATACCTTACGGTCGGATCCACGGATGTCGGCCATTTCATCCGCGAGATCCGGGCGACTCAGCCTCACTTCATCTTTAACACGCTAATCGGCGAGTCGAGCTACGCATTTTATCGCGCCTATGCCGCGGCCGGCATCGACGATCACTCGATTGGCGGCGGACGCATTCCCGTCACTAGCTGCAGCCTCTCCGAGCCCGAGCTCCTGTCGATCGGTCGAGGAGCGGCGGCGGGCCACATCGCGTCGAGCGTCTACTTCCAAAGCATCGATCGGCCGAAGAACCAAAGATTCGTGGCGAGATACCGGGCGCGTTTCGGCGCCGACAGGGTCACCTCGGCGGACGCCGAGGCCTCCTACATTGCTACCATCCTGCTGGCGAGCGCGATCCGCGATTCTGGATCGTGCGAAATTGACCCGGTGAGGGCGGCGCTTCACAGTTGCCGTCTGGATGCCCCGCAAGGCACCGTTTGGATCGATCCCGAGAACAACCACAGTTTTCTCACCCCGGCACTCGGCGTTTCCCGCGCGGACGGGCAATTCGATGTCATTTGGCGTGGTGATCGTCCCGTCAAGCCTGATCCTTATCTCGTCTGGTTCGACGTGAATTCGGTCTCGGCGCCGATGACGGGCGCGAGTGGCATGCAAGGAAGCCCCGGTCATCTCAAAGTGGTGCGATCATGACGATGGGCATCCCGAATTTCCGCGGCCAGCGAGCGCTCGTGCTTCATCCCGAGGACCGGAACCGGGATGCCATCCTGGAGCAGCTCGAGCGACTTGGCGTCTCCGCTTGGGCGCGCTGGCCGGCTGAGGCCGTTTCATCGGCCGATGTCGATGTGGCCTTCTTTGATTCCGATCAGGGCTTTGACGGCCTTTTCGCCTGGACGCCAGGCAGCTCCGCGGTGCCGCTGATTGCGACCTTGGGCTCGGAAGCACCCGGCCGCATCGAATGGACCCTCCGCCAGCGCCCATCGGCATATCTGCTGAAGCCGATCGGATCGACTGGCGTGTTCAGCGCCCTCTCTATCGCGTTTCACGAATTCGCGCTGAGAAGCGCCGAGGAAAAAGCAAGGCGTCGGAGCGAGGAGCGCCTCAACATGCGCGGGGCTGTGCTCCTTGCCGCGGCGACGTTGATGCGACGATACGAGGCCGATGCCGATATCGTATTTCGCATGTTGCGTGAGGAAAGCATGCGCCGGCGCACGAAGCTCGAGGTCGTAAGCCTGCTTGTCCTCCAGGGCAAGTGGCTGCCGATGCCGCAGCAGTCCCGGTCACAGCGGACCTTGTCGCAGCGGAAACGACTGACAACAGGATAACCTCGGCGAGCTTCGGCGCCCAGGAAACGCGGTCCGGCAGCGTACGGATGGCCAGCTCAGGAGGGAGAAGCAGTCATGACTGTTGATGAGGAAAACAGGACGAACGTGCAGGATCTGGGAAAGAGCGGCGAAGGCAGCGCCAGCGCCGGTCCGGTGATCGACAGGAGGGTGCTGATTCAGGGGGCCGGCGCGACAGTTGCCGCCGCTACCGTCCTGTCGCGGACGACGCCGCTGATGGCGCAGGCCGGCAATCAGCCGGTCAAGATCGGCTTCATCGAGGACTACTCCGGAAACCTGTCCGTCTATGGGCTGCAGAAGCTCCATGCGGCGCAACTCGCCGTCAAGGAGATCAACGAAGGCAAGACGCTGAAGGGCGGGCCGGTGGGCGCCGGCGGCCTCGGCGCGGTCGGACAGTTCGCCGCGAAGCCGCCCGTGATCAGCAAGGACGGCACGAGCTTGGCCGTCGTCAGCGACGGCGGGGCGAAGGCGAAAAGCGATGTGGTTTTTGCCGAGGATCCGGACGTCCTGATCGACTCCGGCGAGAAAGGCATCTTGGGCCGCGAAGCCCAACTCCTCTCGCCTGACGGTCAGAGCAACAACGCACTCTGGCAGCAGCTGGCGCGACGGCTCATACAGCAGGACAAGGTCGACGTGCTGGTTGCTGGTTTCGCCAGCGCTGAGCGCGAGGCGATTCGACCGATCGTCGATCAAGCCAAGCAGCTTTATTTCTACACGAACCAGTACGAGGGTGGCGTTGCCGATGCCAACACGTTCTGTACCGGCCCGGTGTGCGAGCAGCAAGTCATTCCGGGCGTCCAGTACATGGTCGAGAAGTTCGGGCCACGCGGCTACACGATCGCTGCCGACTATAATTTCGGCCAGCTCACCGCTGCTTGGACACGGGCCTTCGCGCCGCTCGTCGGCGGCCAGATCATCGGCGAGGAGTTCATCCCTCTGTCGGTTTCGGAGTTCAGCACCGTCATCGCTCGGATTCAGCAGGCGAAGCCCGATTGGGTCATGACGCTTCTCGTCGGCCAGAATCATCACAACTACTATCCGCAGGCCGCGGCTGCTGGACTAAAGTTCCCGATGGTCTCGACGGTCAATATGGCGCAGGGCTACGAGCACAAGCGCTTTCCACCGCCGTCGCTCGCCGGGATGCACAACGCGATCCAGTACCAGATGGAGGTGCCGACCGAGCGCAACCGGGCCTTCGTCAAGCGCTGGATGGCCATGTTCCCGAATGACCAGTATATCGGCGAGATGGCGCAGAATACCTATTTCACTATGCACCTTTACGCGAAGGCGGTCCGCATGGCGGGCACGACCGATCAACAGACGGTGAAGAAGGCACTCGAATCCGGATGGAACATCGAGGCGCCGGAGGGCACCGTGTTCCTCGAGCCGGGTACGCATCACTGCGCCCATTACATTCGTCTTGCGGTGTGCGACGAAAACCACAATGTGAGCTTCGTGCGCGAATGGCCGATGATCCAGGCATGGTGGCTGCAGCGCCTGGGCGTTAACCTGGTACGGAATCCGGAGTACAAGCAGTACACGCCGGACGAGGACCCCTTCTTCTCCATGTTCGTCAAGGGCAAGAATAAGAAGATCTGAGGCTCGGGCGGGTCGGGCGGCTGCCGAGGCGCGGCTGCCCGGGCCGTTCCCTGGGGTGTGGAGCAGAGGCGATGGACGTCCTCGGATTGATCGTGAGCGTTCTCTACCAGTTCGCCACAAATGCCGCATTTCTGCTGCTTGCGGCGATCGGGCTGATCGTCATCCTCGGGATGATGAACATCATCAATCTCGCACATGGCGAGCTCATGATGATGGGAGCCTACACTGCCACGATCGCCTTCCACCGCGGCATCCCGTTTCCAATTGCGGTGGTGCTGAGCTTCATTGTGGTCGCCCTGTTCGGTGCGCTCCTTGAGCGACTCGTCGTCCGCCGCTTCTATGGCCGCGAGCTCGGTGCGCTCGTGGTGACCTGGGGCGTGAGTCTCATCATGGGGCAGGGCACGCTGATTCTCTTCGGCCCGTTCATGCCGGCGATTAGCATTCCCGCCGGCTCCTTCGCCCTTGGACTATACTCGTTCTCGGTCTACTGGATCGTCCTCATCGCTCTCGCGGTATTGATCATCCTCGCGCTGTGGTGGATATACCAGCGCACGCCGTTCGGGCTGATGGCGCGGGCGACGATGCAGAACCCGGCGATGGCCCGCGCGCTGGGCGTCAATACGGATCGCATCTACATGGCGACCTTCGCGCTCGGCGCGGGGCTGGCGGGTGCTTCTGGAGCGCTGTTCGCGCCGACCACATCAATCGCGCCCCTCATGGGACAGCAGTTCGTCGCGCCAGCTTTCATCACGGTCGTGGTCGGTGGCGCCGCAAACGTGCTCGCAGGAGCGGTCGGCAGCAGCCTCCTGCTCTCGGCCGTCAAGACGCCCGTCGGCCTTATCCTGGGAGCATTCCTCGGCACTGTCGCGCTGCTCTTGACGGCGCTGATTGTCATTCGCCTTATGCCGGACGGCATCTCCGCACGGCTCCAGGCGATCGCCGAGCGTCGGGTGCGGCGGTGATCGCGCAAGGCCGCAAAGAACCTATGCGGACGCTCATCGGATTGATCAATGGCCCCGAGGACATCGGTCGCTCGCAGTGGTTCTGGCTGCTGGCTTCGGCTGTCCTCTTGGTGCTGTTCCTGCTGCCCCTCTGGGCAAGTGAGTTTCAGTCCTCGAACATCGCCTATTACCTCTTGAACATCCCGATGGCTCTCGGCCTGTCGCTCCTCTGGGGCTACTGTGGGGTCCTAAGCTTCGGTCAGGTCGCCTATTTCGGGATGGCCGGCTACGCCTACGGCGTCATCGCCGGGAACCTGGCGGGCAACACATGGGGTCCGCTCGTAGGATCCCTTGGCGGCTTGGCGATCTGCGCCGCGACCGGGGCGATCTTCGGATATTTTGTGTTTTACGGGCGGGTGCAGAACTGGATCGTGCCGATCCTGACGCTCGTGTTCACGCTTCTGCTAGAGACGTTTCTCGGACAGACCGCCGGATACCAATGGCGGATCGGCCATGTGCAGCTCGGCGGATATAACGGAATGACCGGGATTCCCTCGTTCCAGCTCGGGAGCGAGATATTTTTCGGCTATCCATTTTATTATTTCACCCTCGCCATCACACTCGCCTGCTATCTGACCTGCCGCATGTTCGTGAATGCACGTTACGGCAAGGTCCTTCTTGCCATTCGCGAAGACGTCATCCGCACCGAACTGCTTGGCTACGATATCCGCGCGTGCCAGCTGGGTGTGTTCGTTATGGCCGCCATGCTCTCGGGCATGAGCGGCCTGCTCTACGTCCAGTGGGGGAACTACATCACGCCCTCTCAGGTCGGACTGTTCCAGGCCTCTCTCCCGGTCATCTGGGTCGCTATCGGCGGGCGCGAGAAGCTTCTCGCCGTCGCCATTTCGACCTTCGCTCTCAACTGGCTCAATTACGCGCTCTCACAAGCTGGAAACGAGTATGCGCCGGTGATCATGGGAGCACTCTTGCTCGCGGTCATGCTCTTTTTCCCAGGCGGCATCATCGTGACGCTCGCGGCCGGGCGGCGCCGGAGAGAGCGCTCCCGCGTGCCGATCTCCGCGAACGAGGAGTCGACATGACCGCGGCGGCAATCCTGCGCGCTGAGGCCCTGGCAAAGCGATTCGGCGGGATCGTCGCGGCCAGCGGGATCAATCTTGCCATCAGACCCAACGAGCTCAGATGCATTATCGGCCCCAACGGAGCGGGGAAATCGACGCTGTTTTCACTGCTTTGCGGCATCTACCGGCCGGACGCAGGGCGCGTGCTGCTCAGGGGCGAGGACGTCACGAGCGTGTTGGCGTTCGGCCGGGTGCGCATGGGGCTCGGCCTTACTTTTCAGACGAACCGGGCGTATCACAATTTGTCCATCCGCCAGAATCTCGAGATCGCAACCCGGGGCGCACATGCGCGCGCCTCGGAGCCGGAGAAGCGCTTCCACTACGCATTGAGCATTTTCGGTCTCGACGCCTCGGCAGAGACGCCAGCGCGACAGCTGCCACACCACAAGCTGCAGTGGCTCGAGATCGCCATGGTGCTTGCCGGTGGACCCGATATCCTGCTGCTCGATGAGCCAACGGCGGGGATGTCGCCCGACGAGACCATGCAGACGGCGCGGGTCCTGCAACATCTCAACCATACCGGGCTCACGATCGTCGTCGTCGAACACGATATCGCCTTCGTGCGCGAAGTGGCTCAGGTCGTCACCGTGCTGCACCACGGCCGCATCTTCGCGGAGGGCTCGGTCGCCGAAATCACGGCACGCGAGGATGTCCGCGAGATCTACCTGGGGCGGGCGTGACGATGAGCAGGGGCACAAGCGAAATCCTTTCCGCCACAAAGCTGCGCTCCGGCTACGCCACGGGCGATGTCCTGCAGGGGATCAGCATCGACATTCATCGCGGCGAAATGGTCGGCGTATTGGGCCGGAACGGCGTCGGCAAGACCACATTGATGCGAACGCTGATAGGGCTGCTGCCGGCGCGCGACGGCAGAATCTTCTTCCGCGGCGAAGATATCACGCGTGAGCGCGCGGATCTGCGTGCGCGTCGCGGCATCGGCTATGTTCCACAAGGGCGCGAAATCTTCCCGCACATGTCGGTGCTCGACAATCTCAAGATGGGCGCCCTCATCAATGCGGGCCGGTCGAAGCCCGACTTCGATACCGTCTACAGCTTCTTTCCGTTCCTCAAGGAGCGGCGGGCTCAGCGCGGCGGCACGCTCAGCGGCGGGCAGCAGGAGATGCTCGCAATAGCGCGCGCACTCGTCAATTCCCCTGACCTGGTGCTGCTCGACGAGCCGAGCGATGGCGTGCAGCCGAGCATCGTGGAGGAGATCGGGGAAATCATCGTCGAGCTCAACCGCCAGCGCGGTCTGACGGTCTTGATCGTTGAGCAGAACATCGACCTCATCCAGAAGCTGGCGTCTCGTGCCTATGTGTTCGACAAGGGACGCATCGTTCGGACGCTGGAAAAGGGAGAACTCAATACCGAGCAGCTCGCGAGCTTCCTCGCGATCTGAGCCAATCAGCGGGCCGTATCGGGTCCATCAGAATGCGAGAGGGAGGAGCAAAATGTATCACATGGTTCCGGGCAGCGCGGACTGGGTGAAGACATCGGTCATGGCGACGCGGGGCATCGGTCGGACCCGCAGCCCCGACAGCCATCTGCTCACGGAAGCCAAGCAGGGCAGGTATCACTACACCATGGGGCCTTATTCGGACCCCGTGCTTCATATCAAGCCGGGTGATCGGGTGGTCGTCGAAACAAAGGATGCTTTCGAAGGCAAGATCAAGAAGGAGAGCGACCGGCCGACGCAAATTCTCGAAATGCCGTACCTGAACCCGCAGAACGGGCCGATTATGGTCGAGGGAGCCGAGAAGGGAGACGCTCTCGCGATTTTCATTGAGTCCATGGCGCCACGTGGCGCCAATCCGCGCGGCACCTGCTGTATGATCCCGGAATTCGGAGCGCTGACGGGGACATATTACACGGCAACGCTCAACGAGCCGCTTCCCGAGGTGGTGCGCAAGATCAATGTCGACGAGGAATGGGTGTATTGGAGCGACCGGGTCAAGCTCCCCTATCACCCTCATATCGGCACCCTCAGCTGCTCTCCCGAGATCGACTCGATCAACTCGCTGACGCCGGACAACCATGGCGGAAACATGGATCTGCCCGACATGGGACCGGGCAGCATCACCTATCTTCCCGTGCGAACCTCCGGCGCGCGGCTGTTCATCGGCGACGCCCATGCCTGCCAAGGCGATGGCGAGGTGTGCGGCGTGGCCGTCGAATATCCGACCACGACGACCATCCGGGTCGAGCTCATCAAAGGCTGGACGATCGAGTGGCCACGGCTCGAGCGTGAGGACTTCATCATGGCGATCGGCAGCACCCGCCCGCTCGAGGACGCCACCAGGATTGCCTATCGCGAGCTCATTCGATGGATGGTAAAGGACTATCGGTACGACAAATGGGACGCCTACATGATGCTGAGCCAGTGCGGCATGGTGCGGCTCGGCAATTTCGTCGATCCCAAATACACGGTCGGCGCGGCCATCCGGAAGAAGTACCTGTCACATACATGATCCCGGGAGCGCGAGCAGGCATCGAATATCCTTTCGCCGGCACGACCTGACGGCGCACCTGTCGCGGAGAGACGAGTGGCACGCCAGGCGGCAAACGAACGCGGCGCCGGCGGGTCCGATTTCGGCCTCATAACGGGAGCTCACCGACCGGGCGAGCCACTTCGCTGTTTAATCCGATGCGGATATTTGGAACCAGCGGGATTGCAGCGCCGGCGAAGCGCCCTACGCTGCGTTGGTCAGCGCGTTTGCCAATCGCCGGTCTTCTCGAATGCGTGTGCCGCCTGGATCAAGGTGGTTTCCTCGAAGTGCCGGCCGACCAGCATCATGCCGATGGGCAAGCCTTTCACCTTGCCGCAAGGGATAGTGAGGGCCGGGTGTCCGCTCACGTCGAAGGGACAGGTGTTTTGCTGCATGTTCAGAGCGCAATCGACATAGATTTCGCGCGGTGCGTCGGGCGGCGGAATTTCTGTCGCTGGGAATGGGATCGTCGGCATCGCTAGGATATCGTAGTCGCCGAGGACCTTGTCGTAGGCCGCTCCTAGCAACGCACGAAGGTTCTGCGCCTTGGCGTGGTAGCGGTTGTGGTAGTTGCGATGCATGTATTCGCCGAGCAGCAGCACCAGCTTCACCGTCTCCGACACATCATCGGGCCGTGTCCGCCAGCCGCGCGCGAATGCCTCCTGCAGCGAGGTCGTGTAATAGCCCGACCAGTTGTTTCCCATCGCGTAACCCTTGATCATCATCTCCGCCGCGCCTTCGAGGATCACGCCGGTCCAGATATGTGGTCCGTCAAGGTGCAAGGGGACCGACACCTCGTCGACCTGCGCACCTAGATCCTTCAATTCGTTGACGGCGGCGCGCACCTTCCTGTCGGTCGTCGCATCGCTGACGGGATGGCCGAAGCCTTCCTTCATGACGGCGATGCGAAGGCCCTTCACGCCGTTCTTGAGCGCCTCCATGTAGTTGCCGGTTTTCGCATTGATCGTGCGTGGATCGTGCGGATCGGGACCCGCGATCGCGGTCAGCAGCCGAGCGACGTTCTCGGTGCTCGAGCAGATCGGACCGCAATGGTCCACCGAATACGAGATCGGCATGCCGCCCGTCATCGGCACCAAGCCCCAGGTTGGCTTGAGCCCAAAGGCGCCGCACCATGCCGACGGCGTGCGGATGGAGCCGCCCTGGTCGCCGCCGAGCGCCATCGTCACCTCGCCTGTAGCAATGAGCGCCGCACTGCCGCCAGAGGAACCGCCTGAGGAATGCCTCGGGTTGTGCGGATTGCGGATGGGGCCGGTCGCACAGGTGTGGCTGCCGGCAGAGAAGCAAAGGTCCTCGCATGCCGCCTTGCCGGCGATAATCCCGCCGGCATCGAGCACTCGCGTGACCACTGTAGCATCGACATCGGGAACATAGCCCTCGAGGACGCGAGAGCCGTTCATCATCGGAACTCCGGCGACACAGATGTTGTCCTTGACCGCTACCCGCTCACCAGCGAGGACGCCGCTCTTGGCGCCCGCGATATCGGTTTTCCAATACCAGGCGTTATAGGGGTTTTCCTCGGCCGAAGGCCGATAGCCGGGCGCTCGGGGATATTTGACGGGCAGCTTCGGCTCGGTGAGCTCGTCGAGCCGCGCATAGGAAGCGATCGACCCAGCCATCAGCCCGCGGAACGACGCGGCGTCCTCCTCGGTCAAGGTCATGCCGAAGCTCTTGGCGAGCTCAAGGACTTGAGCAATCGTCGGCAAACGCGGCGGTATCGTCATCTGTCTCTCCCTGTGAGGGCCGGTTTTCGCCCTAGGCTGCTTCGAACCGCGGCCCTGTCGTGGTCGCGGCCGTTTCGTTTTCCAGCCATCAGCATTGCCAAATTGCCGATTTGCGTCCAGTCGACGCGCCAGAGCTTATGGGCCGCTGCCCCTTACGCCAGCAAACAAAATTTGCTGGCGTTCTTAAGCCGTGCTCAGCCTGCTTGACAACGCCGGCGATTGAAATCTTGATGTGGGGTTCATCTGCAAATTGGCGACGTCCGGCCGAGATCCGAGGCGGGCGGCAAAGCGCCAAATACGATAAAGGGGAAGAAGCCATGCTGATATCGCGCCGTGACGCTATTCGAGGCAGTGTCGCCGCCGGCGTCGGGATCGCCGCGTCCACGCTGGTCGGACGCCAAGCCGCAGCGGAAAACGACACCCCCGTCGGCAGCATTCTTGACGCGACGGGCGCGATCAACATCTATGGGCTGCCCATGATCGACGCGACCAGGTTCGCCGTCGACAGCATCAACGAAGGTGGCGGCGTGCTTGGGCGCAAGCTGCGCCTCATCGAAAGCGACGGCCAGTCTAACAATCAGGTCTACGCGCAGAATGCCCTCAAGCTGATCCTCGACGATAAGGTCGCCGCATTGATGGGCGGCATCACCAGCGCGTCGCGCGAGGCAGTGCGGCCCGTCGTCGACAAGTACTCGGCCCTCTACTTCTATAACGAGCAATACGAGGGGGGCGTCTGCGACAAGCTGGTGTTCTGCACGGGCGTCACGCCGGCGCAGCAGCTTGGTGTGCTGGTGCCTTGGGCGGCCAAACAATACGGCAAGAAGGTCTATACGCTCGCCGCCGACTACAACTACGGGCACATCTCCGCGGATTGGGTGAAGGTGTATTTGAAGCAGGCGGGGGGCGAGCTCGCGGGGGAAGAATTCATCCCGCTGGACGTGGTGAATTTTGATTCTGTGATCCAGCGGCTGCAGGCGACGAAACCGGACGTGGTCATGTCCTTGCTAGTGGGCGGCAACCACATCGCCTTCTATCGTCAATTCGCCGCCGCCGGCCTCAAAGGAAAAATGCAGATCGTCTCCGCCACCTTCGGACTCGGCAACGAGCAGGTCGTGCTCAAGCCCGAAGAGGCCGAAGGCATCGTCGTGATCTATCCGTACTTCCAGGAGTTGGACAATCCGGCGAACAAGAAGTGGGTGGCGGCCTGGCACAAGCGATATGGCGAGAAGTACACCTATATCACCGATTCAGCCTGCACCGTGTGGAACGGCTGGCATCTCTGGGCGATGGCGGTGAACAAGGCGAAGTCGCTCGATCGCGGCAAGGTAATTGCGGCGCTCGAAAGCGGCCTCACCTTCGATTCGCCCGAGGGCACGATCAAGCTCGACCCGAAGAGCCACCACGTCGTCCACAGCGTGCATCTGGCCAAGGTGAATGACAAGAACGGGTTCACCATCATGCAGAGCGTGGCGAACATCGAACCGGCCGATACGATGAAGGTCTGCGATCTTGTCGCCCATCCGAATCAGCACAAACAGTACACGCCGAAGTTCTGACCGTCCGATATGATGGAGCACCTCGCCGTTAACCTGATCGGCGTCGCGTTCGCGATTGCCAGCCTGGTGCTCCTGTCGCTCGGACTCGCCATCGTCTACGGCATGATGCGCGTGATCAACCTGGCGCAGGGCGAGTTCATGATGCTCGGCGCCTACACCGTCATCCTGAGCTCGACGTATGGCTTGGGTCTTTGGGCCGGAATCGCTCTGGCTCCCGTAGTCGTCGGCGCCATTGGTCTAATTGTGGAGCGGTGCATCATCCGCTTCCTCTATCGACGCCTTCTCGACACGATGCTGGCGACCTGGGGATTGAGCATCGGACTCATCGCCGCGGTATCGCTGATCCTCGGGCCCACCACGGAGGGTGTCGCCACGCCACTCGGCCATTTCGCCGTCGGCAGCTACGAGGTCGCCACCTACAATGTGTTCGTCATCGCCGCTGCCGCTGCGTGCGTGGTGATGACATGGTGCCTCTTCAACTTCACCAAGTTCGGCCTCGTTGCGCGCGGCACTATGCAGAATGCTGATATGGTCGCTGCACTGGGCATTCACCCGCCGACGATCTACATGATGACGTTCGGGTTCGGCTCGGCGCTCGCCGGTCTGGCGGGTGCCATCATGGCGCCCTTGACCGGCGTCGTTCCGACGCTCGGGCTTGCCTTCATTGCCAAGGCCTTCATAACCGTGACAGCCGGTGGCGCAGCGATTTTCGTCGGCACGCTCGGCGCGGCCACGCTCCTCGGTGCCATCGATAGCGCCGTGGCCTTCGTATCCACGCCGATCTATGGACAAGTGGCGATGCTCGCCTGTGCGCTGGTGCTGCTCAGGATCGCGCCGCAGGGGATCTCCGGATTATGGCACCGGCGCGGGTGAGCAGGATCGAGCTGGCCATCTGGGGAGCGGCAGTGATCGCGGTCGCTTGCCTGCCGCTGCTCGTTTCGACCTATAGCGTCGTTCAGATCACTGTCTTCCTGATTTTCTGCGTACTGGCTGTCAGTCTCGATCTCGCGTGGGGACTCGCCGGCCTGTTGTCGTTCGGCCAAGCGGCGTTCTTCGGCATCGGCGGTTATGCCTACGCCATTGCCGGCATCAACGATGTAACCACCCTCGGTTCTCTCGTGGCCGCGGTCGCGGCGGGCGGCATCGTCTCCGGCGGTCTTGGCTATGTGGCATTCTATGGGCGTGTCAGCACGATGTTCCTGGCGGTTATGACGCTGACCGTGACGCTAATCCTCCTGCAGGTCATGGGCAGCACGGCCGATCCCTCCTATCGCATCGGCGAGGCCGTCCTCGGCGGCTACAATGGTATGACGAACATCCCGTCGCTAGGGCTCGATGTGCCGCTCTTCGAGCCGGTTACACTGGGGCCCGAAGGCTTCTTCTGGATGGTCGGCGGTTTGCTCATCGGCATCGTCATCCTCGGTCGCCTGCTGATGGCGGCACCGTTTGGCCGGGTGCTTGCGGCGATCCGCGAGAATGAACAGCGCGCCGAGCAGCTGGGCTATGATGCGCGGTGGCGCAAGCTGGCGATCTTTTCCCTATCAGGCGCCGTGGCCGGCCTCGCCGGCGCGCTCTTTGCCAGCTGGGGCAGCTTCATCAACCCCGAAGTCTTCAGCCTGAGCCAGTCGGCGCAGGTGGTCATCTGGGTGCTGGTGGGCGGGCGGGGGTCGCTCTATGGCGCGGTGCTGGGGGCGCTGCTGGTGCAGGCGCTGACGCAGTATCTGGGGTCGATGGGCACCGCATACACGACGCTCGCCTTGGGCGCTCTGCTGGTGAACTTCGTGCTCCTCCTGCGCGAAGGGCTGCTGCCCGCGATCTTCCGCTTGGTGTCACGGTCGGCTTCGGGCTAATGCCGCAGCCGGTCCCAAGGTCCGACTTCTTGTCCCACGATGCAGCCAAGGCACAGCAGGACAGTCCGCCTTTGCTCGAGACGCGGTGGCTGACGAAGGATTTCGGCGGCGTACATGCGGTGGCGGGCATCGACTTTCGAGTACGCCACGGCGAGCTGCGCTGCCTGATCGGGCCGAACGGCGCCGGCAAGAGCACGTTCTTCAAGATGCTGGCCGGCCAGCTCCGCCCGACCCGCGGTGCCATCCTGTTCGATGGAAGGGAGATCACCGCCCTGCCGCAGCACAAGATCGCCCGGCTCGGAATTGGCATCAAAAACCAGGTGCCGAGCGTATGGGACGGCCTCTCCGTCTACGAGCACCTTTGGATCGCCGCCCTTCGTCGCAACGATGCGCGCGCCGCTGCCGGGCGTGCAGAGGAATTGCTGGTCGAGCTTGGCCTGGGATCGGTCGCCCGCCGCAGGGTAGGCGCACTCTCGCATGGCGAACGGCAATGGGTGGAGATCGGCATGGTAATCGCGCAGAACCCTGCACTCATGCTGCTCGATGAGCCCACCGCCGGCATGGCCGCGGATGAAGTGGAACGCACCGCCGAGCTGCTCCTTATCGTCAATCGCAAGACCAGCATCATCGTCGTCGAGCACGACATGCAGTTCATCCAGAAGATCGCTGGCACCGTCACCGTGTTTCATCAAGGGCGTGTTCTCGTCGAGGACACTATGGAGAACGTTCTCGCCAACGCCAGGGTCAGGGAGGTTTATCTTGGTTCCGGCCGCGCTGCAGGCTGACGGTCTCGTTGCGGGGTATGGCCGCATTCAGATCCTTGACAACGTGAACCTAACGCTGTGCGCCGGCGAAGTGCTGGGCCTGATCGGGCACAACGGCATGGGAAAGACTACGCTGCTCCGAAGTCTGGTCGGGCAATTGCCGACCAAATCTGGGACGATCCGCCTTGCCGGCCGCGACGTCACCCGTGAGGCAGCGGCATTCCGCGTGCGACGCGGACTTGGCTACGTCCCTCAGGGGCGTCAGATCTTTCCCGATCTCACCGTGCTGGAGAATCTCCAGATGGGCGAGGCGGCACGCTCGGGCACGAGCGACATCCCCGCAATTCTGGAGCGTTTCGGCCCGCTCAAGGCTCTGCTCGGTCGCCCCGGTCGCGCGCTTTCCGGTGGCGAGCAGCAGCTTCTCGCCCTAGCGCGATGCCTGTTGGGCCGTCCGAAGATTATTCTGCTCGACGAGCCGAGCGAAGGGATCCAGCCGTCCATCGTCGATCAAATCGCCGAACATCTCCATGATCTGTCGACCAGGCAGAACCTGGGGATATTGCTGGTCGAACAAGACCTGCAACTGGTGGCGCGAATCGCTCGGCGCGTTGTCGTCATGAGGAAGGGGCGGCTTGTCAGGGAGATCGCAGCCGGCGATCTCGCAAATACGTCGATCGTTCGAGACCTGCTGGGCATCTAGGCTCGTCCCGGTTGCTGTTTTGACCGGAAACGAAAGCTTGGCACGATTGTCATCGGTGGTGCCGGAGCGGGTAGCGCTCGGAGCCGTTCCTTGGTTGTGCGCAATGACCCGAATCTCCTCCAATTGCTTGCGCCTTGACGATGGGTACCAGCGAGCGCGATGCGGTCTGCTGGCTAGGAATTCGAGGGCGCATGGCTCTGCAACGGGCATGGCAGCTGCAGGGGTATTCCCATGTCTGCGCATCTCTTCGCAAACGGATATTCGGTGCGATCGGTGCCGGCCCGATGTCCGGTTGTGGCACATAGCTGTCATTGGGCTTGCCTCGCACTAGGTCCGCTTCGCTCCTCCGAGCGGAAGGGGACGGTTTCGACGTGGTCGGCGTCATCGAGGAGATCGCCGAGCGCCTGCAGGAGCTCGTCAAGGAGATCGCCGTCGTCATCGTCGAGCAGCATCTCAATCTCGCGCTGAGGATCGCCGATTACGCTTACGTGCTCGATCGCGGACGCGTCGCGCTTGAAGGCCGCTCCTCGACGGTGCACCGCGATCCTCGGCTCCTGCAATTCCTCGCGCCTTGAATTAGG
>Ga0134126_10004517_pt1 | contig 17399 bp, 19 predicted proteins | sample KB31752_FD_96881 | JGI IMG/M metagenome (GOLD analysis project Ga0134126, IMG submission 96881) | Terrestrial soil microbial communities with excess Nitrogen fertilizer from Kellogg Biological Station, Michigan, USA - KB3-175-2 | ecosystem: Environmental > Terrestrial > Soil > Unclassified ...
ACCGTGGCGATCGGTTGACATGAACCGTGCTCAACCGTCGAAGTAAACCTCGAGCTCGCTGATCGAGGTGAAGTGCGCGCTGCCACCCGGGCTGCCGACGATGCGGACGCCATCGCCCGAGGTGTTGGCGAAGGTCAGGGTGAATCGTCGGAAGGGACCCGCATTGGCGTCGTAGGGGTAGGCGGGGTTGATCGTGAGGCCGGTGACGGTGGTCCAGACGAAGTTGTTCCTGACCTGGACGGTCAACCCGCTGGCGAACCAGCCTCCGTCAGGGAACATCGTTCCGGTCGTGTAGACGACCCGGTCGAGGTTGTACGGCTTTGACCACGTGATGCCCCAGCGATCGGAATCCTTGAGCGAGCCATCCCAGCTGTCCTCACTGGCCGACGTGGTGCCGTCGTTGAGATAGGCCAGCTTCCCGTAGTGGGAGGTCTTGTCGATCGGTACCGCGTCCCCGGCTCGGGCCAGGTTCACCAAGGGGTTTGCCGGGTTGCTCGGAGTGCCCGCTTGATAGGGGGTAACCGTCAGCGGACGCAGCGAGAACTTGTAGTTGTTGCTTCCCCCGCCGAGTCCGGCGAACCAGTTGCACTGCATCCACATCCGCCGGCCGTCGGCGCTGATGAACTTGGACGGCAGGGTGGTGGCGTACCCGCCGTTCTTCGGCCCAACGGTCGAGCCATCGCCCCACCAGGGATATGGTCCGAAGTCCTTGTGCAGGAACAGCTTCCACGGCCCCCACGGATTCGGTGCCTCGTAGAACTCGTGGGTGAACTCGGTCCAGGACGTGTAGAGGTAGCGGCGCAGCGGAGCGTTGTAGACGACACCGCCCTGCGACAGGACCGAAGCGCCGTCGGAGGTTACCGTGCCCGGATACTCCCGGCGTTCGTCATACAGCACCGCGACCCTGCGGCTGATGTCGCTGCTCCAGGTGGGGGCCCCGGAGCCGTCGGTGCCGGTGAAGAACTGCCAGGTCGCGCGGGTCGCAATGGAGCCTTTCGGCACCCGTGCCAGGTATAGGTTCTGCGGATCAGCAACGGTGTTGCTGTACGAGTCGCGCCAGTTGTTGTCCAGCCCGTAGGCGTAGACGTATCCCGCGCCGCCCGGGCCGACCACCGAAGCGTTGCGGTTGCTCTGCCCGAAGTCCAGGAAGAAGATCGTGGTGAAGACGTGGTTGGTGAACATCGGCGCAGTGGTGATCCGCCAAGTCCTGCCGTAGTCAGTGGAGACCGACACGCTCGCGGCCGGGGCGTCGTTGAAAGTGAGATTCCCCGGTCCGGTGCAGAGGTCCTGCACGGCCAGGTACAGCTCGTCACGCCCGTCGCCATTGCCGTCAACGGCGACCATCCCAGTGGGCTTGCGGTTGTAGTTGCCTGCGGTCCAGATCTTTGCTACCTGGCTCCCACCGCTGAGCCGGACGCCGCTGAGGCCGGTCGGTGGCGTACCGGTGATCCTGTTCACCACGACGTCGGAGGAGTCCTTGGGGTTCGCTGAAAAACCGCGGCCATCCCCGTTGGCCGAGTAGAGCGCGCCATCGTTAGCCCAGCAGCTCACCCAGAGGTCGCCGTCACTGACGGTGTTGACGGTGGCCCGATAGGGGACATCGGCCGTAGCGAAGAACTGGCTGGTGAGTTCGACCAATGCGGCGGGACTCTGTGCCGACGCCAGTTGGCTGGTGAAGTCGAATTCGCCGGCGGCGGCTCCGGCGAGGAAGGCCGACCACTCCTCGGCGTCGAAGAGCAGCGCGACTGTGCTGTGGAGTGACTTCACGAGGGTGTCGGCGCCGATCTTCGTAACGGTGGCTACGCCGTTGGTATTCGCTTGACCTTCGCGAGCGTCGTGGACGAACACCCTCCATGCGGGGCCGGGGAAGGTGATCGTGCCGGCGGAGGGGTGCTTGCTGTGTCGCAGCACCACGCCGTCTGCTGCTGGGGCCACCTCGACACAGTTCTCGCCGTTACTGCTGCGGCTGGAGATCCGCCACGCGGGGGGATCGGCGGTGGTCATCTCAGTCCTCCGAACTCGTCGTCAAGGTCTCGATGCGTGCGACGATGGCATCGGCGGAATCGGACTTCGACCGACAAAAGTTACCCCACGACCTGATCTTGATCCTGGCAGATGGCACCAGTGGGGCACTTGAGGTAGCCGATGCCCTGGGCTACGTATTTCTCGATGACAGCGCGCAACCGCGGCGGGTCGGTCTCGATGCCGGGTCATCCAAGCCAGTTCACCGAAGAGCGGCAAGCCAGGTTAGGTGCTAAGAGCGTCAGTGCTGCTCAGGATGAGTGCGGTGGATAGTGGAGCGGCCGACGTTGTACGCCTTGGCCAGATCGGCTAGGGATACCTCGCCTGCGGCGTAGCGACGGAGGATGGAGCGCTGCGCTGACTCGGGTACTTTGGACAGTTTGCCGCGCAGTTTGCCTTTCGCTTGGCGATGGCCATGCTTTCGCGGGTTCGCAGATGGTTGAGGTAACCCACGGGTCGTAGGGGAAGCCAATACACCGTGACCCCGGCAGCACACCACACAGACACCACACCGAACACACCACCCCGCCTTGACCCGCGGAGTATCCAAACACGCTCGACACCCCGGACACGTCCCCGGGCAACACGGCCCCCCGTGCCTGGGTGCGCGAATCAACGCCACATACGGGGCGGCCCGCCCACATACATCGTGCACCGCATCCGGCGGCACCGGCCGATCACACCCAGGACTCGAGCACCGGGGCCAGAACTTCTGGCGACTGGACCGAACCGCTGGAACATTGCGCGCATGAGCACCAGAACCAACCGCGGCCCATCGGGGGTTCTTGGCTTGTTGGATCACGAAACGCAGATACGACCACGCGCGCAGAACAACTAGTCCCATCGGGAAAAATGTGGCGGGACGGCCGGCTTCCACGACCGCGATGGAGCTGCGCGCAACACTCGATACGTCAAGGCCGCCGGAGTGTCTATCAGCGCCTTCAGCAGGAAAGCCCACACCTTGTTGTCGCGGAGCCTTAGCCGAGTTTCGCTGCCCTCTGATCCGCACAACCGTGCCGTTAGGTACCACCTTTGCTGTCTCCTTGCGTACTTGCAGTGCTTCAGGAAGATCCTCGCGAAGCGAACGGGAGTCGATCACGACCGCAACCGGGCGTCTTTCCGGGATGACCGGCCGGGCGCCTCCCTGGCCACTCGTTTGGAGGCAGCGTTGCTCCGCGAGAAGGAGATCGGAATCCGTAGGACATCCACCAGGGCGGCGCCCGGCATCCGGGATCGATGACGTCCTTGGTAAAAGAGTTCGTCGAGCGGAAACGCTGAGACGGCACGTTGCTCGGCAAGCAGGTCAACTAGGACGTTGCCGCAACGGGCGGGAGTGTGTGAGACGGCTGCTTGCCGACTCGTTGAACCACTTGACTGTGCCCGTCGCCATCGCCGCTCCCTCGCACCCATAGATCCGTGATACCCATGGCGACCGAGTCATCGCCATACGTGACGCTACGGCGCCGCAACGCGCGGTCACACCACCGAACGAGCGGTGATCACAACCCAGCCCAGCCCGGGTCGCAAACTCCGCGGCCAAGCCAGCCCGCCCGCCAGGACTGCGACTCCGTGAGATGGATGAGCTGGTTCCCCAAACTTCCGCCACCGGATCCCAAAACCTCGGCACTTCAAGCCGATGACGCCAAACCCGACCAACGCAATACTTACCCCGGCACACCACATCAAATCCGCTGCGGCGGGAATCGAGACGACGCGCTGTGAGCATCGACCTGATTATCGGGACCGCGTTTCGATTGAACACATCGCTGGAAGCACTCGCCGCGCTCGGTGCTCGGCTGCGTCTTCTCGCCGACCACGAGCCAGGCCACCCGGCGGTGACTCCGCTGCTCGATGGTGCCGTCGACGCCATGGGGTTGAGCCAGGCACTGCAGACGCTGTCAGCTGAGCAGGCCAGGACAGTGGCCGACGCCATTCGGGCATTTTTCCTGCAGGCGGCCGATCTAATGGAGCGCCCGCAGCGGGCACCTGGCTGGGTGTTCGACGATCCGACAGTGCTACAGAGCCAGGAGCCGCGCTTCATCGATACAGCCGGCGCTGATCGCGAGCTGCGCACCACAGGCCCTGTCCCCGGACCAGACGGCGGCCCTGCTGACCGAGGGCGGCTTTGCGCAAGTCTCAGTGCTGCCCCGGCCGTGGAAGGCGCCGCTGCGCTTCGTCGCCGGCCGTCGCCCCAGTGGGCCAGTTGCCGGATCGCACTGATCACTCAGCTACTGGAGTACGGCAGGCCTGCCGGGACGGACCCACCACGGCTGACCAGGCTTCGCCGTAGGCTGCGGTTTGTGCAGAGGCACTGTACATCTGCGTTGTTCACATGCACGTGCACGACGTCCGCGGCAGGGGTATAGCATCCCCGGTGCCTCGGTCACATCCCCGACGATCGAGGATTACCTCGGCACCCGGCTCGGTCGGTGCTTCCTGCGGAGGTCCGCGCCGCCGGGTCGGGTGTCGACCACTCTCCGACACTCAGAGCGAAGTCAACTCGTCGTAGCGCTCGGCGGGTAACTGACGACGTATGAATACCGTCGTGCCGTATGGGCTCGGTGCTATACGCGCTTCAGTGAGCTGATGTATGAGCGGAAGTCCACGGCCGCGGTAGCCGCCGGAATCAGTGGGAGGCCTCCAGCTGCCGTTGTCGGCGATGGTGACGGTGATCTGGCCGTCGGCGACGATGGCTTGCAGCCAGATGGAACCTGGTGTCGGCTGCACGGTGAAGGCGTGTTCGGCGGCGTTAGTGAGGGCTTCATACACCGCGACGGTGAGATCCTCGGCGGCGTCATGTGCAATGAGACTATGGACCCAGCAGGAGAAGGTCCGGCGCAACGCGGTGGCGTTCTGCGAAGTCGCAGGTACGGTCACATCCAGCCGCGGCGCATCCAACCGCTGCACCGGTGGGCCAGAGCATGGCACACAGTAGCCGGATCGAACCATGGCAGAGGGATTCCCCGCATCCGCCTTCGTTAATCGTGCACATCGCCCATTCAACAGTAAGCCCGGCGGTGCTGCCCTGACGTCGGGTTTCAGTGATTCCGGGAGGCTGCCGGCGGTGCGCGTCGGCGCCCGCCACGTCGCCGCAAGATCACCCCCGGCCCCTGCCGGCCCGAACACTGCGCTTGCGCCAGCACCGCCGGCCGCACTATCGGCACCATGTTGCTGGTCACCAGGCCGGTCATCGGTCGGTGTCTGGCTCACAGGGCGTCACCGTAGCGGTGGGGTCTGCGACATCGGCATCAACATGGTGTGGACCTGATGTGCACAGCCTGTGGGTGGATCGCCGGTAGCGTGCCGATACCCGGGGAAGATGGCCCGCGAATGGCGGGTAGGAGTCGCGGTCAGCGGAGAAATGACTTCCTCGCGGCTGGGAACGTGGCACCACACCATGCCGAATTCCCGCCGGACGGGTCCGGTGGGAATTCCGCGACACTGCCATCCTTATTCGACTGTGGATCACTGGCTGGCGGCACTGAGGTAGTCGGGGCAGTAGGCGGCAACGGCAACGCCAAGGCCGTACGATGCGTCGGCAGCGCTCGCTCCATTGTTGGTCATGATGGCGACAACGTCACTCCCGTGGCCTCCCCTTTGGAGCACACCGCACTCGGCGTGAGAAATCGAAACAAGGTCGGCGCCAGGAACCTGCCGGAATGATGGCCGCTCGCTCAGGAGCGAGACCACGTTCTGATCCGTTGGAGAGTAAGGGCTGGTCCCCTCATTGTCAGCCGACCGGAAGTTCGTCGACGAATCCGATATGGAGGACTGATGAGACAGCGGCTGGAGGGCAGCCGGGTTCGCCGACGTTTGATTAGAATTCGACGAGTCCAAGACGACAATGGATAGGGCCGACAGGACGAGAAACCCACCCACCGTAAAGCTGAGTACCCGCGAAACCTTGCCTACCTTGGGTATCGCGGACCCCGAGAAGGTGAAGTCGCCTCCGATTAGGCCAACGAGGATCAATAGCGCCCCGACTGAGCCCAGTACTATTGCTAGCGTGAACATGACGAGTCATCCTTACTGGTTGTGCTGTCCTGTAGTAACAGTAGAAGAGTGACTCTGCGAGTTGCGTCTCGCCAGGGAGGGCGCCCCCAAAGAAAGCGAAGTAAATCCCCCGCCTTTAGTAGGGTTAACCCTACTCTTCGCCGTGAACTCGACGCTACCGACCTCGCCAGGACTTGGGATGACGGTCCTGTCGAGTTCACGGCGCGCCGATCAATTAGGCAACAGCCGATCCCTGCGAGGCCGCTACGGTTGGTGACAGGTCACACGGCCGAGGCCACCCCCGCCGCTGTGCCACGTGGTTGCCACATCTTCGCCTCCACGCCGCAATGGCAGGAGACTTCACTTATGGCAGTGCGTGGCATCCGCGCCGAGGATCGCGCCCAGGTGGCCGAGTGGAAGCGACTGATTTGGGACGGCGACGACGGCGAGGACCCCGGCGAGACAGTCTGGGTGTGGGAGTCCGCCGACGCGAGCTTGGGTGGGTTCGTGTCGGCCACGGTCCGGGCGTGGGCGGACGGCTGCAGCAGCGCTCCGGTGCCCTACGTGGAGGGCTGGTATGTACGTGAAGACCTGCGCCGGACGGGGGTGGGTCGGGCACTGATCGCGGCCGTGGAGCGGTGGGCACGGTCGGCGGGTTTCACCGAGATCGGATCCGATGCACAACTGGACAACACCGTCAGCTTGCGCGCGCACCGGCGGCTGGGGTTTCGGCCTACCGAGCGGCTGCAGTTCTTCTGCAAGAGCCTGGCAGGCCCGATGGCCGAGGCTGTTCGGGTGGAATGGTATGCCGGTTCGCGGGCTCGGTTGCGACCGTTGTTCGCGCTGGCCGAGGACTCACCAGCGCGGCTGGACTCCTACCTCGATGCCGGTCGCGTCTTGGTCGCCACCAGCGGGGATGAGGTGCTCGGGCACCTGCAGCTGGTCGCTACCGGCCACCCGGGTGAAGCCGAGATCACGAACATGGCGGTGCGGGAAGACCACCAGGGCACTGGGATCGGCGGAGGACTGCTGACCACCGCCATAGCGGCACTCACCGATGAAGGGGGATCCACCCTGTGGGTGGGGACCGCGTCGGCGGACATCGACAACCTGCGCTTCTATCAACGCCACGGCTTTCGGATGCGCTCGGTCGAGCGCGACGCCTTCACCATAGCCACCGGCTACCCACCGGGCCTCCGCGTCGAGGGCATAGACATCCGCGACCGGGTCTGGCTCGACCGGCGACTCGACTCCGGCATCGACCGCCTGCCGGACACCAGCGCGGCCACTGAGGCTGGCTAGGTGGCCTGGGCCAGAGTGGGATCCGACCATCGGGACAAACTGATCACAACCGCGACCGCGAGCAACCGTCGTCGTTAACACGACGGCCGTACCAGCGCCAAAGCGCCAACCCCCGAGGGCGCTGGTACGACCACCTTGCTAGCGCTGACTGTTTTCACCGGCTCAGATCAGCGGACAGCGCATCGAACAAAAACAAAGGGCCGAGCCAATCAGCCTTTGGGGCAGCCTGCGGCTGGAGCACCGGCAGGTTCACCGGTAGTGCGGCGACAGATCCGGTCAGCGTCTGTATCAAGTCAAGCCCCGCGGGTGGCGCGGTCGTGTCGCAAGGCACCTGGCTGCCGTTGCCCGCCAGCAAGGCGTCTCGGACCCAGCCCTGGTCACCAGTGGAGACGTTGCGCAGGAAAGTCCACGTGCCACCGTCGCCAGGGGTGAAGCACAGGTATTGGGCGAGCTGATCGTGCGTGCCCTGACCGGTCTGAATGCAGGAATTGCTCGGACCGCTACGTAAAGTCACAGTATTGGCCGGGAAGCTCGTCGAAGCAGCGGAATCCTCGGCCGGGTAACTGATCCCGCAAGCAACGCTGGTGGGTGCTCCCGCCGCCGGATCCACCGGCACTGGCGGCGGCACTTGCGCGCTCGCAGGCGCTGCAGTGACCAGTGTGGTGGTGGCCGCGACCAGCACCGAACCAGCTAGTCCTGCGCAGATCCAAGGCATAACGAACCCCCCTGTGTCGTGCAATCGGGAAACCCCCAGGCATGTGCCGGACCGGCTGCCGGGACGCGACGGCGTGTGGTGCGGCGGCTACGCTAAGTGATGCCGCTTTCCACGTGGTTTCCGTCGGCTCTGCGGCAGCAGGCCGGGGCACGCCGAGGGCACACCTCAGCGGTCATCCAGGCCCGGACCACATCTTTTCTCGCCCGCAACATGAAACCGACCACAGGCCTATGGCTGTCGGATCTGGTGAAACTGCGCTGGGTGGTTAGCCGCGCAGGCTTACGGGGAATGCGTCAGCCGCCTTGGTCACCTGGATTCATGGCCGGACTCTCCGGATCAACATTCGGCTCCTGGGCGACCCCGGTGTCCATGCGATCCGCACGATGTGCCCCGCTGCCCTCCGGGTCCCGTTTTTTGTCTCCGGCCTTGATATCGCTCGGCGGGTTTGCAGCCGTGGCCGGATTCCCCACTGCAACGGCGTGGATAGATGCGTGGGCATCCGCACCCGGGCTGACATGATCAGCTGGTTACCGATGCCCCCAATTCACTCTCTTCTCCGCAATGCGCTGTCCCTTGCTCACGGACTCGCCGGACACGTCGTTCGGACTCCACAAGTCCGTCCCATCGGTGTCGTCGGACACGGCCGCATGTGCGCCGGTCACCGGCTGACCAAGGTGCTGCGGTTGATCCTGCGATGCCGGGTCATACGGACGCGTCCACCCCCTCGTGAGCGTGGTCGACCGCGCTACAGCCGCGGCGATGACGTCCACGAAAACGTCTCGGGTCATGCCGCCGACACCCCTGAGGCCGGCCTCGAGCTTGTACCGCTTCTGGGGATCTGCCTCGCTCACGACTCCCTCGGCCAGCACCGCCAAGATCCGATCAGCGAGTAATTCCGGGTTATCCGACAACGTTTCTGCCAGGCGAAGGGCGCGGTCGGTGGCCTCATTAACTGCCGGCGAGCCAGTCTTGACAACTCCCCCGCGTCCACCGCCGTTGACGGTCACCATGTAGGTGTGACTACTCAAGCGGACCAACGAGTTTCGTACGCTATCGTATTGCTCTTCAGGAAAAACCCGCAGCGCCTCACCAACCTCGATGCTGTGCCCTGTGCGCTCGAATCGCTCGACGACCCAGTGCAGCACCTCAAAATCGTCCGACCACAACTCGTTCACGCGGCCACCACCCAAGTCATCGGGGTTAGCAAGACGATTACGAACATCGAAGAAATAAGGGGTGGGCGCGCCCCAAGGCACGCTACTCGGCTGGTGCCCGCGCGGCGCCGCATGGAGCGTCCCCTTCCTTACAAGCCCGCCTGTCCGCTGATCACCTCGCCAGATCGGGTGGGCAAGACGGAGCCCTTTCAGCTTGCCGCAGTGTAGAACCACGCCGGTAACGGCATTAGGTTTTGGTCATCGCCACGCCGATAAAATCGAATGCCGATTCATCTGTACCCTGTCACCAGAAGACGTCATGAGACGTCTAACTAAACGGCTCGTTACTCGGCGACCCGGATCCGTAGTGTGCCAGATCGTGCTACCGCGGTCTGGATGCAGACTGCGGTAATCGGGGCCTGCAAAACAGCAGTCTGCATCCAGACCGCGGTCTGGCCGGCTGGCTAGCGGGTGATGAGCGAGTCGGAGAGGTGGCGTAGCCAGGCGCGGGCAGCGGGGTCGTCGGCTTGGGGATCGGGTTGGGCGGTCTTGGTGCCGTCGAAGTAGTGGCCGCTGACCCAGTCCAGGTCGGGATCGGTGAGCAGCCACCAGACCGCGTCGACACCCTCCTCGACACTGCTGCTCGGCGTTTGCCGGGCCTCGCGGACCATCGCGGTGTCCATGAACGTGGCCGGATGGACCACGTTGACGGACACGCCGGTCCCCACCAGGTCGGCGGCCAGGTCGAAGCTGGCCATCACCTGCGCCAGCTTGGATCGCCGGTACGCGGTGACACCGTCGTAGCCACGTTCGGTCAACGGATCATCGGGATCAAGCGCCAGCTGACCGGCGGAGGCGACCTGCACGATGCGGGCCGGGGCGGACGCGACCAGCCGTTCGGTCAGCCGCCGGGCCAGCAGGTAACTTGCCAGGTGGTTGACCGCGAAGCGCAGCTCGATGCCATCAGCGCTGACCTGCCGGCCGGAGCCCGGCGCACCGAACCCGACTCCGGCGTTGTTGACCAGCGCATGCAGCTGTGGATACAGATCCAGCACCGCGTCGGCCAGCCGGTGAACCTGGGTCAAATCGGCGAGATCAGCCTGCACGGTGTCCACCTCCCGGCCGGTCGCCTCGCGGATCTCCTCCCGGGTGCGGCGCAGGCGCTCGGTATCGCGGCCGTGCGCGATGACGGTGGCACCGGACGCGGCAAGCCGCTGAACCAAGCGCCGCCCTAGGCCGCTGGTGGTGCCGGTGACCAACACGGTCTGCTCGTCGATCGGACGCATTCTCACCCTCCCCGATGTCGGTCTCGCCATCGAGATACCCGGCCACCGCCAGATGTACGTACCAGACTCCAGAGGTTACGTACGGCTACGGATTGCGACCGGCCACTCGCCCTGGGCACCGTGAACGCACCAATCCGGCTCTGCCCGCCGTCCAGGAGGCCGTCATGTCCGATCCAATGAGTTTTGCCGAGCTCGAGGCACAGCACGTCGCGCTGTTGCCGGCCCGCACCGTCCTGTCACTGCTCAGCGCCGGCCCCGCAGACGGCGCAGACGGCGCAGACGGCGGCGATCAGGCCGGCCAGAACGGTGCGCCAGGTCATCCCGGTGAGCCGGGTCAGAGCATTCAGGGCAGTGGCCGGACCATAACCTACGACCACGTCGACCAGTTTGGCGACAGCACGAGCCACTAGCGTGGCCAGTGGTAGGCCCGAAGGGTCGCGGCCGCCATGGTTGGAGACGAGAGGTCGAGCCGGATGGACGAACGTGACGTGCTCGGGCGCATCCGTGAGCTGGTCGATACCGAGCACACACTGCGCGAGCGGCTCGGTCGGGGCGAACTGACCACCGATGCGGAACAGGCTGCCTTGACCACCCTGGAACAGCAGCTCGACCAGTGCTGGGATCTACTGCGGCAACGTCGAGCCCGCGCGGCGGCCGGGCAGGATCCGGGTGGCGCACAGGTCCGCCCGGTCGGCGAAGTCGAGGGCTATCTCAGCTGAGCCGACGCCGTCAGGCCGTCATCATGACGTCGCCGCCATGACACACGCCATGCACAACGCTCCGGACGCCACACTGTTGATCGTCAGGCCCTCCGCCACGATCAGGTGCCCGCAAAAAGCCTCGGCGGATCCGCTGGCGGCAGCCCGCGCCACGTCGCCGGGTTGCACCAGGTGCAGCTGCCCATCCTCGGGGCAGCGCGCCCACCGCAGCTGTTCGACACTCGGCCGCTGGACCTCAGGATCGGTCCGGGCAGCAGCGGCCGGACACGGCACGGGGCTTGCGGGCTGACGGAAAGCCGCGCCCTTACTGGGGAACTGGGGATCGGGCACGCGCAGACCGCGCAGCCGCACGTCGGTAGCCAAGCTCGAATCGGACCGAACCCGGCCATCCTGTCGCGGCTGTTCCACGGTTGTCTCCCCCCGGTGGTGCGGAAGGCGACGGCTCCGCCCGTTTCGGGGAGGTACGGGCGGGCCGTCGCCGCTTTGGACGTCCCTGGCAGACCTCAGCAGCGAGTCGGGCGGGACACTAATGGACAAACCGGTAGCTTCACCAGCAACCACCCGGGCTGGACGCTCGTTGCATCGGTCGGGCCGTTCGTACACTTCGGACGGTGGGGCATGTATCAGTTCGGGGGACTATACATGAGACGTCTCATGACAAATCCGGCGGCATGAATGGTGTCGCGAGGAGATCCAGCGCCGCTGCGCTGGTTGATCGGCGTGGAATTGGCCCGGTACCGCAACGCGGCGAAGCTGTCGCTGACCGAGGCCAGTGACCACAGCGGCATCAGCCGGGCCAAGCTCGGTCATCTGGAGACCGGGCGCCAGCAGCAGGATCCGGATGACATCGCCCGGCTGCTGGCGACCTACCAAGTTGATCAACGCGATATCGACCGGCTCATCTCGTTGACCAGTCGAGCCGACGAAGCCACCTGGTGGGCACCGTGGGCCCAGGTGGTGCCGGACTGGCTGAAGACCTTCGTGGGCCTGGAAGGCCTGGCCGAGAGCGAATTCGTATTCGAGCCGATCATCATCCCCGGCCTGCTGCAGACCGGTCAGTACGCGGCTGCCCTCACGGCCAGCACTCCGCGGGTCCGCGCCGACCACAGCGAACGGTTCGTTGGATTCCGGATCGCCCGCACCCGCCGGCTCACCGATCCCGAGCGCCCGCTCAAGCTCCATGCCGTCCTCACCGAGGGCGCACTGCGCCTAGCAGTGGGCGACCCGGAGTTGCGCCAGGCGCAGCTGCGGCACCTGCTGGCTATGGCGGAGCTCCCTACCGTCACCATTCAGGTGATCCGGCCGGAGGACGGACCCCATACCGCGCTCACTGGTCAGTTCGTGGTGCTCGGATTCGAGACCGTACGCTCGATCGGCTACGTCGAGCTCCATGACGGCGCCCTGTATCTTCAAGATGCGGATCAGGTCCGGGCGTATAGCATGGTTGCGAACGACCTGCAACGGGCCGCCCTCAGTCCCGAGCGGTCCATTGCACTGATCCAATCGATGCTCAAATTATGATGTCGGAGACACACCGTGACCGTCTCATCCTCTTCCGTCACCCTCTGGCGCACCAGCAGCTTCAGTGGCAATAACGGGACCTGCGTAGAGGTTGCCGTCTGTCCAGATGGACGCATCGCAGTGCGGAACAGCAATCACCCTGACGAGGGACTGGTGCTGTTCACGCGCGCTGAAATGAACGCGTGGATCCGCGGCGTCAAAGCCGGCGAGTTCGACGACCTGACGTAATAGGTGGTCGCACCCCCGCGCTAGCCGTCCCCCACATGGACCGCGAGCATGGCGATATCGTCGTCGGTCGGTGCGTCGGCGATGAGGTCATCGCACAGCGGCTCGATAGCGTTGTGCTCGGACGCAGCGGCGCGGGCCACGAATGCGTTGAGATTGTCCGTTAAGTCCTGACCTCGCCATTCGATCAGGCCGTCAGTGTAGAACAGCAAGGTCGACCCAGCCGCAACGCTGATCTGCGCCTCGTCGCGCGGGGGAGTCTTCGTGGCAACCAAGGCGGTGCCCCGGACCCGCTCCGTCAGCTGGACACCGCACGACGTGAGCAGCAACGGAGGTGGGTGCCCTGCGCTGGCCCAGCACATCGTCCAGCGGTCATCCACCCGAGTGAGCGTGGCGAACAGCAGGGTGGCGAACGGCGTGATGCCCAGCTGGGTGTTGATCGCGCCAAGCCGATCCAGAATGGCGGCCGGCCCGTCGCTGCGATCCAGCGCCAATCCCCGCAGGATGGCACTCAGCTGACCCATTGCGGCCGCGGCGGTGATGTCATGACCGACTACATCGCCGATCACTAGGGCGAGCTGATCGGGACCACGCTGGAAGGCGTCGTACCAGTCACCCCCCACCTCATCACGGCCAGCCGGGCGGTAGCGGGCACAGATCCGCAATCCGGACACGGAGGGTGGTTCGGTGAGCAGGCTGCGTTGCAGCACCATTGCCGACTCGCGGGTGGCCTGGTACGACATGCCGTGCTCCAAGGCGATCCCCGCATAGCGAGCAATCTGGCGCAACGCGTGGAGATCATCGTCGCTCCACAGCGGTCGATCCTCCTGCATGGCGAAGGACACCACCGCGACGATCAGCCCGTCCACGATCACCGGAGCGACCATCAGGTTGCGTAGCCCCCCGCGGAACGTGGGCACCGATCCGGTGGTCTGCGACCACGACGGCGGCTCGCCGGTGGCGAAAGGCTGGCGGACCAGGTCACCTCGGCGGATCGCGGCGGTGATCGGGTCGTTGTTGCCGTCCCACCGCAGGCCGGTCAACTTCGGTGGCAGCACGACGCCGGGGGCGCCGGCAACGGCCACCCGGTCAGTTATCACCGGCAGTGCTGGATCGGCGCCCGGCGCGGTCGGGTGGGCGAGCAGGTGCACGGTGGACAGGTCGGCGAGTTCGGGGACCACCACGCGGGCAAGTGCCTGCAGTTCCGCAGTCGGGTCCAGGCTTCGGTTCAACGCGGCGCTGGCCCGAGCCAGCAACTCCTGGCGCCTGGCGTGGCGTTCCAGCTCGATGCGGGTCTGGACTTGTTCGGTGACCTCCACCGCCACCACGAGCAGTCCGCGGTGGTCCACTTCATCATCAGCGCCGCGGCCGATGGCGGAGTAGGAGAAATCGAAGAAGCGTTCGCGGGGCGACTGCTCGCCCGGCCAGATCATGGTCAGCGGGGCCTCGCTGGTGCGGTACACCTCGCCGCCCGCCAGTACCTGATCCATCAAGGAGAAGAACTCGGCCGGTAGCGCCGGTACCGCCTCCCTGGCAGGCATTTCCGCGGGCACGGTCCCGAACAGCGCGCTGTAGGCCGGGTTGCAGTACTCCACCAGGTGGCGCGGGCCACGGGTGACCGCGATCGCGGCCGGGGCGGCGGCGAAGGCGTCCAGCAATCTGCCACGCCGATCGATGTCCTGGTGCAACGCCAGTTCGTTGACCACCGAGGTCGCCAGCGCCTCCAGGGCCTGGCGGTCCACCCGCCGCCACCGGCGCGGGCGGGTGTCCACCACGCACAGGGTTCCGATCAGCTGCCCGTCGGCGTCGCGCAGCGGGCACCCGGCATAGGCGGCGAAACCCAGCTCCCAACGAGCTGGATGGTCGGCGAACGCGGGATCCTCGGCGGCATCCTCGATGTGCAGGGGACGACCGGCGAAGAAGGTGGACGGGCAATAACCGGTGTCTATCGACGCCTGCCGGGATGTCACGAGCGGCTCGCCGAGGCCGAACTGGCCCACCAGATGCTGCTGGGTGTCGATCAGGTTGACGATGGCGATCGGGGCGTCCATCACGATCGCGGCCAGCTCGGCGAGCCGGTCCAAGGCCCCCTGGCTGGCCTTGGCCACCTGGAGTACTGCAGCCACCGCCGCTAGCCGCGCCGGATCACCGAGCACCTCGTCGGCAGGCACCCGCCAAGTTTAGGGCTACGGCAGTGAGGCGCGCGTCGCGTCGATCTGCAGGCGCACGTAATCGACAACCGGTTCATCCAGTTCCCGAGCGACCGCACGCACGAAGGGTTGACGCTGGTGCGCCGGCAGGTCGCGCAGTTGAGCAGCGAGTATCACGGTGGCCAGGTACGCCTCGAACTGCTCACCGCGTTCCAGGACCGCGGAGTCGGGCACGAGTTCGACGGTGATATCGGTGAACCCGGCTCGCTGCAGCCGGCGGGTGGTCTGCTCGATCCCGGCGAAGTTCCACAACTGCCCGCCATCCCCGTCGCTGCTGCCACCGCTGCCATCGACGGTGCGAAGGGCCATGCACACTCGCTCGATGTTGCCAGTCCCGCCCGCCTCAGCCACGAATCGACCGCCTGGGCGCAGCGAGGCCGCGACGGTCTGGAAGACCACATCATGGTCGGGCAGCCAGTGCAGGGTCGCCACACTCAGCACGGCATCCACCGGCTCATCGAAGAGCCCCGGTTGGCGTGGGCTTTGGCGCAGGTCGGCCCGCACCACGGTGACCCGGTCCATCCGGCCTGCCAGCCGGTGGCGTAGCTGGGCCAGCATCTGTTCGGACCCATCGACGGCGACCACCCGACCGTTCGGGAGCGCATCGAGGAGCAGCTCGGCGTCACGACCCGTGCCGCAGCCGAGCTCCATGACGGTTTCATCGCCGGCCAGCTGTAACCGGCGAATCGCTTGGCGGCCCCACCGCTGATGTGGCAGCGGCAGTTGGTCGTAGGCGGAGGCGTTCCACTCGAGTAGCTGCACGCAGGCAGCCTACTTCGCTCTCTCATGTACTAAGTTGCAGTTCGTCACGCCGTTAGACACGTCGTGAATTTCCGCCCGCGTGCTAACGGAACGTGGTCTGCTATCGCTATGGGAGAGGTACGCGAGTTGGTAAAGCTTGGGGGGAATTGTGCTCAGTTTGCGTAACACCGTGGTGGCTCTGGTGGCGAGCGGCGCGACTGTCCTGGTGTTGACGGGGATCACCGCGGGGGCATTCTCCGCCCCGCCGGCTGATCCACTCGTGCCTCAGGCGAACCCGGTCGATCAGCATGCCGGGACGCAGCAACCGAACCTGGTGCCCCAGCCAGTCCCGGCCCCGCAGCCTGCCCCAGCGCAGCAACCCGATCCCGCGCCCCAACCTGTCGCTATCCACCAGCCTGAGGTGGTGAAGCAACCGATCGCGTCAGCTCCCGCACCGGTACGCCAGCAGCCGGCGATCCGTCCGGCGGTTGTCCGGACTCCCGTGCAGCCGCAACCCATCCCAGTAGCGCACGCTCCGGCGCCCATCACCGAACCAGCGCCTGATCCCGAGCGGGACTTCTCGCCGCCGGCACCGGTAGCGTCAACCTCACATCAGAAGTCCCGCACGATGAACACCGAGCCGTGCGCCTGCGACGGGACAATGCGCAGAGTGCCCACTCATTGGGATCCGCCCCAGGGTTGATCGCGTTCTCCCGGCTACCGCAGCGCCCCTATGATCACCAACTCTGACGTTATCCGGCGCTCGCTTGCGTGCTGCTGGTGCCATCGACCTCGACCAAGGGTGCACCGCAAGCGCACATGTACCGGCCGTCGGTCGAGCAGTGGCATTCCTTATCGATGTGAACCCGGCAGTCACATCCCTCATGCGCGCAGGTGAGCACGGTCCCTTCGCTGTAGTGCGTCATCCCAGCCTCCTTGCGAGCCCAGCCTCGTATGCGCCGACGGACATGATACTCCGGTTGACCTTGCGGCGCTGCGCACTCAAATCGTGCACAGCGCTACCGCCTCGTCGACCGTGTCAGCCCTTGGCACGAGCTCGTTGACTCCGGTCACCTGCAAGGCGCGCAGCACCGCTCGACTCTGGGCAACCAGCCGGATCTGCACCTGTGCGAGGCGGGCTCGGTCGACGATTTCGACCAGCAGACCGATCCCGCAGGCGGCCAGAAACGACACCTCAGCGCAGTCCAGCACCATCCCGCGATAGGCGCCGGATAGGTGGCCGTCCAGATACTCCCGCAAGCGCTCCACGGTGCACAGGTCGATGTCACCAGATAACTGCAGCACCAACACGTTATCCGCGGAGCAGGGCAGGGCTGTCACCGTCAATGCCTGCCGTCCTTGCCACCGCCCGTTCGAGCGAGGCTCGGTGAGTGCGGCCTGCGGCCTGGACCGCTGTTGGGAGTCACGGTGCTGCTGTTTCACGCACACCCGACGCGCTCCTCCTAGACGTTTCACCACCAGGAGACGCCGATACGCCCGACACCGCGACG
>Ga0134126_10004519_pt1 | contig 17396 bp, 11 predicted proteins | sample KB31752_FD_96881 | JGI IMG/M metagenome (GOLD analysis project Ga0134126, IMG submission 96881) | Terrestrial soil microbial communities with excess Nitrogen fertilizer from Kellogg Biological Station, Michigan, USA - KB3-175-2 | ecosystem: Environmental > Terrestrial > Soil > Unclassified ...
CTACTTTCGATGTATCGGTCGATTTTTTATGTTGCCCGATTTTCTTTTTTGAATCTTCTGTCTTTTTATTTTTTTCTGTCATGGTATCATTTTTTATGTTTTTTAATAATTTGAAATAGAGTTCTCACTTTTCAGAAATCATAGCTTTAAATTGTAAAAAATATTTTATCGTTAAGATTCAGGTGGAATAAAACTCCTTGATTGATTTGGCCTTAATCTTACTTCGATTTTTCCATTCCTGGTTCTTATATCAAATTCCGGCTGGGGCTCTGTCGCAGGTCCATCTATCACACTGCCATCTTTCAATGAAAAAACAGAACCATGCCACGGACAACGAACTTCGCAACTTTCCAGTAATTCTCCATCTGAAAGCGGGCCGCCCAAGTGGCTGCAGGTATTGGCAATTGCAAAAAGTTCATTGTTCTTCCTGGCCAGCAGCACATTGACTTTTCCGGCACGCACGCACTTCATTGAATTGTCTGCCAAATCCTCTTCCGAACAAACTGCTTCATACTCTTCAGGAAATCCTTCCGGTGCTGCCGCGTGGTTAACACCCATTTGTTGATTATAAACGAGGTTGCCGCCGATGTAGGCCGAAGCGGTAGTGATGCAATAGCCAAGTATAGAAAGCGAAATGGCTGTCTTCCTTGATTTTTCATTCTTCCTCAAAATTGCCGAAGTAAGAAAAAGCGCCGTAGCGCCGATATTAAGCAGGGCATGCGCCAGTCCTGCCTTTCGTTCTATTTGTGTGGTACCTGTCCAGTCTGTTAATCCTGTAACAGCCGCACCTGCAGCGCCTGCGAGGCCAATGGTAACTGCGGCATCTGCGCCTGCTTTGTATTTATCGCTACCACACAGTTCCATCGTATCCAGGGCTACAGCTGTAGTCCACGCACCAATAGGTACATCCGTGATCATTGGATGAAGTGCATGGCCCAGCCATTTACCATGCAAAAAGTTTTTGATATCATTACCGGTTTTCCCGCCTGCTTTAAAAGCATTTAAAATAACCGGTTGTATGGCTTCGCCCGCATCTTCCAACCATTGCTGGTCGTCAATTATTTTCATCAAAGATTTTGAACTCATAGAGAATTTATTTAATTATTTGCAAACGATTTTTCAGCAGCATTTTTATTGTCCGTTTGTCAAAAAAATAAAAAACTGTAGTGACTAACGTTTCAACAAATATGCCAATACAACTACCGAATGAATTATCAAAAAAATACCTGAGACATTATGAGGAGCGAATAGTTCCAAACTGATTAATTAATTCCTCATGTAAATTGATTTGTAGAACAAAATCCCGTTTGTTACAGACACCTGTCTGCTGAATCTGCAGAAATGGGAAAAAACCGGATGAAAATAAAAAGCAACGAAATGTTTTTGTAACGGAGATGAAAAAAATTAAAGAAAAATATACCGGATAGAATAGGGATGGCGAAATAGATTTATCATCAGAAGAATGATTTTAACTAAAAAATTGATTATTTCTTGGTTTACTGTCAAGTGTGTGACTTTTACTTCCCCAAGGCGACTCCAATTTGCAGTTTAAGCGCCGGCAGTTTTATGATACTAATCAATTATAAAAAGAAAACTCACCAACTTGAATATTATTGTCGTATCTTATGAAAATTGTATTAATGGAAGTATCTATAATTACATCCGCGATCGTAATATTTTCCCGCAAACTAAAAAACACTTCATGAAAAATGATAAAGATTATCCCGATATGCCTGGAACAGCGGAAAGCCTGCCCCGCGTTTCACTTATTCTGCCATTTGAATTAAAAATGAACCACGAAAAGAGCCTCTTTGATTTGCTGACATTGCATGCAGACAAAATAGAAAAAGAATTAAGAGTAAATTATTCAGAAGAAAGAACAGCACCGGTAATAAAAAAATTGCACCACCTGATTGCAGGTATTCATTGCCAGCCGCATAGTCAAAGCATTGCCATTATTGTATCGCCTCTTACGGAAAAAGTATATTTTTTTACAGGTACGCGGGAGCTTAAGAACATTTTTCCCTTGTTTTAATTTATTGCGTTCCCGCGAGGGCCGGCGTTCACCGACCCGTGCCTTTACAGGATAAAGACTTGCAAAAATGAATTATCTTATAATCATGCCAATCTCATAAATCCCAAAAATCACAGTTCAGACAATAAGTCCAAAAATCCAGAGTCAGCGAGTATGATTTGTTATAAAAACAATTTCTTACTTTGTGAGATAACTGATTGCCTTTATGCCTCTAAGCTGGAATGAAATAAAATCGCGCGCGGTAACTTTTACCAATAAATGGAAAGATGAAGTAAATGAACATGCAGAAGCCAAAAGTTTCTGGGATGATTTTTTTAATGTATTTGGCATCTCACGCCGCAGGGTGGCTACGTTTGAGCAACAGGTAAGCCTCACCCCAAACCCCTCTCCAAAAGGAGAGGGAAAGAGAACTGGCTTTATAGACCTGCTTTGGAAAGGCGTAATTCTTATCGAGCATAAAAGCCGCGGCAAAGATTTGGTAAAAGCTTTTCAGCAGGCCAAAGATTATTTTCCCGGCTTAAAAGAAAAAGAACTTCCCCGTTATATATTAATAAGCGATTTTGAAAGGTTCCAACTTTATGACCTTGAACACACCTCCCCAGGAGGGGGAGGCCGGGAGGGGGCGTCCACGCATGAATTTAAAATCAAGGATTTTGTAAATCACATTCATCTCTTTGGTTTTATTGCCGGATATGAAAAAAGAACGTATAAAGAACAAGACCCGGTAAACATAGAAGCGGCGGCTTTAATGGGTCAACTGCATGATAAGCTGAAAGCTATTGGCTATACGGGCCACCGGCTGGAACGCTATTTGGTAAGATTGCTTTTTTGTTTGTTTGCTGATGATACCAACATTTTTGAGAAAGGCATTTTGCTGGATTATATTGATAAACGAACTAACGAAGACGGCAGCGACCTTGCCAATCATTTAGCGGAATTGTTTGAAGTGCTGAACACCCCAAAACACGAACGGTTTACCAACCTTGATGAAGACCTTGCCGCTTTTCCCTACGTAAACGGAAAATTGTTTGAAGAGCATTTGCCTATCGCCAGCTTCGACAGTAGCATGAGAAAATTGTTGCTGGAATGTTGCAATCTTGATTGGGGTAAAATCTCTCCCGCCATATTTGGTTCCTTGTTTCAGAGTGTGATGAACCCCGCGGAAAGAAGGACACTTGGCGCCCACTATACCAGCGAAAAAAATATCCTGAAACTGATAAAGCCTTTGTTTTTAGATGAACTTTGGAAAGAATTTGAAAAGGTAAAAGACAGCAAACCTAAACTGCAAAAGTTTCATACTAAAATAAGTGAACTGCGTTTTTTTGATCCTGCCTGCGGCTGCGGCAACTTTTTAATTATTGCATACCGTGAACTGCGTTTGCTGGAACTGGAAATAATAAAAATATTGCTTTACAAGTTTGAAAAGATAAGACCGGAGGTAGCCCTGGATGCGCGTATTGACATCGGTCATTTATTACAATGCGATGTGGACCGGTTTTATGGAATAGAATATGAAGAATTTCCGGCACAAATAGCGCAGGTGGCCATGTGGCTGATAGACCACCAGATGAATCAACTGGTAACCTTAACCTTTGGAGAATATTATGTGCGCCTGCCACTGAAAAAAAGCGCGACCATTGTTCATGGCAATGCTTTGCGGATAGATTGGCAAAGTTTGATAAAAAAACACTCACAAGATATTTATGCTGAAACAACAAATATTTTCGGCGTTTCAGAACCCGAAGCCATTTATGAAACTGTAAATATTTATACAAATAAGGTAAACATAATTGAAGGCAACCAGGAAGGCGCAAAAGTGATTACCACATTATCTTCAGGAAAGTTTGATTATATTTTTGGGAATCCGCCCTTTGTTGGCACGTCTTACCAGAATAGGGAACAAAAAGTGGACATGGCAAAAATCTTTTCAGGTATCCATTCTTTCGGCATGCTTGATTATGTTACAGGCTGGTATATAAAAGCTGCACAGTACATTCAGAATACAAAAACTAAAGTTGCCTTTGTAAGTACTAACAGTATTTCACAGGGTGAGCAACCAGGAATTTTGTGGAATGTCTTATTCAATCTTTACAAAATTAAAATTCACTTTGCTCACCGCACTTTTAAATGGGGAAATGAAGGAAGGCGGAATGCAGCCGTACACGTTGTTATTATTGGATTTGCAAACTTTGATTCTAACGAAAAATCAATTTTTGAATATGAGAATATTAATGGTGAGCCACACGAAATAAAAGTAAAAAATATAAACCCTTATTTGGTTGAAGGAAGCGATACTGTTTTGCAATCAATATCTTCTCCACTTTGTAATGTGCCTAAAATGCAATCCGGAAGCGCTGCGCGGGATGGAGGTTTTTTAATTTTAAGCAATGATGAAAAAGTAAGTTTGGGAAATAAAGCACCGGAAACTCTTAAATTTTTGCGCCGTTTTATTAGCGGTGATGATTTTATAAATAATATTTCGAGATGGTGTATATGGTTAAAAGGAATATCACCGAATGAATTCCGGAATATTAAGGAATTACAGGAAAGATTTAAACAGGTAAAAGAATTTCGTGAAAAAAGCACAAGAACAGGAACAAAAAAGATGGCTGATTTACCTTATTTATTTGCGGAAGAAAGGCAACCTCAAAATGATTTTTTATTAATCCCGAAAGTTTCATCGGAGAATAGAAAGTACATTCCAATTGCCTATTTATCAAAAGATTTTATTGTGTCAGATAAAACTTTTGTTGTTCCAAACACAACCAATTTCCATTTTGGAATAATTACTTCCCTTATGCATAATACGTGGATGAGAAACACGTGTGGAAGATTGAAAAGCGATTATAGTTATTCAAACACTTTAGTTTACAACAATTTCCCCTGGCCAGAAAACCCAACCAATAAACAAAAACAATCAGTAGAAGCAGCGGCGCAAAACGTTTTGGATGTAAGAGCTAAATTTCCTGATGCAAGCCTCGCAGATTTATATGACCCCAACACCATGCCGCCGGAATTGGTAAAAGCACACCAGGCATTGGATAAAGCCGTTGACCTTTGTTATCGTCCGCAACCTTTTATCAATGAAACAAGAAGAATTGAGTTTTTGTTTGAGTTGTATGATAAATATACCAGTGGCATGTTTGCAGTGAAGAAAGGGAAGAAGAAGTAGTGAGGGTTGCCAACCTTCTAAAGGTTGGCAACCCTGATTCTCAGAAAATCCTGGTCCAAACAGAAAATAAAAATCTTACTTATTTGTTAGTTTACTGAAACCTGCCAGGTTTTATCAATGAAACAAGAAGAATTGAGTTTTTGTTTGAGTTGTATGATAAATATACCAGTGGCATGTTTGCAGTGAAGAAAGGGAAGAAGAAGAAGCAAAATCTGAACCAGTGACTAAAGGATTGACTGAAGGTTTATAACGCTTGCTTGTTTTAATGGTAATCAGTGAATTACTTACTATAGATTCTGAAAATAGAAAATAAAAATCCCCTTTATTCCTTTATTTACTGTCATGGTAACGCCCAAAAATCAGGTTCTGACAAAATTCTCTCCAACCGATAATAAAATTATTATTTAAAACTATTCCCCTACCTTTATATGCCCCTCTTGCAGACTAAAGATTTACAATTAGTTTCCTTTTCAGGTATTTCTTAAAATCTTTTTATTTTATCAATCCAAAGTTAATCCTGACAATGCCAAGTAATTCAATGAAAAAAACTTTACCTAAAGAGAAAAAAATTCTTTCTAAAAATCTTTTCCCCGTTGTTGGTGTTGGCGCTTCTGCGGGCGGGCTTGAAGCTTTTAAAAAACTATTAAAAGCGATTCCCGAAAAATCCGGTATGGCCTACATTATCGTACAACACCTGCATCCCGACCATAGCAGCGCCCTTCCGCAAATTTTGCAGAGAGAAACCAGTATTCCCGTACATGAAATAAGCAATAATGTAGAAGTGGAACCTGACAATATTTATATTATCCCGGCAAATAAAATGCTGGCTGCCACTGATGGCGTTTTGAAACTAAGCCCACGCCCCGATGACCAAAAAAATATGTCCATTGATATTTTCTTTACTTCGCTGGCCGAGGTGCACCAGAGCCATTCCATTGGCGTGATATTATCGGGCAATGGCGCGGACGGCACAAAGGGATTAAAAAGTATCAAAGACCATGGCGGCATCACTTTTGCGCAGGACCCTGCAAGCGCGGCTTATGGCGATATGCCGCAAAGCGCCATCGAAGCCGGGGTGGCTGATTTTATCCTTGCTCCTGAAAAGATGCCGCAGCAATTGCTGGAGTTAGACAAAACTATTAATAAAGCCTTCCCTGCCGCAATGCCTGCCACGCCAGAAGAACTTACAGAAGAAGAAAGCTACCGGCAAGTAATCGCCCTGTTGCGCACGCGTAATGGCGTAGATTTTACCTATTATAAACAAACTACCATACGCAGGCGCATCCTTCGCCGCATGGCATTGCTTCAAATTAAAAAAGTGATTGATTACCAGGAATACCTGAAAGAAAACAAGCAGGAGCAGGAACTTTTGTTCAAAGATATTTTAATACCGGTTACAGAATTTTTTCGTGACCCGAAAACTTTTGAATATTTATGTAATACCATATTTCCGGAATTAGTTAAAAACAATCAGTCAAATACATTACGCATCTGGATAGCTGGATGCTCTACCGGCGAAGAAGCCTACTCAATGGGCATTTGCCTTTATGAATACCTGAGCGCGAAAGTTTCTGATGTCAGGATTCAGATATTCGCTACCGATTTATCAGCGGAATCCATTGCCGTAGCAAGAACCGGCATATATGATAAAAAGCAGTTGGAAGGCGTATCTGATACCCGCCTTGAACAATTCTTTACGAAAACGGACGGCCATTACCATGTAAAGAAAATCATCAGGAATATGTGTGTATTTGCCACGCATAATTTTTTAAAAGACCCGCCCTTTGCGAAAATAGATTTTATCAGTTGCCGCAATGTGCTTATCTACATGGAGCCTTTTTTGCAAAAAAAAGCATTAAATACATTCCATTATGCGCTTAATGAGAAGGGGTATTTACTATTGGGGAAATCTGAATCGACAGGTAATACAGATTTGTTTCTTTCTACCGGTGATAAAGAAAAAATTTTTATCCGTAAATCTGTTCCCGGGCGGTTTATGAATATAGCTTCTGAGCGCAGGGAAGAAGGCCTGAAGGATAAAGACTATGCCATACGCAGCAGCGAACAAAAGAAAGATGATTTTCAAAAAAACGCGGATGATATTTTACTCTCAAAATATACACCGCCGGGGGTGATTGTAGATGAGCAATTTGACATCGTGCAATTTCGGGGGTCCACCGGAGATTTTTTGGAGCCTTCGCCCGGCAAAGCCAGCCTGAATGTGTTGAAAATGGCGCGCGAAGGTTTGTCTTTTGAGCTTCGCAACGCGTTGCAAAAAGCAAAAACGGCTAATGAAACTTTTATTAAGGAAAGCATACCAATTAATAAGGGAAAAAAATTGGTAACCATCGAAGTGGTTCCACTGCTCAATACCATCGACCTGCATTTTTTAATACTTTTTAGAGAGGAGGTGACAATGGGCAACGGGCAAGAGACAAAAGGCGAAAGGCAGAAAGCAGAAGGCAGAAGGCAAAACGCAAAAGGCATTGAGCAAAGGGATGCGAAAGATGCGCGGATAGAGCAATTGGAAAAAGAACTGTTGCGGGCCCGAGAAGACATGCGCAGCATCACGGAAGACCAGGAAGCCGCCAATGAAGAATTGCAAAGCGCCAATGAAGAACTGCTGAGCGGCAGCGAAGAATTGCAAACCCTCAATGAAGAACTGGAAACCAGCAAAGAAGAATTGCAAAGTACCAATGAAGAGCTGATAACCGTAAACCAGGAACTCTTTGATCGTAATGAACTGTATAACCATGCGCGGTTGTATGCCGAGGCAATAGTTACTACCATTCACGAACCATTGGTGGTGCTCTCCAAAGATTTCAGAATTAAAAGCGCCAACCAGTCTTTTTATAAAACCTTTCAACTTACAGAAGATGAAACATTGGGAAAGGTTTTGTTTGAATTACAGAATAACGGGTGGGATATACCGGACTTGCGGAGCCAGCTTTTAAAAATACAAACCCAAAAGGAAAAGTTCCTGGAGTGGGAACTTACTTATACATTTCCTGTTGTTGGCAAACGCACGATATGTTTTAATGCACAGCCCGTTCAAAAAGAAAATGAGGAAAGCTGGATATTGCTTGCGATGGAAGATATTACTCAAAGAGCCACGCACCAGGAAAAATTAAAGGAAAGCGAAGCAAGATTTCACCAGGTGGCAGATTTGCTGCCGGCAAAAGTAACTACCGCAAACCCTGAGGGTGGCGTTACTTATTATAATAAAGCCTGGCTGGATTATACAGGAATGAGCATGGAAGAATTGAAAGATTTTGGCTATCACCAAATTATGCATCCTGACGAACTGGAAGAATTTCAAAAATGTCTCAGGAAAGCCGGGGAAACCGGCATTGTGCTGGAAATGGAAATGCGGTTTATGGATAGGGATGGCAATTACAGGTGGCATTTGAACCGGGCACTGCCGCTGATGGATAATAATGGAAACCTAAAAATGTGGATTGGCGCCGCTACAGATATTCAGGAGCAAAAAAGAAGAGAGGAGGAAAAAAATGAATTCATTAATATTGCCAGCCATGAATTAAAAACGCCGCTTACCACCACTAAATTATATATTCACTTATTAAGGGAAAACCTGTCTGAAAAGGGCTTGCTGAAAAAAGATCACGATGATGATAATTCAATTTTTATACAAAAAGCCGAAAAATCCATTGAAAGGTTACAATTGCTTATAGCGGAATTATTGGACGTAGATAAAATACAACTTGGAAAATTAGACCTTAACATCACCACATTTAATTTTAATGAAATGCTGGATGATGCCATCGAAGATGTGCAAATTTCAACGTATAATCATACTTTCCTAAAAGAAGGTGTTATCTCCGAGCCGTATAAAGGAGACAAGGATAGATTGCAACAGGTGGTCATTAATTTATTAACCAATGCTGTGAAATATTCACCGGAAAGCGACGAGGTCTTTATCACTGCAACAACCGAAAATGGGATGATAAAAGTAGCGGTAAAAGATCACGGCATTGGCATTAGAAAAGAAAATCTTAATAAGATTTTTGATTTGTATTACCGTGAAGATGTAAACTCACGCCCTTTCCAGGGCTTTGGTATCGGTCTCTCCATCTCCAGTGAAATAGTTAAACGCCATAATGGGAGAATATGGGCTGAAAGTCAACCAGGGAAGGGCAGTACGTTTTTCTTTACATTGCCAAAATAGACTGTGCAAAACGATCGTTTAATTATAAGGCCACTACTTCCGAAATATGAAAATTCAGAAGATGAAGAGCATTTGAATTCACCCAAGACAGAATTTCCGACATTCAAACTGTCATTTTTAAAGTTATTCTGCGACAAATTTTCATTTTAGAAGGTTCAAAATTGCAACGGCACACAAGTTGATTTCCTCTTTTTAAAAATTATTTATTAACCATTAAAAAGGAGGTAACTATGACACTTGTAAAAAGAAATGGAAGCCTGCTAAATCAAATGCCAGTGCTTTTTGACGATTTGTTCAATCGGGATTTGTTTAATTGGGGAAACCAAAATTTCTCTGACACCAACACTACAATTCCTGCAGTTAACATTAAAGAAACTGCCGGGAACTATGAAGTGGAAGTGGCTGCTCCTGGAATGTCCAAAAAAGATTTCAAAGTTGAACTTGACGGAAATTCGCTGACAATTAGTTCCGAAAAAAGCAGTGAAAAAGAGGAGAAAGACGCTGAACGCTATTCCCGTAAAGAATTTAGTTATCAATCTTTCCAAAGGACTTTTACCTTGCAAAAAGATGTAATGGACATCGACAAAATCGAGGCAAAATACGAGAATGGCTTATTGCATCTTCTGATTCCGAAAAAAGAGGAAGCAAAACAAAAACCACCAAGGCTTATTCAAATTTCCTAATTAAAAACTTCCTCAATTCAAGAGTTGCCTTATATAAAAAGGCAACTCTTGTTGTTTAAACGGGAGTATAAAACAAAATCCCCTTTATTCCTGCCCGAATGTCGTTCAGGCGGCCTTTATTTTATGTTATGGTTATATTTCCCGTAACGATTATCTTAACAAACTTTCAAATACCAGCCCGGCAAAATTTTTTAAGCTGGCCATCCTTTTTCTCCGGCGGATAAAACACCACCATCAAGGACAGACAGCAAACAAAGAAATTTTATCATTTCACGATTTCTTTTTCGACGAGGTCTTTTTTTTACCTGCAGCTTTTTTTGGCACTTTTGCACCTTCTTTCCTTGCCTCAGAAAGGCCTATTGCTATTGCCTGTTTACGACTGGTAACTTTTTTACCGCTACCGCTTTTTAAAGTTCCCTTTTTCTTTTCGTGCATTGTCTTTTCAACCTTTTCGCCTGCTTTTTTAGAATACTTTGCCATGATTTATAATTTAAAGGGTTAGTAATAAATAATTATTTATAAAAAACATGCCACAAAATTGAACGTTTCGGAAGTCTTTAATTTCTCCTTTTGTTTCCTCCAACAAAGATTTTTCGCGATAATGAAAGTACTAACCTCTCTCAAAGTATTTCCGGAATCATCAGTAACTACCCCTATTCCCATAAAAATAATTTTGGTATTATCCTTGTACGCTGATTTTTATGACAAAGAAAAGTAAAACTCCAGGAAATAAATGGTCTTCCGAAGTTACCAAACACAGTGATGCACTGGATTTAAAAGAAGGTGTATTTACATTGCAAGATCCTAAAAAGATCGCTGCGTCGTTGAAGCATTCAGCAGAAGAAAGCACCAGGAAAAAGGGAACACCTTATCAATCTGCTATGTCAATGCTTACCTTTTACATCAACCGCGATGGCAAAAATCTACCGGAGAAACAAAAAAAGATTCTTGAAGAGGCAAAAGGTGAATTACGTGTTTTGTTTGGACGGGAAGAAACAATAAAATGATTTACGCAAAAAGACTTTTTAAAATTTTCTTACAATTCCAATAGTTTCATTGTTCCGGAAGTTGTGTTTAATTCATTTTAATTTTAATTGCATTACAATGAAAATTAGTCACGATAAAGATTGAAATGGTTGAGTCAAAATTTGCGAGATGGTAAGATTACCAGGAACAGGCTTTTGAGAATAGATTCTCGCCAATCCTAAAATCCTCGCTAAGAAAAAATCTTTTAGTTAAAAGTATTTAACCTATCTTTAGGTGAACCTATTGAAACCTAAATATGTGAGCCTATTGAAAGCTAAATATTTATAACTAGTTTACCAAACAAGCATTTCCCTCAAATTATTGTATTAAATCAACCCAAAGTAAAACACGGATAATGCCGAGTGCCTCAAACAAAAGCCAACCAAAGAAGAAGGCGAAAATTCCTTCCAAAAATCTTTCGCCCCTTGTGGGGATAGGTATTGACCGGGTTGCTGGAAAAGAAAAGACACAGCAAGCCAATAAAATAAACGATACCAAAGATGCGCGCATAAAACAATTGGAAAAAGATTTATTATCGGCCCGCGAGGACATGCGCAGTATCACAGAAAACCAGGAAGCCGCCAATGAAGAATTACGAAGCGCAAACGAAGAACTGGTAACCGTAAACCAGGAACTCCAAGACAGCAATGAATTGTATAACCGGGGCCGCCTTTATGCTGAAGCGATTGTTGCTACTATTCATGAGCCCTTGCTGGTGCTGAATAAAGATTTCAGAATAAAGAGTGCCAACCCGGCTTTTTATAAAACCTTTCAAATTACAGAAGACGAAACATTGGGGAAAGTCTTGTTTGAATTACAAAATAATGAATGGGAGATACCGGCGTTGCGCGGCCAGCTTCTGAAAATACAATCCAAAAAAGAAAAGACACTGGAATGGGAGCTTTCTCATTCTTTTCCTGGTATTGGAATACGCATTATTTGTTTTGATGCCCGGCCCTTTGAGATAGAAAATGGCGAGGACAGGATATTGCTGGCAATGGAAGACATTACCGAAAGGAAGTTATTGGAAAACCGCAATTTGCTGTCCAATATTGTCGACAATTCGGACGATGCCATTATGAGCAAAACGCTTGATGGAACTATTATGAGTTGGAACAAGAGCGCTGAAAAAATATTTGGCTATACTAAGGAAGAAATTGTGGGCAAAAATATTTTACTTCTTATCCCCCCTGAACTTCATTACGAAGAGGGAATGATAATTGGTAACATTAAAAAGGGAGTGGCCGTACCGCATTTTAATACAGAACGGCTGGCCAAAAGCGGAAAAAGAGTCAACGTATCAGTTACGATTTCACCGTTAAAAGATGAAGAAGGAAAAATAATCGGCGCATCAAAAATATCAAGGGATATTACTGAGCAAATCATTGCACGGAAAAAGATTGAAGAAAGCGAATTACGGTTAATCAACCTGATTCAGTCTTCGCCTTTTGCTATTGGCCTTTTACAAGGAAAGGAATTAATTATCAGCGCCGCTAATGAGGCCATTATAAACATCCTGGGCAAGGGTCCTGATATTATTGGAAAATCCTATTTTGAACTAATGCCCGAATTGGCAGATCAAGGCTACAAAGAAGTATTTAATGAAGTATATAATACAGGAAAGCCATTCAACGCTGTTGAAACTCCAGTCAATATTTTACGGAATGGGAAGATGGATACGCAATACTATAATTTTCTTCTTTTCGCGCAACGAAGCATAAATGATGAAATAAACGGTTTAGGTATTATTGCCAGTGAAGTAACAGAAACAGCCGTGTATCATCAAAGATTAAAGGAAAGCGAAGAACAATTTAGACAAACAGCTGATTTGTTACCGGATAAAGTTTTTAAGGCTGATCCAAAAGGCAACTTTTTTTATTTAAATAAAGCCTGGCAAAAAACTACCGGACTACCGCAGGATGAGTTAAAAGATGCGGGTTGGTTACAAACCGTACACCCCGAAGACATGGAAAAAGTGAAAAAGCATCTGAGCCATACTTTGGAAACAGGTCATGATTGTGAAATGCAATTTCGAATAGCAGATAAAACGGGAAAGTATCGCTGGCATTTATGCCGCGCTATGGCCTTGAAAGAAGACAACGGAAAAATAAAAATGTGGATAGGCGCTACTACCGATATACAGGAACAAAAACGAAAAGAGGAAGAGAAAAGTGAGTTCATCAGCATTGCCAGCCATGAATTAAAAACCCCACTGACCGCTTCAAAACTATATATTAATTTATTGGAAGAGGGACTGTCCCAGGAAGAAAACAGTAATCATTTATTGTTTGCTCAGAAAGCCGGAAAATCCATTGAAAGATTAGAATTGCTTATAAAAGAACTATTAGATGTACAAAAAATACAACACGGTAAGTTAGAGCTAAATATAACCACCTTTGATTTTAATGAGATGCTTGATGGCGCTATTGAAGAGGTGCGTTTATCTGCCCCGAACTTTTCTATCATGAAAACCGGACATATCAGTTTGTCATTTAAGGGCGACAGGGAACGGTTACAACAAGTGGTCATTAATTTATTGACCAATGCCGTAAAATATTCACCGGCAAGCGACAAAGTATTTGTAACCGCAACGGAAGAGCAGGGGATGGTTAAAGTGGCTGTAAAAGACCAGGGCATTGGAATCCAGAAAGAAAATCTTAAAAAGATTTTTGATTTATACTACCGTGAAGCCGAACGTTCCAATCCTTTTCAGGGCTTTGGAATAGGCCTTTCCATTTCCAGTGAAATTGTCAAACGCCACAACGGGGAAATATGGGTCGAAAGTGAGCCGGGTAAAGGCAGTACGTTTTATTTTACAATACCAATCTAACGTATGGAAAAATGTATTTTAATTTATGATGACGACGTAGAGATACTGACAGTCACAAAAATAATTTTAGAAAAGCACCACTACCATGTAGAGACGCGGACAAGGTGCGATGATATTCTAAAAGAAGTTGGCGAGATAAAAGCCGATCTCGTTTTTATGGATTTATGGATACCCCGCATGGGAGGGGAAAGTGCCTTAAAGCTAATGAAGGAAAATGAGCCGACGCGGCATATTCCCGTTATTCTTTTTTCTGCAAACGATTTAATTGAAGAAGTTTGCAAAAGGTCGCATGCAGACGGGTATTTAAAAAAGCCATTTAGTATCAATAACCTGCTACAGTTAGTTGAAAATACAATTTCGGAGAAGCATTGATGCAACAGGTTTCATCCATAAATCGCAACTCGTGGTTTTGCTAAGAAAATACATAAGGAACGATACAAAAAGTTTTGGACGCGCTCCTTTAAGAGTTAATGGCGTCTGTTAATTTTCTCTTCAATTTTCTTCCGGGAGTTACCTTCTTTTTTAATTTCTTTTTTAAGAGCTTCGCCTGAAACGTTTAATTTATTTTTTTCATACTCCACCTCATAATCCTGGCCGCCGGCTACTTTGGAGCGATCCTGGGAGCGGCCTCTTGTTGTTTTTTTATTCATAATGTTTTTTTTACTTTATCCATAAAAATTGTGCCAACAGCTGCCTGGTGAAAACTGAAGCAGGATTTTATGTATTAAAATATAATGGCAGGCATTTTGACAAGCCATAAGAACGATTTGTATCATCAATCTATTTTTCAATAATAAAACTACCCGTTTTGTCAACTCATAAAAAAAACATCGCTCTTAAAAAGACGAAGATGCCAAAGCTTATTAAGCCCATGCTTGCTACATTGGTGGACAAGCCTTTTGATGAAAAAGGATGGCTTTACGAAATAAAATGGGACGGCTATAGGGCAGTGGCATACCTGGATAATGGGGAAATAGAAATAAAATCGAGGAATAATAAATCCTTCAATGAGAAATTTTATCCTCTATATAACGCTCTGAAAAAATGGAATGTCAATGCCATAGTGGATGGTGAAATAATTGTGGCCAACAAAGAGGGAATACCCGATTTCAGCGCGCTGCAAGGCTGGAGGAGCGAGGCCGATGGAGAATTGTTATTTTATATTTTCGACCTTTTGTGGCTGAATGGGAAAGATTTAACGCAGATGCCGGTCTCGGAAAGAAAAGAAAGTCTGATAAAAATAATGCCGGTCATCAATAATATTAGAATCAGTGAAAGCTTTGAGGCGGGTGCATCCGATTTTTTTGAAGTAGCAAAGAAATTACACCTTGAAGGTATTATGGCAAAAAAAGCTGACAGTAAATATTATCCCGGCGAAAGGACCAAAGAATGGTTAAAGATAAAAACCGGTAACTCCCAGGAGGTGGTTATCGGCGGCTTCACCCATAACGAAGGAAGTAAAAAAGCATTCAGTTCATTACTGGTAGGGTTACCCGAAAATGGGAAGCTGCACTATACAGGAAAGATAGGAACCGGTTTTTCGAATAAACTTCAAAAAGAAATGATGAAAAAATTTGAGTCGTTAATACGAAAAAAATGCCCTTTCTTAACTGCACCGGATATTAATAAACCCTCCAGGTTCAGGCCGAATCCACCAAAGGCAATAGCCACGTGGCTCGAGCCAAAATTGATATGTGAAGTTTTCTATAGAGAAATGACTTCCGACGGGGTAATGCGGCATCCCTCGTTTAAAGGCATGCGCGATGATAAAAGCCCCGGCGAGGTTGTAAAGGAAAAAGCAAGACCCACCGAAAATTTAATCAAAGTACCTTTTTCAGAAAGTAAAAAAAAGAATCAACAGAAAATAAATGCTGCGGCGATAAAAAATAGTGAAGTTGCATCGAAGCTTCTGCATGGCGCAGAAGACACAACGCGCAAGACGCTTTTAAATCCAAAAGAAAAATCGCAAACCAGGAACGTAAACGGGAAGAACATTACTTTTAATAACCTGGATAAGATTTATTTTCCAAAAAAGAAAGTTACCAAACGGGATGTAATTAATTATTATTATCTCGTTGCTCCTTTCATGATGCCTTACATGAAAGACAGGCCCCAAACCCTGATAAGATATCCTAATGGTATTAACGGCAAATCATTTTATCAAAAAGATGTGACCGGAAAAGTACCTGGCTGGGTAAAGAAATTTCCTTACAACAGTGAACGGGGAGGGAAGCGAAATTTCATGGTCTGTACCAATGAGGCAAGCCTTCTGTTAATAGCCTCTATGGGAGGATTGGAGATGCATCCCTGGAGTAGTCGCGCACAAAAACCTGATAATCCCGACTGGTGTATTATAGACCTGGATCCTTCGTCAAGCAACACTTTTAACCAGGTAATTATTGCAGCCCAAACCACCAAGAAAATACTGGATGATATTAATGTTCCGGCATATTGTAAAACTTCCGGCGCTACAGGGCTGCATATTTATATCCCCTTGGGAGCAAAATACAGTTATGAACAAAGTAAAGAATTTGCAAGGATGATAGTAACGATTGTTCAAAAAGAAATTCCTTCTTTTACAAGCATAGAACGTATTATCGAAAACAGGAACAACAAATTATACCTGGACTTTTTGCAAAATCGCCCGCAGGCTACCCTTGCTGCACCTTATTCTCTAAGGCCAAAGCCTGATGCTACTGTGAGTATGCCACTACGCTGGGACGAAGTTGTAAAAGGTTTGAAAGTGAATGACTTTACTATTTTTAATGCAGTGGAAAGATTACATAAGCAGGGTGATATTTTTAGCAATGTGCTTGGCACAGGAATCAATCTGCAAAAAGTTGTAAGGCAAATTCAAAAAACATTTGACATCAAAGAGGTTCACAAATCATTGCGGATGTAACTGAAAGTGAATTCTGCGGGTAGTAAATTAAATAACGGAAAATGACGTGACCCATCAATAAGACCACTTTATTTTTGGAAATTTTCATCTGATTTTGGAATTAAGAATTCGGTATGGAACTTGTTATTGAATTTACAGATTGCTTTACTAAACTTTACTAAACTAAACATATGAAGACTGACTACGCATGGAAAGAACTTTCCGGCCGACTGAAATCAATGTTTGAGAAAAAAGAAAAACCTACAACGCCCGAATTGACTGAATTGATTAAAAACTGCGATGCACAAAATATTGCTTTGGCTATTGAGGATTTAGAGACAGAAAATGCACTTATGGTTTTTAAAGCGATTCCCCAATCCTCTTCGCCGGAAGTGCTTGCATTGATAGGTCCCGATTTAACAGAGAAAATTTTAAAGCATTTGGAGCCTGACCAGGTTAAAGAATTTATTCAAAAAATGCAACCAAACGATGCTGCAGAAGTTTTAACAGATATTCCCAGGCATCAGCGGAAAGCAATTTTGAAAGAAGGTAAAACGAATGAAAAAGTAGCCAAAGATGCGGA
>Ga0134126_10004520_pt1 | contig 17392 bp, 11 predicted proteins | sample KB31752_FD_96881 | JGI IMG/M metagenome (GOLD analysis project Ga0134126, IMG submission 96881) | Terrestrial soil microbial communities with excess Nitrogen fertilizer from Kellogg Biological Station, Michigan, USA - KB3-175-2 | ecosystem: Environmental > Terrestrial > Soil > Unclassified ...
AGCGTTCCGCGATCGATCTCTACCTCGAAGTAATCGGGAGCGTCGTACGGGTTGTTCAACTCGATTGTAATCTCACTGCTCTGACGCTTGCCACTTGTGATGTTCGCAGCGATTTCATCGCTGGTGATCTCAATATTCCGGTGGGCGACATGCTTGTCCCAGACGGAGATCGTATCCACTATCAGATCGTCCGGGTTCGCATCGCTGCGGTTCACCGGATCCTCATCGGCCGAGATCACTGCCAGCACGCAGTTATCATCCGAGGCATCCGGAGGCAAGACCCATGACCAGGTCAGAATTTTAGGGGTGTGCGGCCGCAGCTTCGGAATGGTCTGGAAAGGAATGTTGGCGTCGATGGGTTGCCAATCAGTCGCGCCGGACCAGTTTCCCGGAAACGTGCTCCAAAAGTCGTTGGGTAATGGCGGCAGACCAGCGGCGCCCGAGGCCCAGAGAGCTCTGACTTTGACGTTGGTTGCCGTCTTCCATCCGCGATTGTGAACCTGTATGTAAAGCGTATTAGCGCCGCCATGCACCAGATCCGTTTCCTGTAGTTGATCAAACTCCACGCCATCCACTGGAGCGGCGTCCGAACTCACTTTGATATCCGGACTTTCCCAAAAGTAGAGCTTGTTACCCACGACCTGTGGATCGTCAACATCATACGGCGCCGGGCTGGTCTCGCCGGTGTCCATCTTGTTGTCGCGAACATAAACATCGACAGAAGCGTACGGCGGAACGATGCGCCGCTGCCACATCCCCCATCCATAGGTTGCGGCCCGCAAAACTTGTTTGTCTTCACGGACCCTCAAGTCAGTGACAACCACATTCGGCAGTCCGTCGTCGGCCAGCCATGTCAAGCCCCCGTCGTTACTTTCAAAAACGCCGATGTCAGTGCCAATCCACATGCGCTGAGAATTATCAGGATCGATTGCGACCGAGTATGCCGGAATGTCGGGCAAGTCGCCCGAGCGATCCTCCCAGTCGTACAAGCTCCCGTCGTCTTTGCTGAGGGCGTAAAATAAGTGCCCCGGCTGGCCCGGAGTAGAAGTGTTTAAGCCGCCGAACGTGACATACACACCGTAGGTATAAAACGGATCGGCGAGAACGCTTGTGAGCCTGCGGTTCGGAATTGGAGCGCCGCTGCCGGGCGTGATCTTTTTCCAATTCGCAGTGGTCGCGCCTCCATTGGTGCTGCGCCAGACGCCTCCCACCTGCGTTCCGGCAAACATCACCTTCGAACTTCGCGGAGAAACGCTCAGCGAGCGCACCTCGCCATTCATGTTCGGGCTGCAGGCGCTCCACGACATTCCCCCATCCTTGCTCCGGTACACTTTGGTGACGCCGCCGGCGAACAGGATTCGGTTTGCTTTCGGGCTGGTGGGATCGATAACCAGGGGCGTGACGAACGGACCTTGAAAGCCGGTGGTGTCCGCTTGGGTTGGGCCGGTTGCTCCACCGTCCGTACTCCGGTAGATGTCGCCGTTGTCCGGGTTGCCGAGCGAATAGGACTCGACGTAGTACATTGTGTACGGATCATCAGGGTCATACACAAACCCGCAACCGTCGCCGTTCCTCAGCAAGTCCCACGTTAATCCGCCTACGGTGCGGTGCGTTCCATTGTCTTGCGATCCGCCACCGATCACGTTCGGTCCGATGCTGGACGCGCCGAGCCCGTTGTAATGCGTGAGGATGAGACCGTTGTGCGCGGTCGTCCACGTAACGGTCTCGTCTGCCGATGTATAAGATCCTTTGCGGACGCCATGGTCGTTTCCCACGTAGACTGTCAACGAGTCGCTTGACGAGAACGCGACCGCATGATGGTCGCTATCCAGACTGACTTCAGTCCATGACTCTCCGGCATCGCTGCTGCGCTCGAGACCCACTCCTCCCGATAAGACGATATCCGAATTATTCGGATCGACGCCGAGACATTCATTCCAGTAGCCATAGGTGCTATCGCCATGAGCGCCCAGGTTTTTCCATTTCTTGGTGTTGCGGTTGAAGCGGTAAACCACATCGTCGTTCTTCGCATAGATAGTGAACGGGTCAGACTGGCCAATCGCGACCATCATCGAGTATTGGGGCGCAGCCATATTGAAGTTGAAGTCGGTAGCTGCCAGCGTCGTTCGATTGATGCGCACAATGCCCTGGTTTGCCACACCGGCGTACAGCCACTTATCGTTCGCGGGATCCAATGCCAGGCTCCGAATGTTGCCCGAGTTCACCAGCGTCCAGGCCGAGCCGCCGTTTTGCGATTGATAGAGACCGCCGCTTCCGCCGGCATAAAGCACCGTCGTCTTGGGACCGCCCGCGATCGTTTTCAGGTCAACGACAATCGCGGTAATGTCAGTCAGCGGCACCGGCACCGTGACCCAAGTTCCCTGCGCTCCGCTCTTGACGGACTTCAAAATGCCTATGCCCGGGTAAGCCGGAAAAATCGTTGGATCAGCGAACTCAATGGTGCCGGTGCCCGCATATAACGTGACATCGCCGTTGGGTTTTTTGGGATCGGTCAAGTGGATGGCCAGTGCGCCAATCTCCAGCACGTCTTCGTCAAACCAGAGTGACCGCCAGGTCCGAGCGCCATCGTGTGTAACCCAAACTCCCGCATTCGCACTACCCGCGAAGATGGTCTTGCCATCGGTCGGATGAGCGGCGAGCGCTCGCACCCGGCCGCTAATATTTCGGGGCCCCAGCACAGTCCATTTCGCTTTGCTGGGAGGATCAGGCGGACGGGGTGGACCGGGTCGCGGCGGATTGCGCTTCTTCTCGATCGCCCTCTGTCGCGCATCATGAGGAATGCGTTTGGCCGGATACGCCCGGATGTCGGAAAGCCACGCGTGTGCCCGCTCGACGGCATTGCCTTCTTCGGATTCACTCTTCCGGTACAAGGTTACAACGATCGTGCGCCTTTCTTTCCCGGCGAGCGAAATCCTGCCGCGATACGATAGGTAGGATCTAGCAGTCACAGTGAGGTCGTATTCACCGCGGGGCAAGTCGAGTAGATATTCGGCGGCAGAACCAGTTTCGCTGGAAGCTTTGTAGTCTTTATCGGTGCCCCGGACAGGGCGCAAAGTAACCGTAGTAGCGATTCTCAAAGGGCGCTGTCTCTCATCTACGACCCTAAGATATGTTGCCCGGCTGTCTGTCTTCATGTGATCCAGTTTCTGTGCGAGTGTGTTGTTGACTCCCGTATCTTTCCGTCAGTCTCACCAGCCCAAGGTCTTGGACCTCGCGTTGCGAGACACAGTCAATCCCCTTCGGCATTCACTCAGCGCGATGTGCGAGTTTCGTAGAGAGTATACGAACGTGGGAGGGATGCAAAGCTTCAGACCAGACCACGTAGAGTCGCCAACACCGATAGCTCCCAGAGTGCCCCGAACTTCCGCTGTCGGCACTGAGAAACCGTTGCGAAGATTGTCCAGTGTGGGAGTCAAATTCTTGCGGAAGCGGCCACCGATTGGTGGCCGTTTTCGTTTCAGACATCCTTGGTTTAGCCTTGACCTCGGCATGATTCGTGAATGGAAACTTGCGCGGCGGTCGCTGTGTTACGGCCAACGCACACTCGTCATGGGCGTGCTGAACGTCACCCCTGACAGTTTCAGCGATGGCGGGCGTTTCCTTTCAGTCGATCGCGCGGTCGCTCATGCCCAGCAGATGATCATTGAGGGCGCCGACATCATCGACATTGGCGGTGAATCAACGCGGCCCGGTTCTGAGTCCGTCTCGGAACAAGAAGAGCTGCGCCGAGTGATTCCGGTAATCGAACGCATCGCCTCGGGTTCGTCTGTTCCCATCTCGATTGATACAACCAAGCCGGCGGTGGCGCGGGCTGCGCTCGCCGCCGGCGCAGAGATCGTCAACGACATTTCGGGCCTAAGATTTGAGCAGGCAATCGCGGAGGAAGCAGCGAAAGCGAACGCGGGACTTCTGCTGATGCATTCACGCGGAACGCCAAAAGACATGCAACAAATTCCGTTCGCGGAAGATGTGTTCGCCGATGTTGCCGGCGGGTTACGTCAAAGCATTTCAATCGCGGAATCACATGGCGTCGCGCGCGAGACAATTGCCATCGATCCGGGAATTGGATTTGGAAAATCGGTCGAGCAGAATCTCGAGCTGATTAGAAAGTTGGGCGACCTCTCTCGCGAGTTTCCGGACTTTCCGATTGTTATCGGCACATCACGCAAATCTTTTCTCGGGAAGTTACTGAACGGCGCGCCGGTGGATGAACGCCTGTACGGCACCATCGCGACCGTGGTCGCATCGGTGCTCAACGGCGCGCACATCGTGCGCGTGCATGATGTGAAGGAAACGATGCAAGCCGTGAGAGTCAGTGACGCGATCATTAAGGTTGCCGGCCAGTCGTAGCTTTCGTGAATTGCGAGGGTCTTCGGTTACTTTTCGATCTTACGTACAATCGGCCGCACTTCAGTAATCTGCTTCTGAATTTCCACGACATCGAAATCAGTTCGGTCGCTCCTGGATCCAAACGCGCGACGAGGAATGAATAATAAAGTCCTCTTTTGCGTGTCTCTTGCCACCACCAGATTACCTTCGAAGCCAACTTTACAGAGGCGAGTGGTTTTATCGCCGCGCGTCTGGCTCATTAACAAAGACAATGAGGATGAAGGGAGAGGCTGTGATCCGGCTGCGAGCACAAATCCTTCTATCAGCAAATCTGAGTCGGAGTTATTGCCCAAGTTCACTTCGATTCCGTAAAACCCAGTTGCTATTGCTTTCCCGAAATTGTCTTTCATTACCCTGTAGGGCATGACACTCCACATCACTTCGAGGGGCTGTTTGCTTGGCTGAGCGTTTCGCGGCGGTGACGCACTTAGTAAGGTTGTCCCTCGTAATTGAACTGCGAGCGTTAACCAACACGCTGGTGCCAGACAAAAGGCGACAAATTTCTTCATCCTGGGCACTCTAGTTCGTGACCGATTCTATTTCGCTTTTTTGAGAGTTTTTGCTTCGACGTCAAAGCTGTCCACGCTGACGAGCACAGCAGACTTCTCATCACGCCGCTCTACCAAGGCCATGATGGTAACGTCATAACGCGAAGCACCTTTCATGCCGGCCGGAGTGATGAATGTCCAAGTAACGTCGCCGCTGGCCTTCAAGCCATAAGGGTATTCCTTCACGAAAGTGCGGCCACCGAGACTCATAACGAAACATACCCGGCTGTTGCCGTCTTTGGTTACAGCGCCGCGAACATGCTGCAGATAGGACGTTATCTTCTGGCCAGTGGCATTGGTCGGAACAGAGATCGTGGTTATCCAACTAGCGCTGAATGGATCACTCGCGGTTTGGGCGCTGAGTTTACCATTGTCAAACAGCAGGGTGAGCACGTTGCCGATGCTAGTGACGCTAATGCCTTCAGCCGGCTGCATGGCGGGCTGAATCACTTGACGCCCCTCGGCGTTGAAATAAATTGGCTTGTCGTCGGTTCCGTGGTGGCCAGGTCGTAGCCTTCTTTGAGCAGCCGCCGGTGTCATTGCAGCAACGAGGGTAGCAGAAATCAAAAATGCTCTGAACATGTACGAAGTCATCTTGGATCCTTTCTTGGTTACGCTTTTAGCTTCGCGGCTGACGTCGCAGCAGCCCAACCCCGACGATGGGACGGCGGCGGGGTCGGATGATTTGGGTGCGTCGCGTGAATCGACCTGAACGGCGGTGTCATTCTGTTGTTACGCCGTGCGAGTTGTTTTTATCATCGCGGTTTGTTTCGATTGAAAAAATCCGTCAGGTTGATTCCGACGCCTATCTTGTAGTAATCGCGATTCGGTTGCTGAGCGCGCAGAAGGTCGACAGGCGGAATGTATACCAAGGGGTCATTTATATTTGGTATCGACGTAGCAGGATCCAGCAACAGCGGACTATTGACTCTAACGTCTCCGCCAATCTTCATGATGGCAGTTCCGTAAAGATAAATAAACCGAGCTTCCCTAATCGGCAGCGGGTAAAAGGCCTCGATCTTGAAAACGAATGCTTGTTTGGTTTTGCCGTTTGCATTAGTTCGCTTAAACGATCCTCCGGTTACCGACTCGCTCTGGCCAATCATGAAATCCGTAATGGCCGGAAACGAATTACGAAAGCGAGAGCAGTGTTCGTCCTCACCATCACAGAAAAACGTTTGTAATCTCAGACCAGCGTACCACTGCCGATAAAAGCGGTCTCGATCGAGCGGGACGAGGGCTATGTGCGTCGCAGATGCTGGCGGTGTTCCGTACCGTTCTTCAAACAAGGCCCGCTGCGAACTGGCCGCTTGAGGTATTAAATAGAACTGCGTGTTCTCTTTGGTAGCGTCGAGAGGACTTATTGCGCCGTAACCGCCAGCAAGATAAAAGCGCGTCTTTTGTCTTATGCCGGGTATTAGGCTAAGAAAAGATCCGTTGCCAGTAAACAAGCGACCTTGCAGTCCTGCGAGGAAATCGAAGCTTTGTACCAGATTGGCAGTAGTGCCCGTCTGCGCTACGCGGTTTGCAAGAGTTGAAGGCAATACCCCGGTCGCCGTTAGTTGCTCAGGAGTAGCGGTAAGTCGGATCTGTCCCCACAATCCCATGCGAGGAACCCTGGGGCCTGTCTCTTCGGGGGTGCGTTTTACGTACACCACTATCGGATTACCTGCGGCATCCCGGACAATCGCTCCGTTTGCATCCAACCGCAGCGTTCTGATTAGTTCGGTTTTTGGTTTGTCGTACCAAAACGGCGTCGTAAAGAAAAAGTCGAGGAATGGTTTAGTCTTGCTCTCAGCGGAACTGCCTCCGACTTGCTCAAGCCCAACACCCACTCGAGTGTTTTGACTGTTCGTCGGGATCGTAGCGATTTCCAAATCCGTCGCACAGTTCTCGCCCGTGCATTTAATCACGAGGATTGCTTGGGTCTCGCTCTTGCCCACGGCAGGATCAAAAATCCTTATCGTGTTAACTCCAGCGAAGAACTTTAGACGTACTGGAACTTCAACGGCCTTTTCCGCCGCGCCTTCGACTGCTATTTCTTCGTGATGCTCTTTATTGTCTGGACCGTAGACGTCATACCGGATCTTGGTTGTGTCGCCCTTGGGCACAGTCACTAAAGCGTCTAGCGATGAAACATTCTCTACTAGATACGTGCCTTTATCGTCCTTCCGTGCGGATACGGCGACGGAGAGTTTGTTGGCGTCTTCTGTTGAGCCGGTAAAACACTTTCCATCGCCACAGGTGACGTTTACGGATGCCTGGGCCTCAGCCGCACCGGGGCGATCTGGATCGAAAAATCTAATGGTGTTCTGGCCGCTTCGGACGTGGATTTTCTTTACAATCACCACGGCGGCTTTGTCGGAGTGCGCGGGAACGTCCACCACGTCGCCGACATCGCGCTTCGTTTTATGGTCAGCCGTATAGATAACATCGTACTCAAGTTTGTCTCCTATCTTGCTGCCCTTTGCCACCGACAAAACGGCATCGAAAGTGCCCTCATTCGCCGCAGTGTTCGCCGCTGGAGTGAGAATTGTGACTTCGGCTTCTTTTTTCCCGTCTTCCGCAGTTTCTGTCGATTGCCCTTTGCCGCACTTGTCGCCGGTGCAAGTCACAACCGCGATTGCTTGGTGCGATGTGTCAGTTCGCTTATCCGGATCGAAGACGCGAATGGTGTTTTGACCCGATGCGAGCTTCAATGTGGCGATTGCCAATCCGCGATCCTCATCCAAAATAACTTTGACTGACGGCTTGAAGTCAACGCGATTCTCATCCTTATCGTATACGGCAATCGAAAGGTTTTTGATTTCGCTCGGGTTCGCAACCGAAATCAATGTGGTGACTGTGCCTTCTGTTGTATCGCCGGCCGGCTGCTTAATGGTCATTGCTGGTGTTGACGAACCAGAAGGCATACCGCCAGTCAGGGCACCTGGCGTCATTCCGCATGTGGGTGGGCTGCATTGCACGTGTATTTCGTCAGATGGCTTCGTGTCAGCGACGTCGCCGCGCACCGCAAACAGCGTCATCGTGTTTATGCCCTTAAATGGGAAAATAGGCTGCGCGATTTGTGTCTGCTTTCGTGTGAGATAGACCGTGTGAGCGTCTCCGGTCTTTGTGGCTACGAGAATCTTTACTGCCGTTACGGTATCGTCTGTGATCGCGACCGAAACAGGAACCCAGGGGCCTGTCACTATCGCCGGCGGTCCCGACACAGGTGCTTCTGGAAACGCAATTGAAACTTTCTTGGCTACCGTTTTGCGACCGCTTTGCGCGGTTACCACCTTTACCTGCGAAAGCGTAAGACAGCACAGTAGCAGACCTGCGATAGAGAGAGTTGGGGGGCGACCGGTCAACATTGGGAAATCTCCTTCGCGAAAGACTCTATTGGCTGGTTTCGAAGAGTACGGATGTTTTGAGGACCAGCCCGCGTTGAAAAAGCACGGGATAAATATCCTAGATTCCAAACGCCGTCAAGACATTTGTGCGAATAGTTGCAAGGCGAAATTATTGGAAGAATAGTCCTCGACGTTTCTAAAATCCACCTTCATCCGCCGACGGCCCATAGATCGAAGGCACGGGAATATCGAGGAGCCGCAGATAGACTCCCAACTGCGCGCGATGATGAATCGAATGGCTCAAGATGAATCCGCGCATGACTGCGGTGCGCGGGAGAGTGAAGATAACTTTGCCGGTCATCAACAGAGACCATTTGCCTTGCCAGTTTTCATCGGTCGCGGCTTCGAGTGCTGCGCGCGCGTTGGCGACATTCTTGTCGAATGCTTCGAGCACTTCAGCGCGAGACTTCGCCTGTTCCAAACGGTAAGGCGGCGCGCCGGGCGGCGCTATATCCAACTCATCGCCTTCAAAAGTGTTCTTCGTCCAGCTCGGGATGTTTGCCAGGTGCGTCGCTAATCCGCCGAGCGTCATCGACTTCTCATGTGGCTTCCAATCGAACTTGTCGTCGGGCACGCGCTCGAGTGTCTGGCGCGTGTTGGCCATCTCGTGTTCAAACTCAGGAAGAATCATCTTGCTAGTCGACATGACAACCTCCGTGTAGAACAGTGGCACAGACTTCAGTCTGTGAATCAAGACGCGAAAGTCACAGACTGAAGTCTGTGCCACAAATTGTAAGGGAGCGTGATTATAAGTATTCTACGCAATCTTCAGCAAGCAGCTTGTCACGACCACCTGCGGTAGCGGGTGGTTGATCGTGAATGATGAACCAAAAATACGACGTCATCGTTATCGGCGGCGGCCATAACGGCCTGGTGAACGCCGCGTATCTCGCGCGTGCAGGCAAGCGTGTGCTCGTGCTTGAGCGCCGGCATGTGCTCGGCGGCGCGGCGGTGACCGAAGAAGTTTTTCCCGGCTTCAAATTCTCAGTTTGCTCCTATGTCGTTTCGTTACTACGTCCGGAGATCATTCGCGAACTCGACCTGCCGCGTCACGGACTGGAAATTCTTCCACTCGACGGCACATTTACGCCGATGCCGAATGGCGATTACCTCTGGCGCGTCAACGATCATGGGAAGACGCGACGCGAGATTGCGCGGCATTCAAAGCTCGACGCGGAAGCCTATGACGAATACGGCAAGGCGATGGTCGAGATGGCCCACTTCGTCAAGCCGGTCATGAATATGACACCGCCCGATCCGGCTTCGCTGAATCCGAAAGGGTTATTGGAGCTGTTGACGATGGGCCGGCGCTTTCAAAAGCTTTCCACGGAAGACAAATACAATCAGGTGCAGTTGATGACTATGAGCGCGGTCGACTTCCTCGATCAGTGGTTCGAGACCGACGTGCTCAAAGCGACCATGTCGGCGTCGGGAATAATCGGAACGTTCCTCGGCGTGCGCTCGCCGGGCACGGCTTATGTGTTGCTGCATCACTACATGGGCGAGATCGACGGCGCGTTTCGCTCGTGGGGTCTGTCGCGTGGCGGCACCGGCGCGATCTCAGAATCGATCGCGGCTGCTGCGCGCGAAGCGGGTGCAGAGATCCGCACTGAAGCGTCCATCACGAAAATCATTTTGAAGAATGGAGAAGCGAAAGGCGTAGTGCTGGAAAATGGCGACGAACTTTACGCAGACGTGGTGTCGTCCAGCGTGGATCCGCGTCTGACGTTCATGAAGATGGTGGGCGAACAGCATCTGCCTGAGGATTTCGTGGACGACATCAAACGTTACAAATTCCGCGGCTCTTCGGGAAAAGTGAATCTTGCGCTTGATGCTCTGCCGGATTTCAAGGCGATGCCGGGCGCTGGCCCGCATCTGCGCGGCGCAGTCTCCATCTCTCCGAGTGTCGAATATATGGAACGGGCCTACGACGATGCGAAGTACGGTCGCTACTCACGGCGACCTTACATCGACATGGTGATTCCGACTTTGACTGATCCGTCGGTGGCGCCGCCGGGCAAGCACGTCATGTCGTGTTTTGTGCAGTACGCGCCGTACAACTTAAAAGGAAACTGGGATGATGAACGCGAAGCGTTCGGTGACACGGTGATCGACACGATCGCCGAGCACGCGCCCAATATTAAAGACATCATTCTGCATCGTCAGGTGCTGACGCCGCTCGATCTTGAACGCGAATTTGGATTGTCGGAAGGGAATATTTTTCAAGGCGAGCTGACGCTGGAGCAACTTTTCTTTCTGCGACCGGCGCCGGGTTGGGCGCAGTATCGTTCACCGATTAAGAACCTGTACATGTGCGGCTCTGCCACGCATCCCGGGGGCGGGATTATGGGCGCGAGTGGACGAAATGCGGCGATGGCGATTTTGAAGGATAAGTAAGTTTCGAGTTTCGAGTTTCGGGTTTCGAGTTGGTCGCTCGATAACCATCAAGGCTCAACGGGCTGTCTAATATTTACGAACTCGAAACTCGAAACTCGAAACTATGGATCGTGTAGTTATCATCGGCGCCGGACACAACGGACTCGTGGCCGCGTACTATCTTGCCAAAGCGGGACTGAAACCGCTGGTGCTGGAACGCCGCGAGACTGTCGGCGGCACATGCGTCACTGAAGAAATTCATCCAGGCTTTCGCGGCTCGATGCTGGCGACCAGCGCTGGCCCGCTGCTGCCGCAGATCGCCAATGACCTGAAACTCGAAAAATACGGCGTCGAGTTCATCACTCCTGCCACTCAAGTCTGCGCGGTTAATCAGAACAAAGCGCCCATCTTCATCCACGCTGATGCAACAAAAACAGCTCGTGATCTTAAGAACGTCTCAGCGAAAGATGCCGAACGCTACCCGGAATTCGTAGCGACATTCGACAGAATCGGTCGCGCGTTGCGGCCGCTACTAACAATGACGCCGCCGAACATCGACGAGCCGACGAAAAGCGAATTGTGGAACTTGGGAAAGCTAGGTTGGGGAATCCGCGGTCTCGGCAAGAAAGACGAATATCGTCTTTTGCGTTACGGGCCGATGGCAGTAGCGGATCTCGCCGCGGAGTGGTTTGAAACTGAAACGTTGCGCGCAGTCGTCGCGGCGCGCGGAATCTTCGGCGCGTTTGCCGGACCCTGGTCGGCTGGAACTTGTGCGCCGCTTCTGCTGCAAGCGGCGCTGAGTGGCAGTACGATCGCGCCCACGATCTTCGTCAAAGGCGGCCTGGGCGCGCTCACTGAAGCGCTCGCGAGAGCTGCGACTGAAGCCGGCGCGGAAATTCGTACAAACGCAGAAGTAAGAAACATCGAAGTCAAAGACGATCGTGTTACGGGCGTAGTCCTCACTAATAACGAATCAGTTCCGGCGTGGACAGTTGTTTCTAACGGCGATCCGGGAGTGACATTCACACAACTGCTCGATTATGCAGCAGTCACTCCAAGTTTTCGCACGCGCGCGCAAAACTATCGCGCACACGGCGTCGTCGCGATGGTGCATCTCGCATTGTCAGGCTTGCCGAAGTTCATCGGAATTGATTCGGAGGAGCAGCTCTCAGGGCGAATTCATATCGGCTCCGACATCGATTACATCGAACGCGCTTTCGATGCGGCCAAGTATGGCGACCTTTCGCCAAAGCCATTCATGGAAATTGCGATTCCGACGTTGACCGATTCATCGCTGGCGCCGAGCGGCGCTCATGTCATGTCTATTCACGCACAGTTCGCGCCGTACGATTTGAATGGGTACGCGCGCGTCCCGCGTGCTGCTTCGAGCACGCTAGAGGAGTGCGCGCCGAACGATTGGGATTCACGGCGCGAGGAACTCGGTGATGTCGTCGTCAACACCCTTGCGGAATACGCCCCGAACCTGAAACAGTTGATCGTTGGAAGAAAGATATTGACGCCGTTAGATCTTGAACGCGAGTTCGGCCTAACTGGCGGGCACATTCATCATGGCGAGATGTCGCTGGATCAACTCTTCGCGTTCCGGCCCTTCATTGGCGCCGCGCAGTATCGAACTCCGGTCAAAGGCTTGTACCTGTGTGGGGCGGGAACTCATCCCGGCGGCGGCATCACCGGCGCGCCGGGATTCAACGCGAGTCGAGAAGTGGTTAAGAATCTCAAGAAATAGGCCGCGGATTTACGCAGATAAACGCGGATCACAAAAACAAATTGTTAGTTCTTATCTGCGTCTATCCGCGCAAATCCGCGGCTAACTTATTTTCGTTGTACCAACCCAATGATCGCGCCTGTGCCGGCAAAGACAATCCCACAAACAATCAGGATCGTTCCCACAAACGTTTGTTTTGCCTCGCCAAACTTGCCGCCTAATTGAGCGATCAAATCACCCAGGCCCGCATTGTGCGGAATCGTCAGCAGTCCAATCGCCAGCAGGAACGATCCCAACGCCATCAGCATCAACCATGGCGCCGTGATCGGCGAGCGACCAATCTTCTTTCCAATCTCGCTCTTCGAATAGCTGTATGAGAGATAGACGGCGAGGCCGAGAAGCAACCAGGCGACGAATCGCCACCAGGAAGTCGGCGGCAGGTAATACATCAGGAAGACGCATGACACCGCGCCGAGCAACGGTAATGGCCAGGCGCCAAAAGGAACTTTGAAAGGACGATGGCGATTGGGTTCTTTGTAGCGCAGGATGATGATGCCGACGCACACCAGCACGAAAGCGAACAACGTACCGATGTTCGTCAGGTCCACCATTTCATCGATGCTCATCACCGCCGCGAACCCGCCGACGATCACGCCAGTCATAATCGTCGTCACGTGCGGAGTCTTGAATCGCGGGTGAACTTTCGCGAACACTGGTGGCAACAAACCATCCCGCGCCATCGAAAAGAAAATGCGCGGCTGTCCCAACTGGAAGACCAGCAGTACCGCGGTGTGCGCGACGACTGATCCAAACGCGACCACGGCGCTGGCCCAACGCGCTTGCGGCGCGACGTGATTCAAAGCCATCGTCAGCGGTTCTGCTTGTTCCGTCGCCAGCCGCTTCACCAGATCGCCGTAAGGCATGGCGCCGGTGAAAACTGCCGCGACTACGACATAAAAGATCGTGCAAATCACCAGGCTGGCAAGAATGCCGATGGGCAGATCTCTGGCCGGGTTCCTGGTTTCTTCGGCGACCGTGGAAACCGCATCGAAGCCAATGTAGGCGAAAAAGACGACGGCAGCTCCGGCCAGTGTCCCTCCCCATCCCGCCGGCTGAAACGGATGCCAGTTCGTTTCCATCTTCGAAGGCGAGACGAAATAGAACAGCGCGCCGATGAAGAACAAGAGCACAACGATCTTCACCAACACCATGCCGGCGTTGAAGCTTGCCGATTCCTTGATTCCCCAAACCAGAACGATCGTGATCAGAGCCACAATGCCGAACGCCAGCAGATTGAAAACAATTGGATAACCGAAAATGTGCGGTGCATGCTCGAGGAGGCCGGGAATCTTTCGGGCGGTGCGAAAGTCGGTCGCCAGCCAGTCCGGAATATTGATCCCGAAGGCGTCTTGCATGAACGAGCGAAAATAATTTGCCCAACTGATCGCCACGGCGACGTTGCCAATCGCGTACTCGAGCATCAAGTCCCAACCAATGATCCAAGCGACCAGCTCACCCAGCGTCGCGTAAGAATACGTGTACGCCGAACCGGAGATCGGGACCATCGCAGCCATCTCGGCATAGCAGAGCGCGGTGAAGGCGCACACAACTGCCGTGATCACAAACGACAGCATTAACGACGGACCAGCGCCTGGTCGTGACGCATCGCCGGCGGCCGCTGTTCCTACGGTGGCGAATATTCCAGCGCCAATAATTGCGCCGATGCCCAGCAGGGTGATATTGATCGGCCCCAGCGTTCGTTTTAATGCATGGCCTTCCGACTGGGCCGACGCCAGAATGTCGTCGAGGTTCTTCGTACGAAAGATTCCGCGCAGCATGCGGCGCAGTTTAAGGTTTCAAGTTTCAGGTTTCAAGTTAGTGAACATAGGGTGTCGGGTATCGGGTGTTGGGTGTCGGGAAGTGAGCTCGTGTGAGACTTGACCCCTAACACTTAACACCGATACCCGATACCTGACACCCGATACCGTCTTTATGAACTTGAAACTTGAAACTCGAAACTTGAAACTTGAAACTTGAAACTGTGCCTTTGCCCTGAGCGCCGCGCCCTTGTTAGACTCGCCTCGATTGCATTGAAAATATGATCACGGAAAACGTCCCATCCCGCGTTCTCTATGCCGACCTTGATACAAGTTTCGTCAATCTTTGGGGTCTGCTTCGTTACCTGTCCCAGCAATCGTTCATCGGTCGCGTGCACGTCGAGCTGACCGACTACTCAGCCGATGTGTTTCTCGACGGTCGGGAGACGCCTCTGGTTCATGAGATTGATCGCGCCGCCGGGACCGATGTGGTCGAGGAAGCTGCGCTCCACCGGCTGGTGCTCCGCGTGCGTGAATCGCCCGGCAAGATTTCTGTCTACGAAGGCGCTCGCGAAGCGGTCGCCCCGCAACCCGGGTCGGCGACCGCGTTCGAAAGCACGCCCGCGGCGACGCCTGAAACGATGCGCTCATCCGGCGCGACGGACGACGATGAGGCTGCGACGGAAACAACTCTGGTCCGCGAATCGACGCCTGTGGACACAAACAGAATGATCAAGTTGAGTAGTGATCTAGTCGCGGCCGTCGAGCGTGCTGCGACTTCGCAGAGCGTGGATTTCACAGCGATCTTTCAGCAGGCGCGCGTGGCCCTCGGCGATGACTATCCATTTCTGGACCCGATGAGCGGATCACTGCAATACGCGAATTCGGCCATTGTGATGAATGGCGACAAGATCCCCGAGGGTTTTGTCACCGGTCTCTCGGAAGCCCTGCGGCGCGTCGTCGATCAAATAGCCGCCGGCGATCGCGCGCGACGCGCACGCGAGCGGGTCGCGCTCGAGTTGGCTCGTGTAGCGCGCAAGGACGGTGAAGCGCTGACTGCATCCGGATTCAAGGATCAGCTTGATCTGATCGCGGGGACGAAGGTCATATAAGAAATTCGGATTTCGAATTGCGAATTGGGAATTTGCAGGTAAGACACAGGTACTCGATTGAGCGCTGCTTGTCGCTAGTCAACCGACCATTCGAAATTCGCAATCCGCAATTCGAAATTACAACATGTCCTTTCGGAACATCCTCTTTCCAACTGATTTCACGCCGCATGCGCATTCGGCTCTGAAATATGCCGCCGCGTTCGCGCGCGCCGGACAGGGCCGCGTGATCTTGTTCAGCGTGCAGCCGGCGCATGTGCCTCCGAATTTGATGACCTTGCCCGAACGCGTGCTCGAAGATCAGGAAAACAATTGGCTGCTGCAGTTGCGCCAACAAGTGCACGCGTTGCTCACCGATCCGTTATTTGACGGACTGGAAGTTGAGCCCGTGATTGTTGAAGGCGAGCCCGCTAGTGAGATTGCCGGCGCCGTGCGCGATTACGATGTCGATCTCGTCACCGTCGTGACGCGCGGCCGCCGGGGTCTGGCGCGCGCTTTGTTCGGTTCGACGGCCGAAGAGATCATTGCGGCCGCGCCTTGTCCGGTCCTGACCATCCGCCCGCCGCAACACGATTTTGTCGAGCATCGTGACGGCCATTCTCAGATTCATTTGAATCGGATATTGCTCGCCACCAATTTTCGGCCTTCAGCTTTTACGGCGATGCAAAAAGCGCGCGAACTTTCGGAAACAGTCGGGGCCGAACTCCACGCGGTGCATGTGATCGGCGATTACTTCGAGCAAATCTCGCTGCTATTTCCTGACGAAGGGACTGCGGCTCTCTCGCGTATGCGCAGCGAAGTTCAGGATCGGATGGAAGCGTTTGCTCGCGAGCGCGGAGCGCGCGTGAAAGTCCACGTCCGCGAAGGCCGGCCGTATGCAGAAATTGTGAAACTCGCTACCGAGATCGATGCCGACCTCATCGTTATCGGGACCAGCGTGCATGCCTCTCTGTTTGGCGGGGCGCCGGCGCTCGGGTCTGAGATTGAACGCGTCCTGCGCAATGCGCCGTGTCCCGTTTTGTGCGTTCCGTCCGGACGCGTGGTCACACCGCTGCCGTCATTTGCCCGCACCCAGCCCGTGCCGCAGACGTGAAAGAAGTAATGCGTGATGAGTAATGAGTAACGAGTTAGAGCTCAGATGTCAGACATCAGTGGTCAGTGGTCAGTGGTCGGTGGCCAGTGGTCAGTGGTCGGTGGTCGGCATCGCTGGCTGACGTCTGACTTCTGATGTCTGACTTCTGCCTTCCGCCTTCCGCCTTCCGCCTTCCGCCTTCTGCCTTCTGACTTCTGCCTCCCGCCTTCTGCTCCACCTTTCCATCGCGCTCCTAAAGTTGTAGATTAGTGGCCGAGTTCACCCAACTTTTTAGGGAGCTTTCGCATGCGCAATCTTCTTATCTCATTGTCCGCCGGCATCGTCGCGGCTGCCCTCTTGCTCGCGTGCAATTCGCACGAAGGATCAATCTCGAAGCTGCCCGATCTCGCTGGGTCAAAATCGGCAACACCCGCGGCCCAACAGGTGCACAACCCTTCGGATGACGCACGGCGCATCACCGCGCAAGAGCTTTACAAACTGTACGAGCAGAACAGCGTGCTGATTGTGGACACGCGCAACGATGCGGCGTTTAAGCAAAGCCACATCAAAGGCGCGATCCTCATTCCGGCCGGCGAATTCGCCACTCGCCTTGGAGAGTTGCCGAGAGACAAGTTCATTGCCACCTACTGTACTTGACCGGCCGAACACACGAGCGCCGGTGCGGTGCTCACACTCAATCAAAACGGAATCAAGGACGCGGCTGCTCTGCTGGGTGGATTGGATGCCTGGAAGAAAGCGGGTTATCCGGTGGAGGGAACTGCGCAGTAACAAGGCGGAAGCGGAAGGCAGAAGGCAGAAGGCGGAAGGCGGAAGGCAGAAAGCGGAAAGCGGAAAGCGGAAGGCGGAAGGCGGAAGGCAGAAGGCGGAAAGCAGAAGGCAGAAGGCAGAAGGCAGAAGGCGGAAGGCGGAAGGCGGAAG
>Ga0134126_10004522_pt1 | contig 17391 bp, 19 predicted proteins | sample KB31752_FD_96881 | JGI IMG/M metagenome (GOLD analysis project Ga0134126, IMG submission 96881) | Terrestrial soil microbial communities with excess Nitrogen fertilizer from Kellogg Biological Station, Michigan, USA - KB3-175-2 | ecosystem: Environmental > Terrestrial > Soil > Unclassified ...
CAGATGCTCTGGATTCCATTCTGGGCCGCTGGCATCGTCAACGGCGTTGGGCACGCGCTCGGCTATCGCAACTTCCAGGTGAAGGATGCGAGCCGAAACATCTCCCCCGTTGCGATCTGGCTGGCTGGCGAGGAGCTGCACAACAACCACCACGCGGATCCCAAGTCCGCTCGCTTCGCGGCACGGTGGTTCGAGTTCGACATCGGATGGTTCTACATCCGGATGCTCCAGCTCGTGCGCCTGGCCAAGGTCGACTACGCCCGCGGGCACTGATCGCGAGAGCTTGCGAGCTGCAAAAAGGCCGGCGCCCTGCGCCGGCCTTTTTTGTGTCTGGATGCCCGATCCTGTCCGCCAGCGTGCCGTGAATCGGCAGCCGTCGGCCAGTGATCGGCACTCCGCTGACCCGCCGCTAAATTGCGGCGAACCCGAGGAATGCTCCGATGCCAGAGATCACATGTAGTCGCTGCGGCCAGACCAAGCCGTCGCTCGAGCGCCCACCATTCCCAGGTGCGGTCGGGGCGCGAATCGTCGAACACATCTGCCAGGATTGCTGGGCACAATGGCTGCGGCAGCAGACGATGCTCATCAATCATTACGGCCTGAACGTCATGGACCCCCAGGCGCGGAGCTTCCTCAAACAAAATATGGAAGCCTTCCTGTTCAAGTCGGGCGCCGAAGAGGACGTCGATACGTCGAAGAAGGGAACGATCCAATGGTGACTGGAAGGAGAGGTGGGCTGAGCGATGAGAAGGCAGGACATGCGCGTTTCGTCCTCGGCCTTATGCTCGCCGTGACGGCGTGCGCTCATTCCGCCACGCCGAATGCTGCCCCCTCTCCGCTCACCGCGCTTCCTTCTGTCTGGGCCGATTCCGTCCTGGCGACGATGTCACCGCGCGACAAGGCCGCGCAGCTCGTCTGGCCCCAGCTCTTCGGCGACTTCACGCCGACGACGAGCGCGAGCTGGATGCGCGTGCAGGAGGAGATCACGACCCAGCACGTCGGCGGCTTCATCATGTCCATCGGCTCGCCGATCGAGACAGCCGACAAGATCAACGCGATGCAGCGGCTCAGCGCTCTGCCGCTCGTTTTCGGCGCCGACTACGAGAGCGGCGTCGCGTTTCGCCAGCGCGGCGGCTATTTCCTGCCGAACGACATCTATCTCGGCGGGGGCACGATGTTCCCACCCCAGATGGGACTCGGGGCGACCCGCGATACCGCGCTTGCGTATCAACAGGGACGCATCACCGCGATCGAAGGCCGAGCGCTTGGCGTACAGATCGCGTTCGCACCGGTGCTCGACGTCAACAACAATCCAGCGAACCCCGTCATCGGCGTGCGATCGTTTGGCGAGAATCCGCATCTCGTCGCCGACATCGGTGAGGCCATCATTCACGGGCTCCAGGAGAACGGGATGATGGCGACCGGGAAGCACTTCCCGGGTCACGGTGACACGGACGAGAACTCGCACCTCACGATCACGACCGTACATGCCAGCCGCGCGAGCCTCGACACCGTGGAGCTGGTGCCGTTTCGGCGCGCCATCGCGGCGGGTGTGCAGGGTATCATGACGTTCCACGGGCTGGTGCCCGCGCTGGATACCACGCCCGTTCCCGCCACGCTTTCACCGGCGATCATGACCGGACTGCTCCGCAAGGAGCTCGGCTTTCATGGTCTGGTGATCACGGATGCGATGGATATGAACGGGGTGCTCTCGCGCGTCACCAGGACGTCCGCGAGTGCTCCGGCGTCCGGCGGCACGTACGGCGTCGTCAGCAACAGCATCGGCATCGCCGAGGCCTGCAAGCTCGCCGTTGCCGCAGGGGCAGACATTCTGCTCATGCCGAGCGACGTGCCCGCGGCCATCGACGCTGTCGTCGACGGAGTCCGGGAGGGACGCTTCACGCAAGCGCGTGTCGATTCTTCGGTGAGGCGTGTGCTCGAGATCAAGCACAGGCTGGGACTGGACCGACGTCGACTGGTCGATCTCGACAGCGTTCGGATCGTCGTTGGGAGCGCGGAGCATCTGGCTGCTGCCGCTCGGACGGCGGAGCGGTCGATCACACTGGCCAAGGACTCGCTGCAGCTCGTGCCGCTGACACGGAGCGGCGCCGCGGCGCCGAGCGTTCTGTCCATCACGATTGCCACGCGCACTGATCTTCCGGCGGGGCAGACATTCAACGCGGTGCTCCGGCCAGGTACGTCACTCCTGCGCACGGAGCTGGTGAACCCCGACGATCCGACGCCGGATTTCGGCCGGCTGCTGGCGCTGTCGGACTCGGTCGATCTGGTCGTGGTGAGCTCGTATCTCGCAACCGGAACTACCGTGTCGAACGCGAGCGCGCCGGCGCCGATCGCGCAGTTCATCAACGACCTCGCTGCGCGTCACCCGAGAACCGTTCTCGTGGCGTTCGGCAATCCCTATCTGCTGCAGCAAACGCCGGCGGTGTCGAGCTATCTCGTCGCGTGGGGTGGATTCCCTGTCTCGCAATCGGCGGCGGCGCGTGCATTGGTCGGGAGCGCCCCTATCACGGGACAGCTGCCGATCAGCATTCCGCCGTTGCTGCGATTCGGCGCCGGCGAGCAGCGGCCGGCGGCGAGCTCGACGCAAGTTCGTCCTGCGGGTGGTCGGGGACGACCTTGACTTATTCTCGATAGGCGACTAATTCGCGTGCGATGGCCGCTCGACGGACACTCGCACGCGGGCACGGGCGCCCACTGACAGTCGCGGTCGAGTTGCTGATCGTGGCACCCCGGCGCGGGGAGCTTGCGGTCGCGCTCGAACGAGGCGCCGGCCGTGGCGGCCGGGAACGATGGGTCATCCCGTCTGACGCACTCCGGCCCGACGAATCGGTGGACGAGGCGGCCGCCCGGCTCGCTCGCCGCTTGATGGGAGAGCGGCCCACTTTTCTCGATCAGATCGTGGCGCTCGGGGGCGGCGGTCGCTCGGCGGACTCGGCGAAGACGGCGCAAATAGGCATCGTCTACCTCGGACTCGTTCCGGAGTCCTGGCCGGTGCTTGCCGGCGAGCTGACGTGGAAACCGTTCTCGCAGGTGCCGCCCCTCAGCGCGCGTCATCGCGAGGCGCTCGAGCGAACGCTGGTTGCGATCCGGACGCGTGTGGACCAGCAGCCGATTGCGTTCCGGCTGCTGCCCGCTGCGTTCACGTTGACCGAGCTACAGAGCACCTACGAGCTGTTGCTCGGGCGTCCGCTGCACAAGGCGAGCTTTCGGAGGTCCTTGCACGCGTCCGCACTCGTCGAGCCGACGGACGAGTGGCGCAGTGAAGGTCGGGGTCGGCCGGCGCAGCTCTTTCGCTACGCAGCACCGCGGCGGCGACGGCCTCGCCGGGGTGTCCGGTTCGATCTGCCGGGCTGAGCGCCGAGCGTTCAGTCTCCGCGCGCCGGCCCGTCGACCCGGAGCAGCGCGCGGGCAATCGCGGCGTTGTCGGCCGCCATGCGATAGCACTCGGCAAAACCGGCGGACCGCTCGTCGCCTTCGACTTCGGCGATGACGATCGGCCGATGCCCGTCGCGCCGCTCTTCCTTGGAGCGCCGCTCGACCGAGACGCGCGTGCGCGTCAGCTCGCGTTCACATTGCACGTCGATCGCCACGTAGCCGCCGCCCGGCAGATCGCGGCGGTACACGGGTGCGATCCGTGCTCCGCTTTCGAACGTTGGCTCCATACTTCGCTCCTTCGCCTGCGTCGCGCTCCGAGGAACACGTGTCTCCCAAGTTGCGTGTTCCCTCTTGGGCGCGCAATGCCCACGTGCCCGCGCCCGACGTGATATGACGCACAGAACAGGCCGCGGCAGCCTGCTGCAGGGGTCAACGAAAACGCCCCGGTGGCTACCCGGGGCGTTTTCTCGTGACCGTCGCGCGCAGGATCACACTTTGGTGACGTCGGCCGCCTGCGGTCCCTTCTGACCTTGGACGATTTCGAACTCCACGCGATCGCCCTCGGCCAGGGACTTGAAGCCGTTCCCCTGGATGGCGCTGAAGTGGACGAACACGTCGGGCCCTCCCTCGCGGGAGATGAAGCCATACCCTTTGGCGTCGTTGAACCACTTCACGGTGCCGGTAAGACGAGCCATTGAACCGTACCTCGTGCAAGAAACTGTGAGCCGCGATCCAGCACCCCGGCGGCCCCCGCCGCCACGGGCGTGATCCTGCTTCCGCCTCGCAAACGCTCGCCGACAAATGCAGCGGCGAGGCCGCTTGCAAGGCGGTCGAGGCAAGTTTTGTGCAAATCAACAGAAGGAGCGGGCGGAGGGCTTTGGGCTCCTCGGCACGCCGCTCGTGCGCTCGTCAGGCGGCGCCGGCGACGTAGTGCGCCACGCGCCCGCATTTCTTGCAGCGCAGCGTGACGTGCGAATGGGGCGGGGGCGGAATGATCTCCGGCGTGCGGTCAATCGCGCCGGAGCACGATGGACAACTCAGCGGCGAACCCGTCCTGTCGTTGGCAATCAGATTCAGTGCTTGCGCCGGATTGAAAGTAACCGGTCTCGGCTTCCGCATAGGCCCTCCAACATACAAATGCAGCCCGGATACTGATGAGCGCGGGCTGTGTACCAATAATAACCTGCTAAATCTCTAAACCCAAGTAAGAGACGATTTTGTCACTGGAAAGTTGCAGTCCAGCCGCGCTCGCCGCCATGCTCGGGCGCGGGTCGGCACCCGTATTGTACGTTCTGCCCGACGAATGGTTCCCATGGGCCGACCGGGCCGGGGCTGGCGGACATCGACTATGGGCCGTGGGCGGACGCATTGATGCGACGGGAGCCCTCGAGGCCGCCTTCAGGCGGCCGATCGCCAGCGAAGTTGTGACGCTGACGCTCGCGTCAGTCCCAGTCGTGCGGACGCCGCCAGATCCTGCGGCCCAGTCTCCAGTGTGGGCGATCCGTGTACTCGCGCCCGCCACTGAACAGGTCATTGTCGCCGAGTAGCTCCATCATGTCGGTGGCCTTGGCGGAGGCCTCATCCGCCCGATGGACGATTTCGGCTTCCGTCGTCATCGGCGTGACCGGGCTGCCGAACTCCAGGCTGCCGTGGTGCGACAGGATCATATGGTGAAGCTCGGTCAGCTGGCCATCGCTGCACATGGGGACACCGGCGGCAGCAATGCGACGCTCGAGCATGAGGCTCCCCAGTACCACGTGACCGAGCAGCAAGCCGCACGACGTGTACGTGAAACCGCCGGGTCCGATCTCATACGCCTCGAGCTTTCCGATGTCGTGCAACAGCGCGCCAGCGATCACCAGATCGGTGTTCGCGTGCATGGTGCGAGCGATTTGCTTTGCGATGTTCGTGACCTCGAACACGTGGAGGAGCAGTCCACCGAGCTTGGCGTGGTGACCGCCGGTCGAGGCAGGGGTGCGCTCGAAGCGGACGCGGAAATCGTCATCGCAAAAGAACAGATCGAGGACCCTCCGAAGCGTTGACGAATCGAGCTCGCCGCGAACCCGGTCGATCCAGGCCCACAGCTTCGAGGCTTCGCCGTCGATCGAGGGAAGGAACTCCTCGGCCCGAAACATCTCGTCCGGCAGAACGCGCACGGGGCCGGTGAGCGAAAGTTGACGCCTCGCCGGACCCCCCTTCGCGTAGACGGTCACGTCTCCAATGGCCTGAACGACCTTGCCGGAGCGGACGCCATCGGCCCATTCGAGCTTGTCCGACCAGATCGGGGACGTCTCGATCCGACCGCTCGAATTCCCGAGCGTGAGGACGACGAACGGATCACCGGCCGTGGTCTTCTTGTCGGCCCGGTCGAAGACGAGTAGCTCGCCGGCGACGCGCTCACCCGGCGCAAGATGGGGTATGACGAGAGGCGGCATGAAACGGGATGGGTGCGGCCGGAGTCGGCCGACCGGTAGATTGTACGCGCGTGCTCGTCGGCCGGCAATGTCGGCGCACTTACCGAAGCGACCGGTTCCTGCTATCGTCTGTGCTCACTTTCACCAGCGACTCCGAGGAGAAAGGTATGGCGGCACGAGCCAAGAAGTCTCGCGGGAAGTCGGGGAGCAAGTCCACTGGCAAGCGCGGTGGATCGAAGCGCGGTCGGTCAGCGAGCGCGCGCAAGTCGGCGGCGAAGCGCGGCCCTGCCGTGAAGCGCCGGAGCTCGACCGCCAAGTCGGCGAAGAAGAAGCGGCCCACCGCAAAGAAGACCATGCGTGGGAAGAAGAGCGGAACGGCTCGTGGCGGTTCTGCCGCACCAAAGCGGTCGCGGAAGTCGCCAATCTCCCGAGTGACGCGCGTCGCGCGCGAGATTGGCGAGCAGGCGACGACGGTCGTGTCCGAAGGTGTCGATGCGATCAAGGAGATTGGCGAGACGTTGGTCGATCGCGTGACCGGCTGAACTTTCGAGAACACTCAAAGCCGGATGCACGAACGCGGCGGGGCGATCCAACTGGATCGCCCCGCCGCGCCTGTCTCGCCGAGCGGTCAGTGTTGCAGGGCGGCCTGTGCTCCGTCCGCGACCTCGGCGAACGGCAGCTCGGTCTCGATCGCCGACAGATCGAGCCGCTCGAGCAACTGCGACGGACGCGCAATGACGAACGTGGTGCCTTTGCGCTCCACGAGACCTTCACTGGCCAGGCGACCGAGCACGAGCGAGACCGATTCGCGCGTTGCGCCGACCAGCTCGCAGACAAGGCGGTATCCCGAGGTACAGAGGACGATCCGGCCGTCGTCGCTCGTGAAGGTATTGTTTGTGGCCATACGGATGAGCGTGGCGATCAGCCGCTGCTCGACGCTGAGGGTGGTCAACTCCCGCAGCTTGTCCAACAACGCGGTCCGCTCGGCCATGAGCTGATTGACGAGCGCCAGCGAGTCTTGGGGCTGCTCGCGAATGAACGCCCGGAACCGTTTCGAGCTGAGGAAGAGCGTCTCACTCTCTTCATCGGCGCGTGCGTCCGTCGCGTAGCGCGCCGTGGCGGCCAGGCCTTCCGAGCCGAATGTCTCGCCTGGCGTGGCAATCCAGGGGACGAACCCCCGCCCAGCGCGCACTCGGCTGCGAAGCACGATGCGACCGCGGGTCACGACGAACACGCCGTCCGCCGGCGTCCCACGCTGGTAGATCGCGAATCCCGCTGGCCAAGCGGCGCGCGCGGCATACGGCGTGAGTGTCTCCCGTTCGGCTTCGGTAAGCCGCGCGAGTCCGATGCTTGTTTCCCCCACGTCCATCCCTCACATCCCGAGCCGTCACATCGAGTTTGCAATGTCTGGGCCGCTCTTGACAGTGCGGATATTTCGCTCTCTGTTGATGCCTTTCACTCTTCGACGACCTTTACGGCCGGTCGGTGCTGTCGCACTCTCGTTCCGATACTCCGTTCGATGACTCTTGCGGCGGCCGCCCTCGGCTCGACCCAGCCGTCCGTTTTGCAGTCTGTGCCGGTCATCATCCTCGGCACGGACGCGCAACTCGCTGCGCATCCGGCCACGCCGGTGCAGTTGGCGCACGCCTGTCTGCAAGCGGGCTACGCGAGCGTCATCCCGGCCAGCTGGGGTGACGAGCTCGTCGCGGCAGCCGTCGTGCGACGGGCTGCACGCTTCGGGGAACGACCCGCCGTCCAATGCTCGTGCCCGTTCGTCGCCCACCGGCTACTGAACGTCGGTGCGGATCTGCGTGATGCGCTCGTCGCGCTCGTCCCGCCGCCGGTCGCGGTCGCGCGATACGTGCGAGCTGCGTCCGCGCCTCTACAAACTCGAATCACGTACGTTGGCGCCTGCCCGGGGGCCACGGATTCGTCGATCGACGTACGGATGACGCCTGGGGCATTCCTCGAGCTGCTGGCGGAGCGGGACATCGTTGTCGAGGAGCAACCCCGCGTGTTCGAAAGCGTGATTCCCCCCGACCGGCGCCGGTACAGCTCTCAGCCGGGTGGGCTCCCTGCGGCAGAGCTGCTCTGGGACGGATCGGAGGCGCGCTCCATCGCGGAAATTGAAGGCGAGGACGTCGCCAGCGAGATCGCCCAACTGTTGCTCGCGGGCAGGAAAGTCCTCATCGATGTCGCTCCACGGCTGGGCTGCGTGTGCAGCGGTGCTTCAGCGGGAAAACAGGCCGCCGAGGCGCGAGCGGCTATGACAGCGATCGAGCCGCCTCGGGCGAGCGGTCCGGTGGTCGACGAGCGCGTCCCGGTCGACCTCGATCTGCCGTTGCCGGCGGCCGCGCGCACACCAATCGAGGTTTTCGCAGTCCCGGCATCACCGCAGCTGGCGACGGTCGCGACAAACGGCAATCGGGCATCCCACAGTGACGTCGTGCCGGCGGACCGAGTGAGCCCGCTGCGCGGGACGACGGGTCCGGGCGAGGCTCGAAGTCGCAGCTCCGCGCCAAGTGCCGGCCGAACGAGCCCGGGCCCGGTCGCCGTGACTCGCGAAGCCGGTGGCAAAGCACTGCCGCGTGCGTACGTGATTCGCCGGCGCATGTCGCCACGCAGTCTCTCGGTGGCGGCGCCAAGCGCCGAGGTCACGAGGCCTGCGGCGGCGGAGGTCGCGACCCCCGCTGCGCCCGCTGCCGCCGCTATGACGGCTGCGGCAGACGGCCCGAAACCCGCTGCGGCCGACCTCTCGAAACCGGCGGCGGCGGACGCGAGTACGCCCGTCACCGCGACGGGGTCGGCGCCACGCATCGCCGAATGGGCGCCACCGCGTGTGATGGCGCCAGCCTGGTGGGCGTCGCTGGCGCCGAGGCGTCAACTCGTCGTGATTGCCGTAACCACGATACTCGTGCTGCTCACGATCAGCACGATCATCGGCGTGATCGTCGGCCGCGCTCTCGGCAGCGCACCCCCCGCGGCGAGCTCCATGCAGCGCGTTCCAAGGCTTTGAGCGCTGACCCCGCTCATCCTCCTCCGAGGGCAGCCTGCGCATCGGCCACCGCTCGAGCAGCCTGGTTGAAGCGTGAGGCGAGGTCAGCGATCTCGGAACGCGTCAGGGCTTCGTCGTTCGCCCGAATCGCCTCGTTAATCGAGGGCAGCGCCATGTTGGCGTAGCCGTTGTTCTCGTCAGCCACATAGATGAGGTTGCGGAACCAGGGTCGAGTCCGCAGGCCTTCTGGCCGCGTGAGCGCGCGCTCGACGCGCAGCAGCGACTGATTGGCCGCGGCCAGCTTCGCCGGGGCTACGCTTCCGGCAAGTGCCGAATCACGTGCTGCGTTGAAGGCGGCTGCCTGGTGTTCCAGGTGATCGATGGCGGCCCGCAGATCCGCCGTGGGTGCCGACCAGTGCTTCGCCGCCACCTTCGCATCGATCGGCGCCAGGTACTGCCGCATCGTTCGAGCGTATTCGACGTAGTCGTACGGCAGCACGTCTGCGTTGGCCAACCGCAGCACGAGGGCCGCTCCGATGCTCGCGGCGGCGGCGTGGTACCGGTACCCCGGGTCGCCGAACGTCGACATCCAGTGATAGCTGTCGTACTGCGAGTGGTACACTCCACCCGGCCCACCGAAACTCCACTCAGGAATTGGAATGCCAAGATGGTTATAGAAGCCCGCGAAATCCGAACCGCCCCCCGGGTCGCCCATCTCCGGCTCCGCAGTGTCCGGAATCGCGCGTTCTCGGCGCCACTGGGCATAGACGCTTCCCTTGCCATCGGGGTCCGGAACGAGGCGAGCGATATCGCGCAACGTCGGCCGGAGCGATGGCGAGCCGCCACCACCGAACATCACACCCTGGGCGGCGACGTCCTGATTCAGGTAGGCCACGGCATCGCGTGACAGTCTGAGCGAATCATCCTCGACGAATTCGGTCGAGCCGAGGAGTCCCCACTCCTCCGCATCCCAGGTGGCAAAGATGATCGTTCGCTTCGGCCGTTTGCCCGCTTTCAGCTCCTCGGCGACGGCCCGTGCCGCCTCGAGCACGCTCACGGTGCCGCTGACATTGTCGGCGGCGCCTGGCCCCCACGCGTCCCGGTGGCCACCGATGATCACCAGCTCGTCGGGAAATTCGCTGCCACGCACGATGCCGAACGTGTCATAGATCGGCTTGATCGCCCTGGTGGCGCGATCGTCGGTCACGGCGACTCGGGCGGTCACCGGGCCCGGCCCGACGTGATAATGGAACGGAAGCCCACCCTGCCATCCCCTCGGCACGCCCGGACCGTCGATGTACTCGAGCAGCTCGGACGCATTGCCGTAGCTGATCGGAACCACGGGGATGTGCGAGATGGGCATCTGCGCTGGCGTCAGCCGCGGCACCCCGGGGTTGCTTGGATAGCCGGGTGTCGACGGGTCACCGTCGGGGTTGAGGATGCTGCCGCGCTGCACCCCTGCGCTGTTCCGCATCGGCCCCTTCGGGTACACGTCACCAACATCGTACCCGTCGTCCTGCGGATCGCTGTAGATGAGCAGCGCGATGGCCCCGTGTTTCTCCGCCTCGCGCGCCTTGATGCCGCGGTAGGATCGGCCGTAGCGCGCGATCGCGATCTTGCCGTTGACTGAAATTCCCATCGAGTCCAGCTGCGCGTAGTCCTCGATGAGGCCGTAGTTGACGTAGACGACTTGACCGGTCGCGTCGCCCTGGCCGCTATAGCCATTCACCGTTGGGTATTGCGCAAGCGAGGACGTCTGGTCCCCGGCCACCGGGGGCTCGGCGAGTGCGAACGTGCGTGGGTTGGGTGAAACGCGCGAGACGTGCACCGATGTGGGATGCGGCATCCAGACGTCGTACGTCCGGACTTCGGTGTCGATCCCCCAGCGCTTCATTTGCGCGATGACATAGTCGCGCGTTCTCGCCTGGGCCGGCGTTCCCGCGACGTGTGTTTCGGCGGAGAGATGCCTGGAGAGCGACTCGGACTCGACGGCCGACGGCCGCGCGACGGCATCCGCTTCGAGCGCATGTTCTCGCGCCGCGTCGCCCGGCGCATACCCGGCCATCGAGGATTGTTGGGCCGAGGCGGAGGTGGTCAGGAGGACGGCAAGCGTGAACGCGAGGCGAGTGTGCACGTGAATTCCTGGCGAGGAGGTGAGGAACACAAACTACTGCAGCCGTGGGATTCGTGGCGCGTCGCTCACTCGTACTGCTCCAGCGCTGCACGCAGCGCGGCGCGCAATCGTGCTTCGCCACGCGGGCCGTCACCCATCCCGGCAGCGACCGCACCGAACTGTTGAAGCATTTCCGCCTCGACGAAGTCGGACGTGTCCTTCAACCCGAGACTCTCGAGCGCGCGCTGCGCCAGCAGCCGGAGCAACTCTCGCGTTTCCGGCTGCAGGTCGGCGAGCGATGGTGGTATCGAGGGCTCGGGCAGCTTGCCGCGATCGCGCTTTCGACGCGGCGACTCCCAGAGCGCCGCCATCGGGGCGACGTGCACGACGAACGACCCCGGAGTATGCTCGTCGTGGCCACTCACCACACCGCGCCGCTTCAGCACGTGGAGCAAGCGCCGAACGGAGTCGCGAACGGGCGAGAACCCTCCGATGCTGCGATTGCCGCGCCCGGTGACAATGAGGACCTCCTGGGCGCCGTCAACCTGCTGCTGGCGCAGCCATGCTTCCGCGCGCGCCGCCGCGTCGTCAGCGCTGGGGAGTGACTCTCTGAGGTTGAGGATCCGCCGCGTCCCGAACCGGACCTCGTCGAACGCCTGCCGAAGCCCCTTCATGCCGACGCGACGATGTTCGCGAGCCATGGGGAGAATCTACGCGCGGCGACTCTCGTTCGCGCGCAGCACGATGCGCCGCTTACGCCGCCAGCTGCTGCGAGAGCCGCTTGGCCAGACAGATCTCGTTGCAGGCGAATCGGCGGCTGCACGCCAGACAATCGCGCCGGATCTTTTCCGGATATCGAGCGCGATCCACGCGCTGATAGCCGATCGCCGCGAAGAATCCCGGCTTCAACGTGAGCGCGAAGAGATCGTAGATCCCGCGCTTGAGCGCGAGCCGTTCGACCTCGGAGACGATGGCGGCGCCGAGCCCGCGGCCCTGCATCATTGGAGAGACGGCAACGGCTGCCACCTCGGCGATCGATGGCGAGTACTCCTTCAGTGCGCCGCACGCGACGATTTCGCCCTCCGCCTGTTCGGCGATGACGTAGTCGTCGATCTGAGACCGCACGTGCTCCGGCGTACGACGCAACATCAACGCGCCGCTCGCGAAGGGTTCGATCAGGGCGCTGATCTGAGTGGCGTCAGCGATCACGGCACGCCGAATGTGCACGCCCGTGTCCGTCACAGGACCGATTCCAGGATGTCCAGCCCGCGCGCGAGCTCCTCCCGGGTGGCCACGAGGGGCGGCAGCAGCCTCACGGTGTACTCGCCAGCCGTGCAGACGAGCAAGCCGGCCGCGAACGCTTCGCTCACAACGTGGGCGGCCGTGCCCATCACGTCGAACCCCCACATGTAACCCAGACCGCGAACGGCGCGGATTCGCCCGGTCCGGCGCGCCATCGTCCGCAGCTGCTCGCCGAGCCACGCACCGTTGTGCGACACGGCGTCCAGCATCGAGCTGTCGGTGAGGCGCGCGATGACGTGGTTCGCAACCGCGGCGACGAACGGACCGCCGCCGAAGGTCGTGCCGTGGTCACCAGGCTTGATGGCCGCCGCGATATCGGCGGTCATGAGCACTGCGCCCATCGGCAGTCCGCCGGCAAGCGGCTTCGCGAGCGTCAGAAGGTCGGGCTCGACGCCGGCATGCTCGTACGCGAACAGCTTTCCAGTGCGACCGAGGCCGCACTGAATTTCGTCGAAGATGAGCGCGACGTCCCGCTCACGCGTCAGGGCACGCACTTCGCGCACGAACGCGGGATCGAGCACGCGTACGCCGCCTTCGCCCTGGACGGGCTCGAGGATCAGCGCGGCTGTCGAAGCCGGGTGGAGGACGGCGGAGAGATCTTCGATGTCGCGTTCGACGATGGAGATGCCGCCGGCCAGGGGTTGGAACGGCTCCCGATAGGCGGGCCGATCGGTCGCCGCGAGCGTACCGAACAGGCGTCCGTGGAATGCACCGCGGAGGGAAACAATCTCGCGTTTGCCTGACTGGCGGGCGCCTGCCCACCGGCGCGCGAACTTGAACGCGGCTTCATTCGCCTCCGCGCCGGAGTTGCAGAAAAACACGCGATCGGCAAACGAGTTGTCGACGAGGGTCGCCGCCAGCCGTTCCCCGGGTTCCGTGGCGTACAGATTGGACACGTGTATCAATCCGTCCGCCGCGGCGTGCATGGCAGCTCGCAAGCCTGGATCGCCGTAGCCGAGCGCGTTCACGGCGATGCCGCTCACGAAATCCAGGTATCGGCGGCCGCTCACGTCGATCAGGTACACTCCGTCCCCGCCGACGAATTCCGCCGACGCGCGACGGTACGTGCCGAGGATCGCCGAATCTGCGGCTGGAGCGGCAACCGGGCTGACGCTGGCTGTCGGCTCGTCCACGAATACACTCTGAATGCTCATACCAATTCTCTCGTCGCTTCGATGATCGTTCCCCGCGAGCCGTCGGCGATTCCGGCGACATCGGCGATCCGGACCCGCGACACTCCGTGCTCGACGGCCGCTGCGGCTGCCTCGAGCTTGGCGAGCATGCCGCCGCGCACGATGCTGGCGGCGACGAGATCAGCTAGATCCGACGGCGTGAGGCACGGGACGACCGACGTGCCGTCGAGCACCCCAGGTACGTCGCAGACGAGCAGCAGCTCGCTCGCCCCGAGCGCCGTGGCGAGCGCGGCGGCGACGTCGTCCCCGTTCACGTTGAGCGTCGTACCGAGCACGCCGCCCGCATCGCAGCTCACGGGCGAGACGACGGGCAGGTACCCACCCTCGATCAGGTGCATAAGCAAGTCGACGTTCACCCCGGTCGGTCGGCCGACGTGCCCCAGCACACCTGCATCGACGGGCGCCGCCTCGATCAATGCGGCGTCTTCGCCAGACAGACCGACCGCGCGAAGGCCGTGCTGCACGAGCGATGCGACCAGTCGCTTGTTCGCCGTACCGGACAACGCCATCCGCACGAGGTCGATGTCCTCGCGCTTCGTGATCCGGCGCCCGTTCGAGAACTGCGCCTCGTAGCCAAATGCGTGCTGCAGTCGGGTGACGTCGTCGCCGCCACCGTGAACGATGACGAGGGCCTCTGCGCTGCGCGCCGCGGATGCGAGCACGCTCGGCAGCATCGGATCGAGCTGTGGCCGTCCGCCGACCTTAATGATGCGCGTCACGCCGCCAACCCCAGCGACTCGTCGACGGCGAGCATCAGATTGGCATTCTGGACTGCCTGGCCGGCCGCGCCCTTCATGAGATTGTCGATCGCCGAGGTGACGAGCAGCATAGGGCGCCGCGTACCGGTGATCGGGGCGGCGGAGATGCGCACCACGTTTCGATGCACGACGTCTCGCAGCGCAGGCGCGTCCGGACTGAGCTCGATGAACCGCTCGCCGGCATACGTCGCGCGCCAGGGCCCGAGTGGATCGTCGAGTGGACGCACAAGCGGTACGGTGATCGTCGACAATATTCCCCGAGCCACCGGCAGCAGGTGCGGCGTGAAGACGAGGTCCGTGGAAACACCCCACTCGTCGAGGGTGGCACGCATCTCGGTGAGATGACGGTGGGTGTTGCCGAGAGCGTACGCGCGGTAATCCGCTGCAACCTCGGCGAAGAGCAACTCCCGTTTCGGATTGTTGCCGGCGCCAGTGACCCCGCTCGCCGAATTCACGACGATCGCCCCGTCTGGCGCGACATGACCGCCCCGAAGCAACGGAGCGATCGCGGCGAGAATCGAGGTCGCATAGCAGCCCGGATTCGCCACGAGTGGCGCAGCGGCGATGGCCGTTCGATTGAGCTCGGTGAGCCCATACGGAACGGCGTCCGCACCATGCCCGGGACGCAGGTCAGCCGAGAGGTCGACGACGAGCGCACCGGCATCGCGCGCGCGGGAAACCCACGCCTGGGACGCGCCGTGTGGCAGTGCGCTGAATACCAGGCCCGTAGCGCCAAGCGGGGCGTCATCGCTCGCGATGAACGTGACATCTCGGCCGCGGATGCGTACCGTTGTGCCACGCTGATCGTGCGCGGCAGCCCAGGCGAGAGACAGCTTCGGATGGCCGAGGATGATCTCGCACAGCTCGCGTCCAGCATACCCGCTTGCACCCAACACGCCGACCGGGACTTTATGCATATGCAATGCATAATAATGCATCGTTCAGAAGTCAACGCCGCGCCGGCCGGGCGAGAGGCTGCGTGCTGTGGATTCGCCGAAGGGCGGCCGACGTGACGTCCAAACGGGAGCGCCAGGCCGCGATTCGCAGTCTACTGACGGCGCATCAGGTTGCCAGCCAGGAGGAGCTGAAGCAGCTGTTGACCGAACGCTCGATTCCTGTGACGCAGGCAACCTTATCGCGTGATCTGCGAGAGATGGGAATCGTCAGGTCGGCGGGCGCCAAGGGCGCTCGCTACGTGCTACCCACGATGCTCGTCGACGAAGCTAAACCCTCTCTGGACCGTCTTTTACCTCAACTATTCGCACATGTGGACGGGGTCGGGGAGCTGCTGGTCCTGCACACGCTGCCGAGCGGCGCCCAGCCAATTGCGGAGGCCATCGATGCTCAAGGTTGGCCGGAGATCCTCGGCACGCTTGCCGGCGAGAACACGATCCTGATCATTTGCCGATCCGAGTCCGCCCGCGTGGGGCTTGCGGAGCGGCTCACTTCGCTCAGCGAGGGCGGGTGAGGCAGTCGCTCGCCCATGATGAGCTGATCGCTTGACGACCGGCGCGAATTGATTAAATATGCACTTCTGTTGAATAACTATCCATCAGGAGCATCCATGCCTCGCACTATCGTCCTCGCGTATTCCGGCGGTCTGGACACCTCGATCATTGTCCCCTGGCTCAAGGAGCACTACGGCGGCGCCCGAGTCATCTGCGTGGCCGCGGACGTGGGCCAGGGTGCTGCCGAGCTGGCGGGCGTTCGGGCGAAGGCCATCGCGTCGGGAGCCGACGAATGCTATGTCGAGGATCTCCGTGAGGAGTTCGCCGAGTCGTTCATCTATCCGACCCTCCGCGCCGGCGCGATCTACAACCGGAAGTATCTGCTCGGCACTTCCATGGCGCGTCCGCTGATTGCCAAGCGGCAGGTCGAGATCGCGCGTCGGGTCGGCGCCGACGCGCTTGCCCACGGGTGCACCGGGAAAGGCAACGACCAGGTCCGCTTCGAGCTCACGTTCGCGGCGTTCGCTCCGGACCTCCCGGTCATCGCGCCATGGCGTGAATGGGACATTCGGAGTCGCGAGGATGCGATCGCGTACGCCACGTCGCGCGGCATTCCCGTGGCCGCCACTCGGGCGAAGATCTACTCGCGCGACGCGAACCTCTGGCACCTGTCGCACGAAGGCGGAATCCTCGAGGATCCGAACGCGCCGCCGCCCGACGATCTGTTGATGCTGACGACGCTGCCGCAGCACGCGCCGGATCTCCCGGAGACGGTCGCGATCGGGTTCGAGCGCGGCACGCCGGTGTCGATCGACGGCGAACGGCTTGGTCCGGTCGAGCTGATTGCCGCGCTGAACGCCATTGGCGGCCGTCACGGCGTCGGTGTCGTCGACCTCGTCGAAGATCGAATGGTCGGCATGAAGTCGCGCGGAATCTATGAGACGCCCGGCGGTTCGCTGTTGTACACGGCGCACTCCGAGCTCGAGCAGCTCGTCCTCGATCGCCGCACGCTGGCGGCCAAGGACGCGATCGCACCGCGGTACGCCGATCTCGTGTACGAGGGTCGCTGGTGGAGCACGGAACGAGAAGCATACGACGCATTTGTGAACGTCACGCAGGAGCGGATCACCGGAACGGTCACACTTCGCCTGTTCAAGGGCTCCGCGGCCGTCGTCGGGCGGGAGAGCGTTCACGCGCTCTATGATGAGCGTTTTGTGACATTCGGCGAGGATGACGTCTATCAGCAGAGCGACGCAGCGGGTTTCATTCGCCTGTTCGCCCTTCCCGCTCGCGTTCGCGCATTGAAGGACCAGGAGCTCGGCTTCACGTCCGAGTCGGCGTCGGAATCGTCCGCCCTCGAGGGGGTGCCGGCCGAGCCGGCACTGCAGATCGCGTGATGGACGCACTCGCCACAGCAGACTCCCGCACCTCAGCACCCCACAAGCTGTGGGGAGGCCGGTTCTCCGGGGGTCCGGCCGCGGCCTTCGAGGCCGCCAACCGGTCGATCGGCGTGGATTTCCGGCTTTGGCCTTTCGATCTCGAGCTCTCGCGTGCGTGGGCGACGGCGTTGTATCACGCCGGCGTGCTCACATTGGGTGAATGCGAAGGCATGGAGCGCGGTCTCGATGCCGTCGGCGCCCGGCTGCAGGCCGGGGCGGTGCCGGAACCGACCGACGAAGACGTTCATACACTCATCGATCGGCTGTTGCATGAGGAGATCGGCGAGCTCGCGTCGAAGTTGCACACCGGGCGAAGCCGCAATGATCAAGTCG
>Ga0134126_10004523_pt1 | contig 17387 bp, 23 predicted proteins | sample KB31752_FD_96881 | JGI IMG/M metagenome (GOLD analysis project Ga0134126, IMG submission 96881) | Terrestrial soil microbial communities with excess Nitrogen fertilizer from Kellogg Biological Station, Michigan, USA - KB3-175-2 | ecosystem: Environmental > Terrestrial > Soil > Unclassified ...
ATTGACCGCTACGAGTTCGACTCGATTTACCATGCGCAAATGATCCTAGACCGGTATTACGAGTGGTACAACGAGAAAAGGCGGCATGGCGCACTAAACAGGCAAACGCCGAACCAAGTGTTCAAAAATATTAATCCGATCCCTTTTGAAAATGAAAAACTACTCAACTATCTTTAGAAAACTGTCCAGGTTATAAGGGGTCGATACACTAATTGCGGACATTACTATCTTTCGGAAGAGACAACCAGGGCTATTTTGCAGACTGGGAATGATGCAATCGAAAAGGGCGCCGAGTTGGAAGTCGTAAAGCTAAGGCGGCCTCATAATGTTAATAATTTGTTACTCAAATTGCTGAAACCCCCTGGAATTGGGGGTTTTCATTTTCTGTATTTGTAAATAGGGGTTGTTGCGGATGTTTGCGCGTAGTACTATTTGATTGACTGTCAACGGCGGAGGGTTGCCGATTTCTTGTCTTTTTTGCCCATTTTTTGCTTCGGGATTGTTACTAGGATGTTACTCGGAGGACTTCGGAAGTGGTTGAGTAACATTTTAGAGGGTAGAGGTGTCATGAATGTCATGACAGGGGGAAATTGCTTTTTTATCGGAACGAGACTTATAGTTGGCTGCGGCTCCCAAAAAATTCCATTTTATATGTTTCTTGAAGGAATTGAGATAGAAAATTTTCGAAGTTTTAAAGAACTGGATTTGAAGCTATCCAAGAGTATAAACGTAATTGCTGGATCAAACAATGCTGGCAAATCCACGATCCTTAAAGCTATTTACTTGCTTCAAGACGCGGAGAAACTATAATCGACACGGAATGATTATGAGCTACCTTTTTTATATTGAATTGGATGGAAGCAACCCTTTGGCTTGGCGAAAAATCGCCGTTCCGTCGACCTACTTCTTGAATAAATTGCACCTGGCTATTCAAGGGGCCTTCGGGTGGGAGAACAGCCACTTGTTCGAATTTTGCGTCCGGGCCTCACCGGCCTTAATGAGGTACGGCATCCTTGATGATTTGGACCCGGATCCGGAGGTGTTGGATGCCAGGAAGACAAAAATGAGTAAGTTATTTAAAGAGGTAGGTCAAAGATCTGAATATATTTATGACTTCGGCGATTATTGGAAACACCGAATAACCTTGGAGAAAGTCGATTCAGAGGATTTGGCGCGACCATATTGTCTTGAGGGCGTTGGTGCCTGCCCGCCAGAAGATGCGGTTGGAATTCATGGGTATGATCAAATGCTGGAAGCCGTTAAAAGTCCCAAAAGCGACGAAGCAAAGGAATATAGGGAGTGGCTTGGATTGACGAAGGGCGAGCAATGGGATCCTGCGTTTTGCAGCGTCCGGCTAGTCAACAAGAGACTTTGTTTAATAGAAAGAGTTTACCGATCTTGGCTTAAAATTAAAAGAATTTGCCGAATTTATATATTGTTGCCGGTTGTAATGGGGCGGGTAAAACAACCGCAAGCTTTACCATCCTCCCTGAAATTTTGAATTGCCGAGAATTTGTAAATGCTGACAGTATCGCGGCAGGGCTATCTCCATTCAACCCAGAAAGCGTCGCGATCGAGGCCGGCCGGTTAATGCTTTCGCGGATACATGAATTAATGGCGGGTGGTATGGACTTCGCATTTGAGACGACTTTGGCTACGCGGAGCTATGTTTCTTTAATCAAATCTGCTCAAGGAGCAGGTTATAAGGTTACCTTACTCTTTATCTGGCTTGACTCACCGGCAACGGCTGCCCGACGGGTAGCTGACCGGGTAAGAAAGGGAGGGCATAGTATCCCTATTGATGTCATCGAACGGCGATATTACCGCGGCATTTCGAATTTGTTCAATTTATACATTCCGGTCTCCGACAGATGGATGATAGTCAATAATGAGACAATTGTGCCGGAGCCTGTTGCGGAGGGGGCGATAGGGATTGATAGTATTATTATTAATGAGTATATTTGGCAAGTAATAAACGATCAAGCAAAACGAGATGATTCCCAATAAAAATCAGCCGACTGAATTTTTTAAAAATATCCTACAGGGGATGAAAAAAGCGTCTCGGAAGTTGGTAGAAGAAAGTGCCGCTCAAGGGCGTTCTCTTGTTATATCTATTGACGGTGAAGTGAAAGATGTTCCCGCCAAAGAACTTTTATCCGAAGTGACTAAACAGGATTAAATCAGGCCTTTACCCCTTGAATTTCAGGGGTTTTCTTTTGCCTTTATTTGCCTCATTCTGCATAGAGTAGCAGATTTTTTGGGACGAATCAGGGCACTACAGGAATTTTCAGGGGATCTTCGGATCATGAGGGGGGAATTATAGCAGCGAAACGCTCGCAAAATCAGCATTCGCCATCTAACACCCCTCTTTTTCAGCCTGATCACCACTAAAAATCCAAGGTATGAGCAGTAACATTCAAATTACCCGGACTTGCGAATACGGTTTATACGAAATGTGCGAAGGATGAATTGCCACACGTGAAGGTGGGAAAGTCGATTAGATTCAACAGGAGTGAGATTTAATCCTGAAAAAGTGAATAAGGAGCAACGGATTATCGAGCGGCTGGTCCGAAATGAGGGCATGCACATAAAAGAAAGTGGATAGTTCATATTCTATTGTAGCCCCATTCTTTCTCCGGACAATAGGGAAACGATGATTACAAAAAAAGAGGCCGGCATTTGCCGGCCTTGGTATTAGAACATTCCAAATTTTTCTTATAGCGCATAACTCACTTCCTGCTGAACGCTGCCGTCTTTGCCAAAAATGACGAGTTTTCTCCCGCGCCTTTTGGCCAGCGAACGCGCAATCTTGACGGCTTCGCGTTTGGAGTCGGAGATCACCGTAAACTTTTTGGCGCTGCTGGTTTTGACCACCCAACCGGTACCACCAAGCGGAATAACGTATTCAGCGGGCTCTTTGCCCGCCTTGCCGTTCTTCAACCGTTTGCCAGTGCTATTTACTTTCTTAAGCATTTGATCAAAGTTACGCAATTTCCCGGAGAATTACCCTGGCAGAGCGCATAAATTCGGCCGCCCGAACCGGCGACACCCGACGGCGGATATACCGGTCTTCGGGATTCCAGGCATTTACATGCTGCCAGTCACCGAAGTATTGAGCCGCGATCCGCGGACCAACACCTGAAAAGGTCAAAAGGTCGTCTAGCCGGTGATTCCTGATCTGGGTAACCCGGGTAAGCCGAATGCTGGTTTGCACGGCGTTCCAAAGGTTGACTTGAGCAGTATATGTATTCAATTCCGCGGGTGTCTCTGGAAAACCGTGGTGGAAGCCGAAGGTAAGGCTGATCTTTCTTTTAAGGCTAAATTCTAAGGCATATCCCATCAGGTAAATAGCGCCGTTATTCCTGCCATTCCGCAGCAGAATGCTTGCATCCTTCACCTTTTGCGAGGATAAATATTGCAGTGCGGGTAGAGAGACCATGGTTGCGTGGCTTGTAATTCATAGGGCACCGGCCCTGTCTTTACTTGCCCTTACAAAGGTAGAATGGCTCGTGGCCACAAAAAAATCAAAATGAAGTAGAGCCGTGGTATACACGTTTATACACGAGTAAAAAATAAGCAGCATGTGCCAAGCATTTTTATTCTTTTTTATTCGGCATTTCATCATTGGGATGCTATAGGTGCGTCGTCGGTGCTACCAGACTATCGGCCAACCAACTAAAAATCGATCGGCCATTTTTTTGGATGAACCACGTCTCTGCTTGTTCTTGTCCGGGTGAAAACCCCAAGCCAAAAATCGATGATCAAAACCCCCCTCCTTTTTTACTGGCAATCGGTTGCTTCTATATCAGTCGATGGTCATGGAAAAAGAGCACTACCTGAGTACGCTGGCTGGTAAAATGGAATACATGTATTTGGTCGAATACTTTCAATTTCTTAGGTTTCAACTGGATCAATTATACCCAGACCAAAGGGAGGATTTTAATTAGCAGACCAAATCCTTAGCACCAATTCTTCTCCCGCAACGCTTCGGTGTTTTCGCAACGCCCCTGCTTTGCTGCAGTCGTCCGCCGCCGGCCCGTGGGCCTTCGTTTCCTCCGCTACCACTCCGGAATCCGCGGCAAAAGCAGTATCGCCCGCGACGTACTATCCATCGTTATGCCCGTTTCGTTACCCACCGTCCATTGAGACAGGCCAATCACCGAGTCGCCCAGTACGGTGTAGCTAAACATACTGCTGACGGCGGCACTACGGGCCGATGTTCCGAGTTCGGAATATGACGGCAATTGGTTTCATAAAAAACCGCCTCTCAAAGGCGGCTGTCACCAATTTGGTGCTATCGAAAGAGTTAGTATGCGGATTAAGATAATTCTTTTTCACGCCGCGTTTTGCACCAGTTACGCAATTGCGCCTGTCCTGTGCGAAAAATGTGCATTGCCGTAGACGGCGAGGTGATCCTGCTATCCCTTTAGCGACTGCATATCAATCACAAACCGGTATTTGACGTCGCCTTTCAGCAGCCGTTCATAGGCTTCATTGATCCGCTGGATGGGGATCATTTCGATATCGGCGGTGATGCCATGCTGGCTGCAGAAGTCCAGCATTTCCTGGGTTTCTGGGATGCCGCCGATCGCGGAACCGGCAAAGCTTTTGCGGCCGGGGATGAGGCTAAAGGCGGCAACGGGTAGCGGATGTTCAGGGGCGCCGACGAGCGCGAGGGATCCGTCTACTCGGAGCAGGTCGATATAGGCGTTGATGTCGTGCCCGGCGGAAACGGCGTCGAGGATGAAATGCAACTTTCCACGTTGCGCTGCCATCTGCCGGTCATCTTTGGAAAGGACCACGTCATCGGCGCCGAGGCGCCTGGCTTCGGCGAACTTCGATTCGGACGTGGTAAAGGCCACGACATGGGCGCCCATGGCTTTGGCAATCTTGATCCCCATGTGGCCGAGGCCCCCGATGCCGACGATCCCGACTTTTTTACCGGGGCCGGCGTTCCAGTGGCGGAGCGGTGAATAGGTCGTAATCCCGGCACAAAGCAGCGGTGCGGTGGCAGCAAGATCAAGATTTTTTGGGATCCGCAGCACATAGGCTTCATCCACCACGACGCTTTCGGAGTACCCGCCATAGGTTTGCCCACCGAGATGTTTATCCGGCGAGTTATAGGTCCCGGTCATGCCCGGTTCGCAGTATTGCTCCAGGCGTTGCTTGCAATACTCGCACTCGCGGCAGGAGTCGACGATGCAGCCGACACCGACGAGGTCGCCGGGCTTGAATTTCGTGACATGGCTACCGACTTGTTTGACCCTTCCCACGATCTCATGGCCGGGTACGCAGGGATAGATCGTTCCATGCCATTCATTGCGCGCGGTATGCAGGTCCGAGTGACAGACCCCGCAAAACAAGATCTCGATCTCCACGTCATGCGGCGTCGCTTTCCGCCGATCGATACTTAGCTGTTTTAATGGCTGTTCGGCGCCGTGTGTGCCAAATGCCCTGATGTTCGTACTGTCCATATTGTTGACTATTATGCTTTGTTACTTTTAATTAAATGTCTTGATAATCTTTGCCGGAACACCTCCGACAACGCAGTTGGCGGGAACGTCTTTGTTTACCACCGCCCCCGCGGCCACAACCGCGTTTTCTCCGACGGTCACACCCGGCAGGATCGTCGCCCCCGCCCCGATCCAGGCATTTTTCCGGATCACGATCGGCTGACAGACCAGCACTTTTCGCTGGGCGGGATCCACCGGATGATTTTCCGTCGTCAAATTGGCCCGAGGGCCGATCAGCACGTCCTCTTCGATCATAATGCCACCCAGATCAAGGAACGAGCAGGCATGGTTGATAAAGACATTCTTTCCCAGCTTTGTGAACGTGCCCAGGTTGGTGTAGAAAGGAGGGAAAAGCGTTGTACTGGGATCGATGACCGAACCGGTCAGTTCGCCCAGATACTGCCGGATCTCAGAAGGGTCGACCGCACTATTCAGCTTTAAAGATACTTGTCTTGCTTTTTCAACGCCTGCCGCAATTTGATAAAAGTCGGGATCATCCATCCGGACCGCCTCGCCCGATTGAAGCCGTTCAAAGATATTTTTTGTTGACATAAAGAATGGCTGCTGTTGCAACCGCAAAATTCGGGACGTCGCCCTGCATACGGTTACACAGGACACGGAATAATTTACCAGTTTTACGGGTTTTGCCGCGGACCGGCTTAAAACTGGGCGTTTGGAATAACTTTGCTGAAGAAACAACCGGCTATGGAACCTATCACGCGAATCGATACCGTCAAAAATTACAACGACCACGTGTGCGTAGAAACCCTTCATCCCCTCGTCAGCGTCATACATTTTGACCAGGTGCCGACCGTGATCAACTACCGGATGTTTATCGGGCTCTATGTCATGTTCCTGAAAGATGTCAAATGCGGGGACATGCGCTATGGCTGTCAGCCGTATGATTATGAAGAAGGCACGCTCGTCTTTGTCTCTCCGGGGCAACTGTATGGGGTCGATAGCAAAGGCGTCGCCGTCAAGCCGTCCGGCTATGCCCTGGTCTTTCACCCGGATCTCATAAAGGGTACCGACCTCGGCCGGAAAATAAAAGACTATACCTTCTTTTCCTACCAGGTCCGGGAAGCCCTGCATCTATCTAAAAAAGAACGGGAAGTGGTCGTGGACGCGCTCGAAAATATTAGCGGGGAGATCCAGCTCAATATCGACCGGCACAGCAAGACCCTCATTACGTCCAACATCGAACTGCTGCTCAACTATTGCATGCGCTTCTACGACCGGCAATTCATCACGCGCAGCCATGCCAACCGGGACATTTTGCACCAGTTCGAGGCGCTGCTCGACGAGTATTACCGGTCCGGCAAGGCCCGCGACCTCGGCATGCCCAGCGTCAGCTGGTGCGCAGGAGAGCTACACCTGTCGGCCAACTATTTTGGCGACCTGATCAAAAAAGAGACCGGCTCGACCGCGCTCGATTATATCCAAACCCGAACGATCGACGAAGCCAAGACGCGGCTCTTCGACACCGACAAATCTATTAGCGACGTGTCCTTCGAGCTCGGCTTTAAATACCAGCAGCACTTTACCCGACTCTTCAAACAAAAGACCGGCATGACGCCATTTGAATTCAAGCACGCGAACTAGTCATCATATGGAACCGAAAAAGCTCACAAAAGACGAGATTCAAAAGATTGCCGCAGCAGACGATCTCCATATTGCGCCCTTTCGTCAAGACGGCACTACCTACGGAACACCGACCTGGATCTGGTCAGTCGAGGTTGAAGGCCGGCTCTACGTTCGCGCCTATCATGGAAAACGCTCCAGGTGGTTCCGGGCAGCGATGACCCAAAAGGCGGGCAAGATCGAGGCAACCGGCGTGACACGCCCCGTCAGCTTCGAACCGGTAATTGGTACCCTAATCGATCAAATCGACCAGGCATACCGCAAAAAGTATATCGGCAGCCCTTACCTGAAGGCGATGATCAGCGCACAGGCCAGGGAGGCGACGATAAGGATTAGCTAGCCGGGTTGACAATCCCGGCGCGGTTTCTACCGGCGCCGGTTTTATTATCCGGTCGGCGGGTTGTACATTGGAGTCAACTATCGCTACGTAACCAATGACCCATCAATTCTATATCGAACTGGAAAAAAGCAGCCCCCTGGTCTGGCGCCGAATCACCTTACCCAGCACCCTCAGCCTGTATAAATTTCACCTCGCGATCCAAGGTGCGCTCGGCTGGAAAAATAGCCACCTTTTTGAATTCATCCTTGGCACCCGGCCTGCTACTACCCGATACGGCCCTCCGAATCCCTCGGATCCCGACCCCGAACTCATCGACGCCCGCAAAATAGCAGTCAATACCGTCTTCACTGCCGACGGCCAACTGTCCCGCTATCTATACGATTTTGGCGATTACTGGATGCACGGCGTCACGCTAGAGAAAATCACACCGGAGGACACCCCATCACCCCGTTGCCTCGACGGCGCCGCCGCCTGCCCACCCGAAGACGTCGGCGGTATCCACGGGTACGAGGATATGCTCGAGGCTATGGCAATACCCGGCACCAAAGAAGCCAACCATTACCGCAAATGGCTCCGCCTCCCCAAAGACGCCCATTGGGACTCCGCATTCTTCGACCTTGCCGCCGCGAACCGCCGGCTTGCTTTACTCAAATAAGAACAGCCAACGGTCCTTAACCGGCCATCTATCCAGAAATTATGCGGGGCTGCTTGCGTAATTGAACGGGCGATCTATCCAACCCTATTGTTTTATCGCCTGGTTAATGAGGAGGCCAGCGTCAACACCAGGGAGGAACGAAGGAGATAGGAAAGCGGCTGATTCATTTTAGGGCGGTTAAGTTGGGAAATGAATCTCAATATTTTCGTTCCTGCCATGCTCCGTCGGGCGGCCTCTGGCCTAACCTGCCACGTCGGCCACCGAAATTCAGTCAGTCCCATAGGCGGTAACGGTAATAATTTTTTCGATGGCGATCCCGGAGTCTATATGAAACTTGATGGTGAGCGAGTTTTAGTAGGTTACATGGATCCTGACACTAAATACAGCATAGGTGACGCGTATACTTATTACGGGAAGGATGACCATTATGGGAGATATCCTTTAGCTCATTGGATGTTGGGAAATGTCCCAAATCCTCATGATCCAAACCCTGACCAAAACAACGATGTTTCTTCGAATCGCGAAGTGCTAGGCTCTGCCCTCCTCCTGGTCCTATTTGATGCTGACTTTCCGGAAGGCGGGGGTGGTGGGGGCGGCGGCTTTAAGGAATTATTTAAGATTCGCAGTGCTAGATCATGGGAGGCTCTATTTGATTGGGGCCACAATTTTGATATTCTTAAAAAGCTAAAAACTGTATCTTCAGCAGAGGTTCTAAGGTTGAAGAAGGCTGGAGTAACCTTGGAGCAACTGCAGGCATGGGCTCAGTCTTACAGCGAAATAATCACTAAAAAGGTCATCTCGAGCAACGTAATTGCAAAATGGAGGTTGGATTACGTCAACAAACTTATTTCTTTATGGTAACGAAGTTTAACTTTGAAAATAGAACGGCTGGACCAATCAATATTATAGTTGAGCCAGAAGCTGTGAACTTTATTTTACAAGTGGGCAAGTCAGTTGTAGTTGAGCTAAATTGTGAGCAAGGGGTAGGTGACGAAAAATTGGATATGATTATTGAGGCTGACAGGATGATTATTTATCAAAATCAGTGTGCTATGAAAATTTATGTGGACAATGAATTGCAATACTGGTAATCTCGCTTTTTAATCGGTTTTTTTGGCAGCGGTCATGATAGACCTTTCGGAATCGGGTTGCTGAGTTTTGAATGTTTACGAGCGGCACAGAACGCATAAGTAGAATCAACTTTTTACACTCGCAAAACTATGGTGAATATGTATAAATTTTTGATAACTTTATTCCTTGGCATGCTTATTTCGGTCCTTGTATCGGCGCAAAGCGGTAATGGCTATTCCTACAAACCCGAGTCGCAAGCCCTCTATGACGCCATCGTCCACATGGACAGCGTTTACTTCAATGCCTACAATAGTTGCGATATGGCGACCCAGGCCGCACTCTATTCGGATAGCCTCGAATTCTATCATGACAAGGGCGGGCTGCAGACGAGCAAACAGGCGGTGCTCGATGCAATAAGGAAAAATATTTGCGGCAAAGTGACCCGGGCACTCGTTCCGGGTAGCATCGAGGTGTATCCGATCGCCGGATATGGCGCTGTCGAGATCGGCCTTCACCGCTTCGTAAATCACCAGGAAAGCGAAACGCCCTCCAAACCGGACAAATTCATCCTTATCTGGCGGCATCTGGATAACCGGTGGCAGATTACCCGTGTAATTAGCTTGCATTAAATGCTCTTCGGTTTCTTGCCAATAAGCATATGAAGAAAATAACCATTGCACTTTTGCTGCTGAGCACACTGGCAGCCAGGTCTCAGGAAAATGAGGCGTTTTATGTCTTTAATGCCGATTGGAAGCCCACCACGAGCAATACGCGGACAAAGACGGGCATAACCGCAACGGAGTTACACGTTTTTACAATGTGAAGGGGCTGCTCGACTCCACGGCCACTTTTAAGGACGGCAAGATGGATGGGGACGCCTACAAATTGACCACCGACAGTTTTCGCACAAAAATGAAGTACGTTTATTGCGATGACACGCTCGTGTCCGTGATCGACCCGGCTGTTCGACCTGGCAGACATAAAAAGCGAAAGCGACGACCGCCCAGACTGTACCACATAAATTACAAAGACGTGTAAAGCGTTAAGTCAACGACATTAGCGTTTTGACGGAGATTCGTCGGGGGGCGGATGCCTATTATTCGTCGACTTTCCATGTTGGGTTGTAGCCGATCTCCCACAGGTGGCCGTCGATGTCTTGAAAATAGCCGTGGTAGCCGCCCCAAAAGGCTTTTTGGGCGGGTTTGGTGATTGTTGCGCCGGCGGCTGTGGCTTGGGCCATTATGGTGTCGACTTCTTTACCGCTGTTTACGAAGTAGCCGATGGAGAATTCGGTTGCGCTTGCTGGTTGTAAGGGAAGGTTGCTGTCCCATGCGAGGTTTTTCCTTTCGTAGAGGCATAGCATGGTGCCGTTGGTGAGTTCAAACATGACGACGGCGCCGTTTTCGTATTCGGCGCCGACGATGCCCTTGGTGTGCCATCCCATTCCGTTTTGGTAGAATTGCATGGATTTTTTCAAGTCGGTTACTCCGAGGGTGAGTAGATTTATTCGTTGTTTCATGGTTGGTGTTCTTGGAATGCTTTTCGTGCAAAGGGTATGCCTGTTCTAAAGATCTGCATATGAAGAGGGTTAATTCTCAGTTGTGCGTTTTGTCCGCCGGTCGTCCGCCAAAATCGGGGTTTTGGCATTGTGGACGCGGGTCTTGCATTTTATAGACTGATAATCAATTAATTCGAATGATCCCAGGTTTAAAGACGACCGGGGGAAAACTCTATCTGACTGCATTTCTAATGACCTTCTTTAAACTGGCTTATCAGCAGGTTCAAATATGACCATTGCTATTTTTCTCGATTTTGAGGACTTGGGATTTGAGGTGCCCTGTGGCAAAAAGTGATGCTATTCACTCCTATATAGCGGCACCTCATTCAGCCCGTCTGTCAGGCTACGGTCTTCGGGCGCAATGCCAAATACCGTTATCGTGTCTCGACCACCCGCTGTGCGGGAAAGGAAACGACACTTCCATGGCCAGTGCTTCGCGGTTGTAATCGTCGATGATGTTCAGGGTTCGGATTTTTCTGCCATTTTCGAGCCTGTCTTCTACAAAGTCCATGCTCCAGGTCTCATTCTTCAACTCCGGCTGTACCAGCGGCCTTTTCTCCGGATTGGGTATCCTCCTTTTCTTTTTGCGCCTCCGGCTAAGTCCCATTTTGCGGTAGACCCGTTCCACCCGCTTGTGGTTCCAGCCGATCCCTTCCCGACGCATCCGCTTGAAGTATTCTGGGCATCCGCGGTTGCATAGCAGTTTGTTCTCCACGTAGCTAACTGCCCTAAAACCGAGAAGGCTTCAGTGTCTTTTTCATACTATTGTTAGTTGCCTATATTGATCGGTATGCCGAATTTGACCCCGACGGAGAACAACTCTGCAAGGGTATGAGTTGTGTTTTTGGTCGGGTCTGTATAGTCCCTCAGGAAATTCGACCAGCTGACGAACGGGACGATTGAGATAACGTTTTTGGTCTTGTCAGAATTGGAAAGGTTCCAGATAATACCCAAATCCACCGCGAGTTTGCTTTTTGTCAGCCTCGTCGAACCATAGCTGTACGTAGGCTTCAGATAAAGCCCCGGAATAGCTTGGTGCTTCCATATGTCGGTGTAAAACTCAAAGAAAACATCCCAGCCAAATCCGTTGTTTAAATAACCCTTGTAAGCAGTTCCGGTCTTTTGGCTTGTCAGCGTAGTTGCTCCGCCGGTGTTAAGGGCAGTGCTATTTAAAAAGGAAATCTTCGAAAGGTCAGAAACGTTATTCACCTGTCTAATCTGGGAGTAAAATCGCTGAAACCCGTGACAATAGCGGGTCTTCATTTTCTGTATTGGTAAATAAGCGTTGTTGCGGAGGGTTGCGCGTAGTACTATTTGATTGACTATCAACGGAGGGTTGCCGATTTCTTCTCTTTTTTGCGGATTTTTGGGGCGGGTTTGTTACTTAGATGTTACTCGGAGGACTTCGGGGCCCTTCCCCTTCCGGCAACCTGACACAAAAAGCAAAGCTAAGACGGCCAGGGGTGCAAAAGATTTCATTTGCTGAACAGACGCAAAAACTGATCAAATCAATATAACTCGCTGCAAATAACCCAATAAGGAGGCTGCTGCGGCTGGCGAAAATGACGGGCTCCGCCCTTTAATGCTACTCGCTCTTTAACACATTGACCGGACTTGCCATCGCAGCCCTGATCGTTTGATAGCTGGTGGTCAGGAAGGCAACCAGCAATGCGGTAATGCCGGCCGCCGCAAAGACCCATCCGCTGATATCGATCCTATACACGAATTCCTGTAACCATTTATTCATGGCATACCAGGCGACGGGAAATGCGATCACCAGTGAAAGCGCTACCAATTGCAGAAATTCCCTGGCCAGCAAGGCGACGATGCCGGTTTCGGTGGCGCCTAATACCTTCCGTATACCGATCTCTTTCGCCCGTCGTTGGGCGGCGAAAGCGGTCAGACCGAACAAACCGAGACAGGAGATGGCGATCGACAGGACCGAAAACACATTGAACAGGTCGCCCATGCGGATCTCCGCCGAATAGAGATGATCCAGGTCCTGGTCGATAAATCCATAGGTATAAGGGTTATTGGCATAGACTTTCTGAAAGCAGGCGCGGACGGTCGCCAGGGTCTTTTTAATGTTCGCGCCGCTGGTCCGGACGACCAGAAAATCACCCTGGTACCGGTGCCGGATCACCAATGGTTCGATGGGTTGATATACCGGTTTGAAATTGAAATCCCTGACCACGCCGATGATCGCTCCTTCCTGGCCGCGGACGGTGATCATTTTTCCGATAGCCGTGGCCGGGTCCATGTGCATGGCTCTGACGGCCGTTTCGTTGACCACATATTCGCTGTCATTGCCTTTGAAGTCCTGCGTATAGAAGCGACCTGTCAGGATCTTTATGCCGAACGTTCCAGCGAAGTTCTCATCTACATTCATTCGCTGGCACATAACCAGCGTCCCTTTCTCCATTCCCTTCCAGTCGAGGGGTGTTGAAGTATTGAGATCGGTAGGCAGGTCACTTATGATGGTGTAGTCGCCGATCCCGGGGGAATGGGCCAGCGCAGACTTGAACGCGTCGGCGTTGTTCTTGAGGTCGCCTACTTCGGGCATAGGAACGTACAGAAGATTATTTCGGTCGAACCCGATGTCGCGGTCATGCAGATAGCCGAGCTGCTGATAGATGACGATCGTGCTTACGATGAGGATGACCGAAATGGAGAATTGGGTCACGACCAGGCCATTTCGCAGGATGGTGCGCTTGCCTGTGAGCCGTCGATTGCTTTTCAGGGCCCTGGTAACATTAAACGAGGAAATATAAAAGGCCGGATAGCTGCCGGCCAGCAGCCCTACTACCGTGGTAATGACCAGAATTTCTCCAAGCAGTCGAATATCGAACAGGCTCAGGGAAATGGATTTGGAGGCCAGCGTATTGAAATAAGGGAGCGTAGCCCGTACGAGCAATAAGGCGAGTCCAAGGGCAAGAAAGGAGAGCAGCAGGGACTCGCCGACAAATTGAAAGATCAGTTGGGTGCGTAAGGCGCCCGAAGTTTTGCGCAAACCTACTTCTTTGGCTCTTGAACCCGATAACGCCGTTGCCAGGTTCATGAAATTGATGCAGGCTATGAAGATAATAAATAAAGCTACCAGCGTAAAGATGCGAACATATTCTATATTGCCTTGTCCGTCCACATCATTTCTGAAATGCGACCGCAAATGAATATCGGTGAGCCGCTGGACAGAAATGAGGGCCGGTACGGCCTCGGTATTGAGGATAGCCTTATTGCGTAGGCCATTGAGCTGTTGCTCGATTTTCTTCACGAGCTCACGCGAAGGGTCGATATTCGGGGCCACCTTGAAATAAACATAGCTGTCGAAATATCTCCATGGTTGCGGTCCTGCGATTTGCCTGTCCCACATTTGGATCGACAGTAACAGGTCGAAATGGAGATGGGAGTTGGTTGGAATGTCCTTAAGCACGCCCGTCACCAGGAGTGTCACTCCTTGTATATCGTTGTCGATATAGATCGATCTCCCCATTGCCTGATCGGCGCTGCCGAAATATTTGATGGCGGTCGCTTCGGTTAACAGGACACTGTTAGGCGCCTGTAAAGCAGTGGAAGAATTCCCCTTAAGCAGCGGGTAATTGAAGATCTGAAGGAAGTTGGTATCCGCATAAAACATATGTTTTTCATCGAACTTGCGGGTCCCTACCGTTATGATCTTTTCGAGGGGAGTCAGCCGGGTCGCGTTCTCTATTGCAGGCACCTCCTTTTTCATGGCTGCCACGAAAGCCGGGGGAACCTGTACGGTGGCGATATCCTTAACCCTGGCCGCCAGCCTGAAGATGCTTTGGGCATCCGGATTGAATCTATCGTAGCTGAGCTCGTCTTTAACCCAGAGGAAGATCAGGATGCTACATGCCAACCCGGTCGCCAGACCGAAAATATTCAGACCGGTGAATAGCTTGTTGCGTTGCATGTTACGTAGCGCGGACTTTAAATAATTCTTGAACATAGCTGCAATATTAAGAGCCAAGACCCGGCAGCCAATTCGATGCCACCTTTGCAAACTATTGACAACCATTTTTTTAAGATGTTCCAATGTCACAACGCCGTGCGGAATCGATACAAGTATTGTCCTGTTTTCACGGGTGGCGCGTACGGATTTTGGCCGCTGCCGGATATGCTCCTCATCTTTTTAATGCCGCACTTGCCTACGCTTCAGATATATCGGGGAACGAGGTGTAAATGTGTGCGTACTTTGTAATTTATTTGCTCAGCAACGGCCTTTGGGAGGGACACGTTTAAAAATTACTTTACCATCCCGTTCTACATATTCGCCGGATATTATTGGGTATGAATATTTGGGCGCGACCGATACGTAACGGCTTCTGATAATTATTTTGTCGTTAACTTTCAGGCTTCGCAATTGCTCAAGTTGTGACTCTTCCGGCTCAAATCTTACAATATAATCATCACCATTGATCCTGGCCATCACACCGAAACCTAATCTCGATCCCGGCGGAAGAGAAAGAGAGGTTACGACAGCCTCCATATTGGTATAATCGCTAATGTTCTTCCTTATTTTAGCAACACCGGCAAACACTTTTTTGCCTTCGGAAGAAGCTACCCATTTCGTGTACTTTATACCGTCGGGGCTGGCTTCCCATTTTTTCAATTCGGCCTGGCTTTCGGCGGCAGAGAGGGGTTTTGGAGTCGGGGTTTTAGATGCTTTATTGTTGATTTTGCGGTTAGCAAATACTAGTCCGCCTACCACAACCAGCGGTAAGATCAGCGCATAAATAACTTTTTTCATATTTTTTGGAGGTTTAACGTTGATCCGGCAAAATTATCCCGATTCCTTTCCGCGGGGGCATTTGGATTGTAAATAAAAATGTAACCTTTGTAAATAAATCTTAAAATGGTATGTTTTATGGCCGAAATTTCCCTTCCGGAAAACGCGGGTACCTGTGGGGATTGATATTAGTCCTTTTTATCTCTGTAATATGTGTGGCTTTCATTATGACCGGCAGTGACGGTTTTGATATCGCCAGGAGGGAAGTTTTGCTTCGGAAGATAGGAGACGAACTACTCACACAGTCGGGCGACAGCAGATCAAGGGTCCTTCCGGTAAAAAGCATCGCCGAAAATGAATACCAGATCAGCTTTGAGAATGAGCTTAGTTTTCAACCGGACTCCCTGGTGAATACTACCCGGCGTTTGTTGGCCAAGGACCCCCTCGCAGGTGATTATGTTGTGAATGTTCTGAACTGCAGCAACTCCAGTGTAGCCTATGGATACGCTATATCCAACAATAAAAAAGATGATATTGTAGCTTGTAGAGGAAGAGTGCAACCCAAGGGATGTTACATGGTTGACATTAAATTTAAACCAACAGGGATAAATATAGCAAGGAATGGGTTTTTGTTAGGCAGTTTGCCATTTTTAGCATTTGTTGGGTTTATATTTTTTAGGTCTGCTAAACCACGTCGGATCTTACCCGAAGGTCAGATTACCGGTGTAATCACTTTGGGCTCAATGTTGTTCGATGCAAAAAATCGTAAGCTCATAATAAATGGAAAGACCATTGACCTCACCGGAACTGAAACCCGCGTGTTGCATATCTTCGCATCTTTTCCTAACGAGACCATAGAGAGAAGCAGGTTACAAAAAGAGATATGGGAAGATAACGGGGTTGTAGTAGGCCGAAGTCTTGATATGTTCATATCAAAACTCAGAAAAAAACTGGAACCCGATCCCAATATTTCCATTGTTGTTATACGTGGTAAAGGATATAAGCTTGAAATTAGCTCTTAAGGAAGAGTCGCCTCCGCGATTATGTCGCTTACTGCCGCCATGGTTTGCCTGCCGGCGAAATTCCGGGTTAAGCCGAATAATTCTCCCAATCGGCTCATTGTTTGAGTCGAATAAATCATCTAATCGTGAATGGTGAGGCCGCGCGTGCTGGGTTTAATGCCTTTGCGAGCGTCATTTAGGGGTCAGTACAAGTTCGTTATCAGATGATTTGTATTTATCTTGCTATCATGATAGACGTATCTCATGCCGGGAATTCAGTTCAATATGTCACGAATTTTCAGGACCTTGTTTCCACGCCCTTTCATGGAGAAGTCAATGCGATTTGTTGGGCCCGTTCTCTCACAGGTGATTTTTCTGAAATTGTTAAGAAGGTAGCGCTAAATGATAACGTAACAGTCATTGAAAAAGAGGACCTTTATCAACTTCAATTGAGTGAACAGGGGCAACTTGCCCGTGAAATTCTCCTCAATGACTTAAGGCTATTGCAAGCCCATGGCGCGTTGCCAGTCCTCAATGTGATCAAATGCTATGATCGGGATGACAGCTACCCGCTTTTCCCGACCGATGTCTATTCCTTTCATGTAGATCGCTCTCCTATACCAACCGATACCTTTTTATGCACTTACTATGGCGATTGCAGTGAAATATTACCAAATTCACAAGGAATAAAGAAAGTACTTATTCCGGAAATACGTGATGAACTCAAAAAAATGTATAATGGGGCTGACGAGGGCTTTGAGTCATTCTTAAGTGAACATTTCTTCGACCTTCACTATCAAGCTAAACCGAACGCCCATCCAATACGCATGGGCCCTGGTCAAATATGGAGGTTGGCGGTTG
>Ga0134126_10004525_pt1 | contig 17384 bp, 13 predicted proteins | sample KB31752_FD_96881 | JGI IMG/M metagenome (GOLD analysis project Ga0134126, IMG submission 96881) | Terrestrial soil microbial communities with excess Nitrogen fertilizer from Kellogg Biological Station, Michigan, USA - KB3-175-2 | ecosystem: Environmental > Terrestrial > Soil > Unclassified ...
CTCCAATGGGCGTGAGTCCGAGGTGGAGCTCGACAAGAGCAACATCCTCCTCATCGGCCCCACCGGCGTGGGCAAGACCCTGCTCGCGCAGACGCTGGCCCGCATCCTGGACGTGCCCTTCACCATCGCCGACGCCACCACGCTCACCGAGGCGGGGTACGTGGGCGAGGACGTCGAGAACATCCTGGTTCGGCTCCTCCAGGCCGGCGACTTCAACGTCACCGAGTGCGAGCGCGGCATCGTCTACATCGACGAGATCGACAAGATCGCCCGGAAGTCCGAGAACCCCAGCATCACGCGGGACGTCTCGGGTGAAGGCGTGCAGCAGGCCCTGCTGAAGATCCTCGAGGGCACGGTCGCCTCGGTGCCGCCACAGGGCGGACGCAAGCATCCGCAGCAGGAATACATCCAGGTCAACACCAAGGACATCCTGTTCATCTGCGGTGGCGCCTTCGACGGCCTCGAGAAGATCATCGAGTCCCGCACCGGCCGCCGGCAGATCGGGTTCAGCAAGGAAGAGATCGCCAAGGGTGAGGCCGACAAGCGGAAGAAGAACCCCTTCGTGGACGTCGAGCCGGACGACCTGCTCCGCTACGGCCTGATCCCCGAGCTGGTGGGCCGCCTGCCGGTCACCGTCCCCCTCGACGCGCTGGACGAAGAGTCTCTGGTCCGGATCCTCGTCGAGCCCAAGAACGCGCTCACCAAGCAGTACGCCAAGCTCTTCGAGCTGGAAGACGTCCGCCTCACGATCGACAAGGACGCCTTGAAGGCCATCGCCCAGAAGGCGATCAAGCGCGGCACCGGTGCCCGTGGCCTCCGCGCCATTCTCGAAGAGATGATGACGGAGATCATGTTCGACCTGCCGGGCCGTGACGACGTGCGCGAAGTCGCCATCAACGCCGAGTGCGTCACCGCCGGCCGGCAGCCCCTCTTGGTCACCGAGCGGCCGCGCCAGAAGAAAGAAGCCTGACCGACCCGCGGTTCGTCGGCTCCTTCCCCCGGGCCGATGTCACACTCGATCCTCCCCACCCCGAAATCGCCTTTCTCGGACGCTCCAACGTCGGGAAGTCGAGTCTCCTCAACGTGATCGTCGGCCGACGGATCGCGAAGGTGTCCGCGTCTCCGGGCAAGACCAAGATGCTGAACGTGTTCGAAGTACCGACAAAGGCGTGGGGAGGTGGGGATGTGGGACACGTCGCTGAGGCACGGGACCCCGCTTCGCATGGGAGGGCCCCACTCCCCCACGGCCCCACGCTTTTCTATCTCTTGGATCTGCCCGGCTACGGCTACGCCCGTGTTTCTCATACCGATCGAGGGGGGTTCCGGGTATTAGTGGAGGGCGCGCTGCGTCGCGCCACACTCTCCGGCGTCGTCTGGCTCCTCGACATTCGTCACGAGTTGTCCAAAGAGGATCGCGAGATCCGTGACCTGCTGTCGGGTGTCGGGGTGCGGACCCTGGCGGCGCTGACCAAGGGCGACAAACTTCCGAGGGGCGCGGGGCGCAAGCGTGAAGCGGAGCTGGCCGCGGAGCTGGAGCTGGACGACGACCAGATGCTCCTCACCAGCGCCAAGACCGGAACCGGCGTCGCGGACCTCCGCGAAGCGCTGGCGGCGTTGATCGGAAAGGCGGCAGGATGAACCACCGGACGGCTCTGCTCATCGGCATGCTCGGGGCGCTGGCTGCGCCGCAGCGCAGCCACGCGCAGGACACCTTGCCCGTGGGATTCGGGACGCTGAAGCGGGACAACGTGGTGATCAGTTTCTCCACCGGACCCCTGCAGATCCAGATCCTGCCCCTCGACGAGTCCGTGACCCGGCTCCTCGCGCCCGATACCTACAAGTCCCTCGCGGATCTCATCAAACAGCGCCAGAGCGACATCGCAGATCAGGCGCAACGGGCCGGCGTGCAGAACCCGACCCTCGTGATGGTCACCTTCTTCGGCACGGTATCCCAGGCGCGCTTTGTCCCCGAGGACATCAACCTCACGAGCCGGGGCCGGCTCTTCCGCCCCGTCGGCATCGTGCCCCTCTCCCCGCAGTGGGGAGGCCAGCAGCTCGACGCCCGCCAGCAGGCCACGGCGATCTACCTGTTCGATTCCGGCATCGCGTGGGGCGAGTCCCTCACCGCGAGCTATGAGGGGATGACCAACGACGCGTGGTCCAAGACCATCCAGACGCTGAGTACCGAACGGATGCGCGTGATGAGCCGCGCCTCCGCCCGAGCCCCGGCGCACTGATCCGCCCGTGAACACCCAGATCGGTCTGGTGCTGGGTGCGCTGGTGATCGGTGTGCTGGCCACGGCGGTCATATATCTCTGGATCCGCCTCGCGCGCGTCGAGGAAGACCGGCGCCGGATCGCCGACGAGCTGAACCGCCGACTCTCCGAGCTGTTTTCCCTTCAGGAACTCTCGTACGTCCTTTCCGACTCGCTTCAGCTCGACCGCATCGTCGATCACGTGGTTCGGTACGCCATGCGCTTTCTCGAAGCGCGCGGCGCGCTCGTCGCCCTCACGGGAGAGCGCGTCACCGAACCGCTGACCGTCGCCGCCGCGGACGGCACCCTGGCCGAACAGCGGGGTGCCACCATCCGCCGCTCCGATACCGGGCTCGTGGTCCGGTCCGTCGGCCGCGAGCGCCTGCAGCTGGTCCGCAATTCCGGCGGCGGGTCCGTGGTCCTCATCGCCGGGATCAACGCCGAAGCCGCGGCCGCCGTCCCCCTGCGGGCGCATGGCGCCGTCGTCGGCACCCTCGTGGTGGCCGACCCGCGGGGCGGACAGTTCGCGTCCGAAGATCTCCGGCTCATCTCGACGCTCGCCACGCATACCGCCGTCGTGATCGCCAACGCGCGCTTCTTCGACCTCGTCAGGCGCGCCAAGGAAGAATGGGAAACCGCCTTTGACGCCATGTCGGAGGGTCTGGCGGTCGTCGACGAGACGGGCCGGATCACGCGCGCCAACCGCGCCCTGGCCTCGCTCCTGTCCCGCGACATCGCCGAAGTCCAGGGACACGAGCTGGCGCCGTCGCTGGTGGAGCACCCCGCCCCGCTGAATGATCTGATGGAGCTCGCGCGGCGCGGGGGCCGCCCCGTCCCCCTGGTCGCCCGCTCCCGAGTCGGGCGCGCGGTCCGCATCAACGCGGCGCGCATGCCCCCGGTGGGGACCGCCTCCCATCTGGTCGTGCTCATCGAGGACGTGACCGAGCAACAGACGATGGAATCCCAGCTCATCCAGAGTGAGAAGCTGGCGGCCGTCGGTCAGCTCGTCTCGGGCGTGGCGCACGAGCTCAACAATCCCCTGACCTCCATCGCCGGACTCTCGGAGTTTCTCCTCGAGCAGAAGGAGCTGGGAGAGAACGATCGCGGCCATCTCCGGGTGATTCACGAGCAGGCGGAACGCGCGGGCCGGATTGTCCGCAACCTCCTCACTTTCGCGCGGAAGGCACCCGCCGAGCGGGAGCGCGTGGACGTCACCGACGTGCTCCAGCGCACCCTGCTCCTCATGAGCTACGACCTGCGGCTCAAGGACGTCACGCTGGAGAAGGACTTCGCCTCGCTCCTCCCGGATATCCTGGGGGACCGGCACGCCATTCAGCAGGTGGTGTTGAATCTCCTCACCAATGCGGCCCAGGCGGTGTCCGGCAATCCGTCGGACCGCCCCCGAATCGTGAAGGCGTCAACTTGGTTCGATGGGAAAGTCCACCTCCGGATTCAGGACTCCGGCCCCGGCGTGTCCGAAGAAGTCGCCCGCCAGCTGTTTACGCCGTTCTTCACGACCAAAGAACCCGGCCAGGGCACGGGACTCGGCCTGTCGATCAGCTATTCCATCGTCGAAGCGCATGGCGGGAAGATTTCCGTGGAGCCCGCGCCCGCGGGCGGCGGAGCGGCGTTCCACGTCGAGTTCCCCCCCGCCCCCGCGGACGCCCCGGCCAAGCTGGACCTGCACCGGACCCCCGCCCCACCAACCCGTTCCTCGAGGGTCTCGAAGAGCGCGCGGCCCGCACGGTCCATTTTGCTGGTGGACGATGATCAGGCGGTTCGGCGGATGGTCCAGGCGCTGTTCGGGCGGGAGGGGCACGCGGTCGAGGTGGCGCGAAATGGACAGCACGCGCTGGAGCTGGCGGCCAATCGGGCGTTCGATCTGATCATCGCGGACGGGAGGTCCGCGGCGACGGGGAAGCTACTGGTGGAAGAGCTGGCGGAGCGGATGCCGCATCTGAAGTCCCGGACGCTGGTGGCGACCGGGGACGTCCGGCCCGCCACCGATGAGACCCTGACCCGGCTGGGACTGCGCTACGTGCGCAAACCTTTCAACCTGCGCGATCTCCGGGACGAAGCCGCGCGCGTGTGGGCCGCCACCGAGTCGTAAGCCTCAGCGGGCCAACCGAAGGTCGAGAGACTGACGGCGCCTCCCGGCGCGAACTTCACACCCTCCCGCAATAGCAGCGCCCGCTGTACCACCGCTCCATGATCGGCGCCCGAGAGGGAGATCCTGCCGGCGGCGTTGATCACGCGCCACCACGGAACGTCCGAGTCTTCGGGAAGCGCTGAAAGTGCCCACCCGACCTGTCGCGCCGCGCCGGGGCGTCCGGCAAGTCGCGCAACGACGCCGTACGTCGCCACACGTCCTTTCGGAATGTGGCGCACCACGCGGTAGATCCGGTGATAGAAGGGGTTCATGCGGCTCCCGCTAGCTTACGCGAAGAACGCCGTCGAGCAAGCCCGCACTTCCACCCCCCACCATTGACAAAACGTCCTCCAGTGCTCTGCGCTCCCGCGGCCAGGCGAGTCGCGCGCCGGCGTCGGTGGGGGTGAGCCATTCGTACGCGTCGTGCTCGTCCGCGATCGTGACCGGCGCGCCCTCCGCCACGAACGCCGCGAACACCGGGATGACCGCCAACACATCCGTGTCGTGCTGGTAGAACGCTTCGGTGCGCGAGAGATTGTAGAGCGACACGGGCGTGAGTCCGGTCTCTTCCTTCAGCTCACGGCGCGACGTTTGGACCGGCGTCTCACCGGGCTCGATGGTACTGTGGACGATCTCCCAGGCTCCGGCACGCGTGCGTCCGGCCGCGCGCCGCAATACGAGCACCCGGAGCCCTGCCCCCGCGCCACGCAGCACGAAGGTGTCCACGAACATCACCTTGATGTCGGTCATCCGGACTAGTGCCGGCGGCGGCCCAGCACCGCTTCCAGGCGCGCCGAGAGGGCCCGGGCGCGGAAGGGCTTGGTGAGGAAGTCGTCGGCGCCGAGCTCGAAGACGCGCACCTCGTTGTCCTCGTCACCCTTGGCGGTCAGCACGATGACGGGGATGCCCGCGGTGGCCGGACGGGAACGGAGATGCGACAGCACGCCGTATCCGTCGAGTCCCGGCAGGTTCAGGTCGAGGACGATGATGTCCGGGCCCACGCGGTCCACCTGATCGAGGGCCTGGACGCCGTCACGGGCCTCGGCCACATCGTATCCGTCGCGCTCCAGCAGGTCCTTCATCACTTTCCGCAGCGAGTCTTCATCGTCCACGAGGAGGACCTTGAGTGCCGCGGCGCCATGCGTCCCGGTGGCGCGCGGCGGCGCGGGCTCTTCCAGCAGCTCGAAGTGGTCCGTCGAGCGCTCCACCCGCTCGGCAGGGGGCACCGCGACTCCCGCCGCCGGGGAGGGCCGTCCCACACCCGAGCGCGCCGGGGCCGGTGGGTCTGGAGGACTCTCCTCTTCCTCGGAAGGGACCTCGACCACGCGGAGCAGCTCGTCCACCGTCGACTCGCCTCGCAGCACGTGCAGCAGCCCCGACTCCCACAGCGTCTTCATGCCCGCTCGCCGCGCCGCGTCGGAGATCCGGTCGGCGGTCTGGCCCGACGCGATCCGTCGCTCGACCTCGGGCCCGATGGGCAGCACTTCGATGATCGAGAAACGCCCGCGGTACCCCGTCATGGCGCAATCCGGGCATCCCGCAGCCCGGTAGAGGGGCGTCCCGGTAGGAATCCATTTCCGGAGCCGGTCGGGGGGCGCCTCCATCCACACCTCTTTGCAGGTGGGACAGAGTTTCCGCATCAGCCGCTGGGCCACGACCCCCCGGAGGGCCGCCGCGATCTTGTACGCCTCCACCCCGATATCCACCAGACGAGTGACCGCGTTGGGGGCGTCGTTGGTGTGGAGTGTCGACAGCACCAGGTGACCCGTCAGGGACGCCTGGGTCGCGATCTGGGCCGTCTCCTTGTCGCGGATTTCCCCGACGAGCACCACGTTCGGGTCCTGACGCAGGATGGACCGGAGTGCGGACGCGAACGTCAGCCCGGCCTTCTCTTGCACCTGGACCTGCACGATCCCCTGCATCCGGTATTCCACCGGGTCTTCGACGGTGACGATGTTCACGCCTTCGCTCTGGATCTGGCGGATCATCGAGTAGAGTGTCGTCGTCTTGCCGGACCCGGTCGGTCCGGTCACCAGGATGATGCCCTCGTGGTTCTCGAGCAGGTGGTTGATCGCCTCAGCCTCGCCCGGGTTGAGGCCCAGCATGTCCAGCGACTTCACGGTGGCCCTGGAATCCAGGATCCGGACGACCACCTTCTCACCCAGCGCCGCGGGGAGCGTGGAGACGCGCAGGTCGATCGGCTGGCCGTTCACCGCCACCCGCGCGCGGCCGTCCTGCGGACGGAGCCGGTCGGCGATATCGAGCGACGACATGATCTTGATGCGGGAGATGAGCGGCAGACCCGCGGTGCGGGGGATCTTCATCTGCTGCCGGAGCACGCCGTCGATCCGGTACCGGACCGCCACGCCCCCCTCTTCCGGCTCGATATGGATGTCCGACGCCCGCGCGAGAATCCCCTCGTGGAGAATCAGGTCGACCAGCTTCACGACCGGCCGCGACTTCGCCTCTTCCTCGCTGACGTTGAGCTCGTCGGGCGCTTCCTCGGCCAGGTGAATCAGATCACCGGACTCGTCCATGCCCTCGAGCAGCTTGTCGAGCGTCTTGTCGGGCCGGTACAGCTCGTCGAGCTTCTCTGCGATCTTGGCCGGCGAGAGCAAAAGCATCCGGACCTCACGTCCGGTGGCGAATGCGATGGACTTTTCGGCGTCGAGGTCGAACGGGTTGGCAGTCGCGACTTCGCAGAACGAATCGGTGATGCGTACCGGCAGAACCCGGTACCGCCGGACCAGCTGCTCTGGCAGCGTGTCCTTGACGTGCGGGTCCACGAGTGCGACGTCGGCGACCTTCATGCGGTAACGCTGGGAAAGCTTCTCGAGGATGCCGTCGTCGGTGGCGATGTGCCGGGAGACGATCATCTCCCAGAGCGTGCGGGATGGCTCAGCCTTGGCCCGGAGCTCCTCCAGGAGCTCGGGCGTGATGACCCCTTCGAGCGAGGTCATCAGCCATTCATCGGGGAACGTTGTCTCAGGCATGTGCTTTCAGAAACCTAGCCTCGCCTGAGGCCCCGTCCAGCCCAAAACGCTTCAGAGCAGGCCCCAGAAATCGCGCATCACGTCAAGTGCCACGTGCGCCTTCCCGCTTTCGGCGCCATACCCACCCTCGAGGCGCAAGAGGCCCAGCCATTCGAGCGCGAGACCGAGCGTCATCCGCGCGCCTGGGGTCGCGACCCATGGTGTGCCGGCGACGGGCTCGTCGGTCCACCCGGCGGCAGCAAAGGGGGCGAGGATGATGTGCGATGGCGTGCGCGTGTACGGGCCCGCCGAGAAACTCAGGAAGGGCACGGGAACGCGCCATTCGACGTTCACGAGCGCGGCCCGCCGTCCTCCCCAACTGCGGTAGTCGTCACCCAGGAGTGTCCCGCGGCCACCCAGTACGAACGCGCGGTGCGCGGGAAGATTGGGCGACGCGAGGCCGAATTCGCCGCGCACCACGACGCGCGTCGTCGCCAGCGGAAGCAGCGCGGTGCCGTCCCCGGAGAGGCGCCAGTACTCGTCCCCACCATCGGCCCGCCCCGCTTCGACCGAAACCCCGCCCGCCAAATCCCGATGGACGTCCTGACCGAGCCCCGCCGGACGCCGGCGGACCGTGACGTGCGCGACATCGAGGTGCCCCATCCCCAGCTGAGGGTTCGGAGCATAGGAATCCTGCGCCGGCCAGCCGACGGTCGGGAGCGATCCGATGCGCTCCCGGGCCACCGACGTCGTCCAGTCCCCCTGGGTTCCGAGCGGCCGGTGAAAGGAGAGCGCACCACCGTCGGCCAGGTAATAGTCACCGTAATCGCGTCCCCACTCCTGCGTATTGATCGAGTTGAAGAGCGGCGAGATCACCGGATGGTCGGAGACATCGCGGACTTCCCGATAGCCGGAGAGGGTGAAGGTCCCGACCGGGCTCGTCCACACCGCGTCCCCTCGTCCTTTGACGCGGCGGTCCCCGAAGCCGTAACTCGAGCGCGCCCGGACTTCGAGCCCCGTTCCGCCGACGCGCTGCGTCAGCCCCGCCCCGACGGTCAGTCCCTCGACCCGATTGACGTGCAGGAGATCCGAGAGCGAGCGCACACCCAGCCGCGTCGGCGACAGGCCGGTCATGACGTGGGTGCCGGCGATCCGCGTCGCTTCCGCGCGGAGCCGCTCGAGGTCGTCCGCGCGGGCCGGCGTCTCGACGCTGCCCATCGCCTGCGCCAGGGTGTTCGGCCACGGGAAAGAATCGAGGTCCGCTTGCGGGACCGATGAGATCTCTTCCCCGGCGAACCAGGTGTCGGCCAACCCGAGATTGAATGCGTAGTCGCCGATCTCCCAACGCCCCCGGATGATCCCGCGGGCCGAAAAGTCCAGCCAGTTGACCCGCCGGCGGATTTCGATTTCCTGACGGTAGGGGAGCCAGAACCGGCCATCCCAGAGCGCGTCGTCGAGGACGACGCTCACGTCCTCGAGCTCAGGATCGCGGTACGAGGCCGGCGTGAAATCGAACGCCATGCGCACCAGGGCGGCGGTGGACACGTCCAGGTAGAGCGTGCCGACGATCCGCGGCTGGCCGAACTCCTTGGGCCGGACGTGCACCGCGACGACCCTGACGGTCCGTCCTGGCATGGACACGAGCTGGGTGTCGCCCAGGGCGTAGTCGTAGTCCAGCTGGGCGCCGGGGGACAGGGGATGGGGCACGTCCTGCACCTCGTCCCCTTCGCCCAGACGGATGCTCCGGCCGAAGTTGTTCTGAATGATCCCGAGATGATCGCGGTGGTAGTTGATGTCCGTGGGAAGCTGCGCCGCGTTGCGCCAGCCGACGATCCGCTGCTTGCTGGCGCCCGGGGCCTTCCAGTACAATTCCAGTTCGAGCTGATCGGTCTTGATCAACCGCGGTGCATCGTTCAGCCCGTTCCCAAAAGCCCCGAGAAAGAACACGAACCCGTGCGCATGCGCCTTGTAATCGTGGAGAGCGGTATCGGCAGTGGTGGCGCCGCGGCGCTGGATCCCGCGGCTGACCAGCGCGAGGGCGGGCGGGGCGTTCCAGTCCTGGGCGGCGAGCCGGAGGGGGGCCCCCACCATCGCCAAGAGCAGCAGGGCGCGCATCGCCGGATAATGTACGCGCTCCTCCTGGGCCTCGCGGCGTGTCATAACAGCGCCGCTCCCCTCAACGTCATCCACCGCAAAGACCTCCTGGCGCTCGCGCGCTCCGACTCGGCCGATCCGATCGACCAGACCCTCGTCTTCCAGAACAACAAGACCGTTTCGATTTCCTGGCTGAACAGCGATACCCTGGGGTCAACGTTCGCGACCTTCCATTTCTACCTGCAGAGCGTCCGTTCGCGGAATGATACGATTCTCGCGGACACGTCCACCGTCACCCTCAATGCCTCGGCGACTCCGGGAGTGTTTGGATTCACCCTGTTGCCGACGTCGATCGTCTTCAACATCGCGGGCTCGCCGACCATCGACGTGTCATATGCCCGGTACGCCGACTTCAGCGTCATCGATTCGGCGCCTTCCAAGTACCCCAATCCCGCCGCGTTCGCCCAGGCCCTGGCCCTCTACTATGAGTACGGGCCCGATCAGTGGCGGGCGCTGAGTACGGGCAACCTGTCCAACGTGGCATCGTCCGCGCTTTCGCAGCCCGGTACGTACCTCCTCGCCGCGCCGAAATGAGTGATGCCCGCTCCGATTTCCTGACCCGCGCGGCGGCGGGCGGGATGGTGCCGTTTGTGCGCGAAATCCTCCTCGACGCCGACACGCCGGTGGCCGCGTACGCGAAGATCGCGGCCGGTTCCTTCGGATTTCTGCTCGAGTCCCTCGTCGGGGGGGAACGCTGGGCCCGATACACGTTCCTGGGCACCGAGCCACGGGAGGTGTGGCGGTATCGCGGCCGCTCCGTCGAGCGCTGGACCCGGAAAGACGGCTGGACCGCGCAGGGGCAGGTCGAGGCCCCCCTCGAGCACCTCGCGGGGCTCCTCCGCCACGTCCCGGCCGTCGAGGCGCCCGGCCTGCCCCGGTTCACGGGCGGCGCGGTCGGATACCTGGGCTACGAGCTGATTCGCAGCGTGGAGCGTCTGCCCCATCCGCCCCAGGACACCGTGGGCGTGGCGGACGCCGTTCTCATGATCACCGACACCGTGGTCATTCTCGACAACCTCTACGGCCGCGCCTCCATCGTGGCCACCGTCGAGGTCCCCCCGGGCGCGCCCGCGCGCGAACGCGAACGGCTCGCCGACGAGGCCGAGGGCCGCGTGAACGCCCTGGTCGCGCGCCTCGAGCGGCCGCACTCCCTGCCGCCCCTGCGCATGCCGGCCCACCCGACGCCGGTGCCGACCACGTCGCGGTACCCGATGGAGCGCTTCGAGGCGGACGTGGGCCGCATCCTGGAATACATCGGGGCCGGGGACGCGTTCCAGGTCGTCCTGTCGCGCGCGCAGGAAGCCGCGGGTCCGGTCGACGCGCTGCGCCTGTACCGCTTCCTCCGCGCCCTCAATCCGGCACCCTACCTCTTTTTCCTGCAGCTCGACGACTGCGCGCTGGTGGGGTCGTCTCCGGAAACCCTGGTGCGGGTCGAGGGTGGCGAGGTGACGGTACGCCCGATCGCCGGCACCGCCCCGCGCGGCGCTTCGCCGTCGGAGGATGAGCGGCTGGGTGGCGCGCTTGCGGACGATCCGAAAGAACGGGCCGAGCATCTCATGCTGGTGGACCTGTCCCGGAACGACGTGGGGCGGGTAGCGGCTTACGGCACGGTGCGGGTGACCAACCTGATGGTGCTGGAGCGGTACTCGCACGTGCAGCATCTGGTGAGCGAAGTGCGCGGCAAGCTGCGCGCCGGCTACGACGCGCTCGACGCGCTGCGGGCCTGTTTCCCCCACGGCACGGTCACCGGCGCGCCCAAGGTGCGGGCGATGGAAATCATCGACGAGCTCGAACCCGAGGCACGCGGTCCCTACGCCGGTGCCGTCGGCTACATCGGGTGGGGTGCCAAGAGCCTCGATACCGCCATCGCCATCCGGGCCGCGCTGGTCCTGAAGGACCGCGTGGTGGTGCGGGCGGGGGCCGGGATCGTGGCCGACTCCGATCCGGCACGCGAATTCGCGGAGACCGAGCATAAGGCCCAGGCGGTGCTGAAGGCCCTCGCCCTCGCGCGGGCCCAAGGCCCGGGATAGTTTCCCGCTCGTGTTCAAGCTGCTCAGCATCTCGGGCGAACAGTCCATCGAGCTGGCCGCGGGGAAGACACTCGTGGTCGGGCGGGCCGTTACCTCCGACGTGCCGATTTACGACCCTACCATCTCCCGCCGTCACGCCGAAATCACGCTCACCGACGCCGGAGTCCGGATCAAGGACCTGGGCTCGTCGAACGGGACGTTCCTGAACGGCGCCAAGGTCACGGACGGGGACGCCGTCGAGAACGACGTCGTGACCTTCGGCAAGGTCGCGTTCAAGGTGGTCCCCATCACGCCCCCCGCGCGCGCGGCCGTGACCACACCTGCCCCGCCGACGTCCAACAAGGAGACCAAGGGATCAGGCGTTCCCGGCGGCACCATCGTCCGGGCCCTGCCAGTCTCCCCCTCCGGGAACGTTCCGGCGATCAAGGAAATCGGACCGTCGGGGGGACATCTCAAGGTCGACGCGAAAGACCTGTACGAGCGGCAATCGCAGAAGCTGAAACTGCTGCTCGACATTTCGCAGGAGCTGTCCAAGCAGCAGGACCTGGACCGGGTACTCGAGAAGGTGGTGGACCTCACCTTCCAGGTCATGAGCGTGGATCGCGTGTCCATTCTGCTCCTCGACACCAAGACCAACGAGCTCGTGCCCCGGATCTCGCGCTCCCGCGCCGGCGACGCGCAAGCCGCGAAGATGGTCCCGCAATCCATCGCCCGAAAAGTGGTGGAGGACCGCGTCGCCATCCTGTCGGATAACACCGCGGCGGATGACCGCTTCAAGGGCAAGTCGATCGTGATTCAGAGCGTGCGCAGTGCCATGTGCACGCCCCTGCTCTCGAACGACCAGAAGGTCCTCGGCATCCTGTACGTGGACAATCAGACCGCCATCCATTCCTTCCAGGACGAAGACCTGGACTTCCTGATGGCGTTCGGCGGGCTGACGGCCTTCTCGATCGAACGGTCCCAGCTGGCCGATCGCCTGCGCCGGGAAGCCATGGTGCTCTCGAATTTCCAGCGATACTTCGCCCCGAACGTCGCGGCGCAGATCGTTCAGCAGGAAGGATCGGTGCAGCTGGGCGGCGACAAGCGGCCCGTGGTGATTTTCTTCTCGGACATCCGCGGGTTCACGCCGATGTCGGAAACCATGAGCCCGGACGACGTCGCCCATCTGCTCACCGAGTACTTCACCGAGATGGTGGACCTCGTCTTCGAGCACTCGGGGTCGCTCGACAAATTCATGGGTGACGCCATCATGGCGCTCTGGGGCGCGCCCATCGCGCATGAGGACGACGCCGACCGCGCCATGAAATGCGCCATGGACCAGCTGGCCGCGCTCGAGAAGATGAACGTGAAGTGGAAGGAGAAGGGCCGCCCCGACATCAAGATCGGGATCGGCATCAATTTCGGCGAAGTGTTCGCCGGAAACTTCGGCTCCGACCGCCGCCTCGAGTACACCGTGATCGGTGACGCCGTCAACACGGCGAGCCGGCTCTGCTCCAACGCGGGCGCCAACGAGATCCTGATCTCGGAGACGTTCTACAAGGCCCTGAAGCACCCGCCCAAGGTCGAAGCGCTCGAACCGATGCAGGTGAAGGGCAAGACGAAGAAAGTCCCGGTCTACCGGGTGAAGCGGTAAGGTCTTCCGAAGCGCTCCAGCAGGTCGAGCACCAGCCGGAGCGGCAGTCCCATCACCCCGAAAAAGTCCCCGCGAATGCCCTCGATGAGTCCGGCGCCCTTACCCTGGATGGCGTACGCCCCCGCCTTGTCCATCGGCTCACCGGTCGCGACGTAATTCGCGATCTGGTCCGTCGAGAGCCGCCGAAAGGTGACGTCGGACACGTCGAGCGCCGTCTCCACCCGCTCGCCCTGCGCCAGCGCCACGCCCGTGTAGACCTGGTGCGTGCGGCCCGCCAGGCGCCCCAGCATCTCGACGGCTTCACCCACCGTGGCCGGCTTCGCGAACAGCTCCTCACCCAGGATGACGGTGGTGTCCGCCGCGAGCACCAGGGGCTTCGGGTCGCGGCCGGAGACGGCGCGCGCCTTCTCGCGGGCCAGCCGGACGACGTAGTCGGCGGGGGCCTCTCCCGGCCGGCGGGTTTCGTCGACATCGGGAGGGACGACGCGATGCTCGATTCCGAGCATTTCGAGGAGCTGCCGCCGCCGGGGCGAGCCCGAGGCCAGCACGAGGACGGGCGTCGCGGTCATTTCTCGAGAATCAGCGTGACGGGGCCGTCGTTCACCAGCTCGACATCCATCATGGCCTGGAACTGGCCCGTCGCAATGGGAATGGCTCCGGCGCGCTCCCGCAGGACGGCCACGAAACGGTCGTAGAGAGCGTGCGCCTGTTCGGGGGGCGCGGCCCCGATGAACGAGGGCCGGCGGCCCTTGCTGGCGTCGCCGTACAGGGTGAACTGGGAGACCACGAGGACGCCGCCGTTCACGTCGGCTAGGCCAAGATTCATCTTGTCTTCGGCGTCGGAGAACACGCGGAGGCCGAGGATCTTGTCGGCCATCCAGGTGAGCGTCTCGTCGGTGTCCCCGGGCGCGAACCCGACCAGCGCGACGAGCCCCCGCCCCACTTCCCCCACGGTCTCCCCCGCCACGCGGACCGCGCCACGGGAGACGCGCTGGAGGACGACCCTCACTCGACGGTGACGCTCTTCGCGAGGTTCCTCGGCTGATCGACGTTGCAGCCACGCCGGACAGCGATGTAGTAGGCGAGGAGCTGCAACGGCAGCACCGAGAGGATGGGCGTAAAGATGTCCAGCGTCTCGGGGATCTCGATCTTGTGGTCCGCCAGCCTGGCGACGCCCGTGTCACCTTCGGTGACGACCGCGATGACCCGGCCGCCCCGCGCCTTCACCTCTTCGATGTTGCTCACGACCTTCTGATAGACGGCGTCCCGCGGCGCGACGAACACCACCGGCATCAGATCGTCGATCAGCGCGATGGGCCCATGCTTCATTTCGGCCGCCGGGTACCCCTCGGCGTGGATGTACGAGATCTCCTTGAGCTTCAGCGCCCCCTCCAGCGCGACCGGGAAATTGTAGCCGCGGCCGAGGTAGAGGACGTTCTGCGTGCGCTGGAGGCGCTCGGCGATCTGTTCCACCTGGGCTGCCTTCGCCACGACCTTCTCCACTAGCTCCGGGAGCTTGGCCAGCGCCTTCACCACCTCGCGCCCTTGCAGGATGGAGAGCGCGCGCAGGCGTCCCAGCTTCAGGGTGAGCAAGGCCAGCGCGGCGATCTGGCTGGTGAACGCCTTCGTGCTCGCGACGCCGATTTCCGGGCCCGCGTGGAGGTAGATGCCGCCGTCCACCTCGCGGGCGATGGTGGAGCCCACGACGTTGACCAGTCCGATGGTCCGCGCGCCGCGCCGCTTGGCTTCGCGGAGGGCCGCCAGCGTGTCCGCGGTCTCACCGGACTGCGAAATGCCGATCACCAGCGTGCGCTCGTCCACGATCGGGTTGCGGTAGCGGAACTCGGACGCGTACTCCACTTCTGTCTGAATGCGGGCCAGCTCCTCGATCATGTATTCGCCGATCAGGGCCGAGTGCCAGCTGGTGCCGCACGCCGTGATCACGATGCGATTGATGCGGAGCAGGTCTTCGTCCGAGATGTTGAGGCCGCCCAGCCGCACGTCCCCGTCGTCCTCGAGCAGGCGCCCGCGGAGCGTGTTCCGGAGACTCTCCGGCTGCTCCATGATTTCCTTGAGCATGAAGTGCGCGTAGCCGCCCCGCTCGACGGTGGCGAGATCCCACTCGACGTGCGTGACCGCCTTTTCCTTCTCCACGGTGTGGTGGTCCAGGATCCGGTACTCGGTGGGCCGGATGACCGCGATCTCACCGTCATCCAGGTAGACCACCGAGCGCGTGTGGGACAGCACCGCCGACGCGTCGGAGGCGATGAAGTTCTCGCCCGAGCCCACGCCCACGAGGAGCGGCGAGCCCTTCCGGGCCGCGACGATGGTGTCGGGCTCACGGCCCGAAACCACGGCGATGCCGTACGTGCCTTCCACCTCGCGCAGCGCGCCCGCGACCGACTCGGTGAGGGGCGCGCCCTTGGTGTGCAGCTCTTCGATCAGGTGCGCCAGGACTTCGGTATCGGTCTCGGAGCGGAACACGTGCCCGCGCTTCGTCAGCGCGGTGCGGAGGGCGCCGGCGTTCTCGATGATCCCATTGTGGACCACGGCGATGGTGCCGCCGCAATCGGTGTGCGGGTGCGCGTTCACCGCGTTGGGGGCGCCATGCGTCGCCCAGCGGGTGTGGGAGATGGCGGTGTGACCGGTGGGAAGCGTGGGCCCCAGCTCGGCCTCGAGAACGGCGATCTTCCCCGGGGCCTTGAACACGTCCACCCGGGAGCCGTTCACGACGGCCAGGCCGGCGGAGTCGTACCCCCGGTACTCGAGGCGCTTCAACCCCTCCAGGACCACCGGCGCACCGGCCCGCGTCCCGACGTACCCTACGATGCCGCACATATCTGCCGCCCTTCCTCGACCAGTTGTTCGGCGAGGGCGCCCGTAGGCGCCTCCGCGATGAGCCGGATGATCGGCTCGGTATTCGACGGCCGCACGTGGAGCCAGCGGTCACTCCAGGCGAGCCGCAATCCGTCGTCCGTGTTCACACCCGCGTCGGGGAAACGGGACCTGAGTGCGTCATAGACCCGATCCAACGCGGCCCCCCGCGGGACTTTGCCTTTCACGATCACATACTGCGGGTGCGCGTTCACGATGTCGCTCACCGTCCGCCCGACCCGCGCGAGGAGAGCCAGGACCATCGCCGCCGCGAGGGGCGCGTCCCGGCCGGCGTGCAGAGCCGGGTACATCACGCCACCGTTGCCTTCCCCGCCGATCGGTGACTTGGTGGAGAGAATCATCCGGGCCACGTGGGCCTCGCCCACCGGCGCCCGCATGATCTCGACCCCGCCATCCCGTGCCGCGTCATCGACCACCAGCGAGGTGGACAAGTTCACCACAACGGGGCCGACCTTGCCACGAAGGGAACGGCTCCCGACTCCCGGCTTCCGTTTCCCGAGGAGTGCCCTCACTGCAAAGGCAAGCGTATAGTCCTCGCCAATCGCCCGCCCCTTCTCGTCAACCAGGGCGAGCCGGTCGACGTCCGGATCCACCGCGATGCCGACATCCGCCTGTTTCGACCGGACCAGCTTTGCCAGCTCGGTCAGGTTCGCCGGAATGGGCTCAGGGGGCCTCGGGAAGCGTCCGTCGGTCTCCAGGTTGATGGAGTACACCCGGCACCCCAGCCGCTCCAGCAGAATCGGCATGATGGCGCCCCCGGCACCGCGGACGCAGTCCAACGCCACCCGGAACTTCCGCTTCTTGATGGCCGGCACGTCGACCACCTTGAGCTTCAGAATCGCGTCGAGATGACGCGCGATGGACGCGTCATCTTCCAACACCTGCCCGATGGCCGACCAGTCAGCTCGTGGCAGAGTCTCCTGCGCCGCGAGATCCCGGACCCGAGCCCCGCTTTCCGTATCAAGAAAAATGCCGTCCGCTCCGACGAACTTCAGGGCGTTCCATTCGATCGGGTTGTGGCTCGCGGTGAGGATGATGCCGCCCGCGGCCCGGTGATGCTCAACGGCCAGCTGGATGGTCGGGGTCGTCGTAAGCCCGATGTCGACGATGTCGACCCCGACGGACTGGAGCCCCGCGACGGCGGCAGCCTGCAGCATCGGCCCTGAGGTTCGTGCATCGCGCCCGACGACCACTCGGACCCGCTTCCCTTTTCCCGCTTCCCGCTTCCCGCTCACTGCCCACGTCCCGAACGCCGCCGCATACCGCGCGACGTTCTCCGGGGTGAGGTCGGTGCCC
>Ga0134126_10004526_pt1 | contig 17381 bp, 15 predicted proteins | sample KB31752_FD_96881 | JGI IMG/M metagenome (GOLD analysis project Ga0134126, IMG submission 96881) | Terrestrial soil microbial communities with excess Nitrogen fertilizer from Kellogg Biological Station, Michigan, USA - KB3-175-2 | ecosystem: Environmental > Terrestrial > Soil > Unclassified ...
AGTCCCAGCCGGACCGAGAAAAACCAGAAGCCGGTGGCAAAGGCAAAGAAATAGGTCGCCTGATCGCTCGGGAAGCTGCTCCATTTTTCGAAATCCAGTACATTGCGTGACAATGAGACCGACGATGAGCCGCTGCTTTTGTTTGTGCGCGTCAGGAACCGGGCCGTGCTCTTCGGCAATCGCTCGCAAAATTGTGACAACGTTTCCGCCGGTTGCAGTCAGGATATTATTTTTTGCGTAATGGCGATGCCGCCGCCTCTCATCAGATAGGCGTCCTCCTTAACATTGGACTCCTGCGCCCGATTGAGTCCTTATAGCCGATTTCGATATCATGAAGGACGGCCCCGGCGCGTAGATATGGCTTGCGGAATCGCGTCAGCGATCAGCCGCGGAACCACAGCGGCGCAACGCAAATAGCGAGATGCAAGTCGCCGCGGGTTGCTCGATAGACGCCATAACCATTCTAGCCCGTAGTTCTGAAAGAACGGCGGGGCTCGCTGTTCGGTTCCCGCTATGAAATCGAGAGCCGCCCCGACGCAGACCAGACCCATTCCGGGAACCATATCCATGCAACGCGCGGCAAAAACTTCTTGCCGCGGCGCGCCGAGCGCCACCAGGCAAATTCGCGCGCCGGACTGCCGGATGCGCTCGATCGCGAGGTCTCCTTCCAGAGACTCCGGATCGAAGTTCGGCCCGGGGGCGAACGCGTCGACGATTTGAAGTCCCCGGATGCGTTGGCGCAGCCGCGTCTGCGCGCGCTGGAGCGTCCTGCCATTTGGGCCGAACAGGGCAAGGGGTAGTCTGGAGTGTGCCGCTTCGGCACACACAGGCTCCGCCAGATCCGCCCCAGTCGTGCGGCGCAAGCGCACGCCGGCGAGCCGCCCCAGCATGACAATGGGAAAACCGTCGGCGGTTACGAAACTCGCACGCCGATACGCGTCTCGAAAGCCTCGATCAATGCGGAGCTTCGCGCAGTGATCGAGATTGAGCGTGAAGACACAAAAACCCTGCGCCTGTCTCGCGGCGGCGCCGATTGCAGTTACGGCCTCCCGCAGTGATGAAATATTAATCGCGATGCCTTCGACACAGAACACGTGTCGTCGAGCGTTTGTTTCCGACATACGCAATCCCCTTGCGTGCGGCCCTGCGGGCCAGGCTGGAACAAACACTCCCCCTCGCCGCGCGCGACGAGCTCCCCCAGTGACGGGCGTCTCCTTGTTCCCAAGCGATAGAACAAGACGACGGAATATTCGTGCGCAATTTCACGAATATTCATCGTGATGAAATCGCGGTATTGCGTCGCAACGATGGCGTCGCATTCACGAACCCGCGAGCAACAAAAATAATTTTTCCGCGCTGAGTTTTGGTGCCGTTCAGACTTCGGCACGTGACTGCATCAACCGGAAAAGCCGCGCTTTCCCCTCACCCATTCCGTTTGGCGGTTGATAAGCAACCGCAGATACAATGGGACCTTGCGGAGGGCATAAGCCGGCGCGAGCGCAAGCATGCGCAGCGGGACGATGTCGCGGCCATGACGCCACCAGGCAACGCCGACGGCCACCAAGAACAGTGCAATATTCGCCGCGGCAAGCGCGAGCGGTGCGACACTAACGCCGAGCGCATAGAAGCCAGCCGCGAGGACAAAATAACCCGCGAGCAAAAGTAGGAGCAACGCCAACGGAGGAACAACGAGATCGAGCATCATCGCCAACAGCCGCACGTCACCAGTTCGGCAAATCCGGCCGACGAGAAGCGGCACGTAGCGGATCGCGGTCGCAATCGCCCCGTGCTCCCAGCGGGCCCGCTGGGCAAAGCTCGGCGAGCCGCCGGCCGCAACCTCGCTGATAACGCGCGCGCCGGGGCAAAAGCGGGGAAACTTGCCCTTGAGCGCGAGATCGAGCCCCAGAGTCAGATCCTCGACCAGATTGGCGTTCTTCAGGTTGACGGAGCGGATATCGTCCCAAAGAAAAGCCATGCCAGTTCCCATCAACTGGCAGGGCAGTCCCATGCGGTGCAGCCCCAGGGGACGCAGATAGTCCTTCACCAACCAGGCGAAGACGACGATCGCGGCAAACCTGCCGGCCGCCTGCGGTAGATTCATGATGTAGGCGGCTTGTATCGGCCGGCGCGTACCGGCGCAGGCGAGCGCGAGACGATCGATGCCATTGGCTCCGATCTGACAATCGGCGTCAATGCACACCACGATGTCCGGAGCGCCCGTTTGCTCCAGGAACTGGAGACCGTGGTCGAGCGCATAGCCTTTGCCGCGCAGCGCTGGCTCGGAGCGTATGGCCACTTCGGCGCCCTGCTTGCGCGCCACATGGGCGGTATTGTCCGAGCAATTGTCGGCAATCACCACAAGACGGTCGCCCTCGCACAACTGGCTTAAGATGAATCCGAGGTGGCGGGGCAAACCCTGTTCTTCATTATGGGCCGGCACCAGGACGGCGACGCGCGGACGCGCGCCGTCGGGGACAGGCAATGTCGCATACCGTCGCGCCCCGCAGATAATCTCAAGGCATAGCGTCAGCGCGGGCACGGCCAGGGCGGCGCCGACCGCGATCAGGACGGCTTCTATCGCGTCGGCCACGATGTGCTTTCGTCGGCGATCGCCGTTTCGAACAGAGCCGAGAGCGTCGCGCCCTGTTGGCCGATGTCGTGGTCGCGCAGGGCGCGCACGCGACCGGCCATGCCCATCGCCCGAAGCGTATCGGCCGGTGCATCGAGACAAGCGCGCACGGCGCGCGCAATTTCCTCCTCCGAGCCCGCTGGAAAGAGCCAGCCGGTTTCACCATTGACGACCAGCTCGGGAATACCGGCAACGTAAGTGCTCAAGACCGGCCGCCCGAGCAGCATCGCCTCGATGATGACGATCGGCAGTCCTTCGGCGAAACTCGGCAGAATCAACGCGCGGGCATCGACGATATGCTGCTTGACTTGATCCGCCGTGGCCCAGCCTGTAATCGTCACCGACCCCGCGAGATCGAGATCGGCAATGAGCCGCTCGATCAACTGGCGATGCTCGCCGTCGCCAACCAGAACGAGATCGAGTCTACGTCCCTCTTTCACCAGGGACTCGATCGCCCCGAGCAGAAGAATCTGGCCCTTCTCCTCGCAAAGCCTCCCTACGCAGACCAGTCGATTTGATTCTGAAGGCGCCGAAATATCGGCATCAGCAAAGGCCGCATCGATCCCGCAACGGACGACCTTCACCTTATGCCAGTCCTGCGGCGGCGTGATGCGGAATATCTGGCCGCGTACGTAGGAGCACACCACTATGACGAAAGCCGCCCGTTTCACTTTCTCCGCAAGATGCAGAAGCGTCGCCTTGTCGTACTCGCCGGTGCCATGGAGGGTGAAACTGTAGCCGATGCCGGATAGCGTCCCGGCTAGCATGGCGACTTCGGCCGAATTAGTGCCGAAATGGGCATGCAGGTGGCTGATTTTCCGCCGGGCAAGCTCCGACGCGATCCAGCAGGCTTCGGCGAGATAGATGAGATGCCAGAGCGCTGGCCGGTCCGACGGCCGCATCATTCGCATCGACAGCCGTAGCGCCACGAGCAGACGTCTTGGCGCGCGTACAGCCTGGCGCACGACGGCCATGGCCAGCGGCAAGAGGCCGCGGCCGAGCACGAATGTCGTCTTGGCTTGCTCGGCAATGTCGGCGGGATCGACAAGCTCCGCGTCCCAGCCGCGCAACGCCAGCCGAAAGACCGACAAGCCTTGCTTTTCCAAAGCGACGATCTCGCGCCGGATGAAGCTGTGGCTGACCTTCGGGTATTGATTGATGAGATAAGCAACTGTGCGGTTCGCGGCGGACGGCGTCTGCCTCGCCCGCGCATTTGCGGCGTATATCTGTTTTTGCGCGCTACCGTGCATAGTCAGGGCTTGCCGTAGTTCATCGGCAGGAACTGCAGCCTGTCCCACGGAAAACCGGCGAGGATCGCGTAGGAGGGCGTGCCCTTCCATAGATCGGGATATGGGTCCGGCTGACCGACAGTGGTGAAACGTTTGGGATCTTCGGCGCGAAGCGTGATGGCGCCCGCCTTGTCCCAGACGACGAAGCCGTAGGTCTGGGCGGCTTTGGCGATGATCTTTGCGACCGGGTGCAGATGCAACGCGTCGACGTCGATCGATGGATCGAGCCTGAATCGCAGTCCTTCAGGAATACGATTGGGAATCTTCGTCGGGTTCGAGCCGTCCGAGCGATTGGCCGGCCACGAGAAAACATTCCAGTGATCTGCCTGGACCAGCGCAATTCCCATGACGTGATCGATGCGCCCACGGCGAAGCTCGTCCACCGAGATCATCCCGCCCAATAGCGGCAGCCCCGTCGCGACGGCCCCGTAGTAGCGCGGCCAGATTCCATCGCTCTTGGAGACGTTCGGCATGCCCCCGCCCCAGCATGCTTGCCAGTGGCCGTCAACCTGCCGCGCTTTCCAGAATTCCCAAAGCGTATCGGTGGACGGTTGGTAAACCGTCATTTCACCATCCCTGTCCTGCGAGGGCTCGGCATATGACGGTATCGGTACCCCTCGCCATTGTTCGGCCAGCCGTTTGTCGAGATGGCCGCGCTTCTGACAATCCCACTGCGTCACGGCACTCGGGCGCATATCCGGACCGACGATGTAAATGGGGGCACTAAATGCACCGGTATTGATGGATGCGTGTCCGTAGTACGCCTTTAGCTGGCGGAGAAAATCGTGCACAAAGTTTTCAGAATCTGGGTGCAGCGGAGCGTCTTTTGGAATGGGCTGGTACCAAATGCTATTGTCGGCGAAAACGTGTGTAGGGAGGCTTCCGGTATCGAGAGCCCGCGCAGCTACCACGCTTTTTGCGTGACTCAATGCTGTATCTTGTGCGATTGCTGAAGCTACGCCGCCAATTGATCCACAACCCATTGCAGCAATGTAGACTACAGATCGTATGCCCGACAGAATTTTACTGCAGCTTGCCGCTTCACTGCGAGTGTCACGATATTTTTTGCAGTCAAATCGCTGCATCGTTCTCCTCAAGGGCGCTTGCGCTCACGGGGCGATTTCAATCTTTCCCTTCGGCGCCAATGACCCAAAGCGACTTGAAAGCAATGTCATAAGTTCAAAGAAAGTCGCATCTCTTAAGATGATGCACAGCCCGATGTAAGAGATAGAACCAACTATAAAACCGATAATAAGCCTCATGATGTGCGACCAATGGCCCAACCCATGGTCGATCGTAAAAACAAGTACACCAGCAAAAGCCGTCATCAGCGCGATTTGCGCAACGCTTACAATAATGGTTAGCGGCGACGAATTCATATATCGCGCGATGAGGTGCAAATTTAGAGCGCCCGAAATCAATGTCCAAATAGCGTAAGCATAGGTTACTCCATACAGCCCATATCTAACGCCGAAGGTCATAAGGATGACGAATGCGACCACCAGGAAAACACTGAGCTTGAACTGAGCTTTTGTTTTGCCGAGAGCGGTAAAGACCCACCCCACCGGAAATATGATCGATTGAAACATGCCAACAAAGCTCAATATTTGAAGTATTGGAATAACTTCAGCCCACTTGGGGCCGAGCAGAAACAGGATAAGGGGCTCGGCGAGAACTGCGACGCCGACCATCATCGGAAATGAAACCAGCGCAATCAAACGGGTAGCGCTTAAATAATGTTGCCTGAACTTAGTAATGTCGTGTTTTACTCGCGTGAGCGCAGGAAACATGACCTGCCCCAGAACCGCGCCGACGTTGTTCAGTGGCAGTAGCATCAAGCTATAGGACCGCGCAAATACCCCAAGCGCGTGGGGGCCTATGGTTTTGCCGATAATGAGGTTCGACCCATTTCTAAGCCAATAGTTTAGTGCAATATGGCCGAGCAGATATATTCCATACTGTCCCAATTCACGTGCAATTTTTCCGTCAAAGACTAAGCGTGGCTTCCATCCCGATTGAAGCCACAACAATAATGTCAGCGTCGTGCTCGTTATCAGCGCTTGCCATGCGAGAGCCCAAACGCCGTAGCCCTTCATCGCCAGCAGTATCGCTGATAGTCCCGCAAGTAGCGTCGAAGTGATGTTCGCGACGGCAAGCGCTTTGAATCGAAATTGCTTCATCAAGAGGCTATTGTGAACAAGCCCGAGTGCTTGGATAAAGAAAATGCAGGAGAGCAGTTGTCCTAAAGGAATAAGAGGCGGAACGGCGTAGAAGTTCGCCAAAAGCGGCGCTGCGGTGAAGAAGAGTATTGAAAGTGTTGCTCCGGCGACGAGTTGGAGCCAGAAAACCGTCGATTGATGAGTAGTGCCCGCATCTTGGTGATATATGAGAGCGGAACTTAGGCCGCCATCTGCCAGAGCCTGGGCAAATCCTATAAATACCAGCAGCATCCCAATTATTCCGAACTCCTCCGGGCTGAGGAGGCGAGCGAGAATGATGCCGAAGGTGACCTGAAAAAGCTGCGTCCAGATCCGGGAGCCAAAGCTCCAAAATACACCTCGAACGACTTGCTCTCGCAACGACGCAGTCAACGGATTTGTATTCCCCTTCGCTAGGGTGTGACCATTATGAAGCAACAATCGCTTCATTGACCAAATCTATTGCGATATTATTTCCATTTCGCAGCTTCAGGACATCCCAATTCTCTCGGGAGATCGAATCCCTATCCAGTTCTGCAACTATAAACGGATCATATCCAAGAATAGCCGCCGAACGAGCCGATGCCGCACGCCGCAAAACACAGTATGCGTGTATCCAACTTTGAGGGATGGGCTCATTATCCTTTTTTGTGGCGAGTCGGGCAAGAATTGTCTCACAAAGAAGTATTGCGCGCCCGCTGTCCTGACTGCTCGCAATCAGGTAAGCCCAATACGACGTGTTGATCGCATATTCAATTCCTTTATCAATTATACGGGTGCACTGATCGATCAGGCTCGGATCAATTTCGAAGGCGAGCTCGTTGGCTTGTATTAAGAATCGTGAAAGGTCATAGATATTCACTAAGTGATACTCAAATCCGGTGCCGTCGAGAGCTATATCGCGTTCGATGTACCCGTCAGGAAAGATGAAGCCATGTAGCCGCGATCGGATGCGTTGGCGGACTGGAAAGTAAAGACGAATAATCAAAGCTCGACAAACTTTTTGAAAAAAAATAGCAAATGACGCGCTGGAGGGCTGTTGCGAATACAATCTAAACAGCGCTTTTCTCATAATCACGTCAAATTTGGCAAACTGCCGCCACAGGATTCCTTGATTTATGTTGAGAGCGGCGTTCAACGCCAAGAGACCGGACGCAAGCTTTGATCGGAAAAACACTCGGTCCACCTCGTGCATGCGTATTTTCTTTAGAACGAAAATTAACGTGCACAATGTGTCAACATGGGTGTTAAGCACGAGACAATTTTCGGCTGAGGATCCGATGGCTCTATTCTTGATCGGTCGCTGCGGGTGCATAACTCCAGTATCCGCCTTTTCCAAAGAATCGTGAAGAAACCACGTTCCTTTCTCCAATTTGTCTGAATGTAAAAGGTGCTTCTTGAGTGCCTCTGTTAGGAGCGAAGGACTTATGACAATTCGATCGCTCAATGCCTCGCAAAGAAGGCGCAATGCAGCGGCGGTAAATCGCATATGAATTTCGCGATGAGAGCCGGTCCAAGCACCATGCCTCCAAAATCCACCGCAGTCTTGCATGCGCGCTATGATGGCATCCGCCAAAATCTTGCGCTCTCTCGAGTAATCTGCGCGATGGACGCGCTCTATAGCCTTCAACGCGAGATAGGCGCTGTAAGCATCCATCTCCATCGGGGCGCCATTTCTTGGATCAACCAGCACGCCATCCCGAAAAAGATGGTCGAAATCGGCGGGAAGCTCCAAATTGCGAAATGATCCAATCAGCGTAACAGACGTTCGCGGCGAAATGCGCGGCGAGCGGTCGGCATCTGAATTCATTGTACCAGATAACAATTCCACGGAGCTCACGCGCATATAGGCTTTTAATGCAGACGGCCGCATGCCAACTGAAATGTGGTTGCTCTATCGCGCAAGGAAATAAAAGTCGGCCCAGGAAGTTTCGTCGGGATTCTCGAAATCATATGGATATCGGTTACGTATAGTTTGGATGAGCTTCCAATCGGAAGCATAAACGCTGAACCAATCCGTAAAACATCGATGCTTTATATGATCTACATGGCCCGGCATTTGAACGTTGCTGCTGTATATACATATAAATCGGTTAGCGGCGCGCACTAATCGCCGCATGTAATCACGATAGGCATGCTCCTCAATCAAATGATAAATGACATCGAGAGATAGCGACATCTCAGCTGTGACTGGACTCAAGTCAAAATCGTCAAGGACTGCGAATCTCTTGCTTGAATCCCTTTCAAATTTCTTACGACAGAGTTCTATAGCCTTTCTCGATACATCCACACCAACATAAGTCGGATAGTTGGCAAGCAATAGTTGATTGCCGTCTCCACATCCAAACTCTATCGTGCTTTCGATCGAATGCCGCGCGACAAAACTGTTTATTGTCTCGGCCTTGAACGTGGCTAATCGCCCATAGGAGCCGGCGCCAGAATTCCCGGTCTTGCTGTAACGGCTTTCCCAATAGGTTTGGGACGAGAGAAATTCTGCGGGTGGATTCAAATAACTGTATATTGATCGAGTCAGCGATCGCACTGCGGGTCCGATTATCGGAATAGAACCAATTTCTCGACGCAGACTCTTCATCGCAATCTCCGTAATACCCGCATGCTATCGACTTCCCGGATTTTTGATCACAAGATGGTCGTAGAATTTTTCCAGATCCCTAGTGCATCGATTTATGTCAAACTTGTCCGACACGAATTGCCGGCCAGCCAACCCCATTTCAAAACCTTTACGTGGATTCGAGAGTATTTCCACTAAGCGATCGGCCATGACGAAAACATCTTTTTCTTCACATCGAAAGCCTGATCTCCCATCTACAATTCCTTCTTTAGAACCGCCGAAGGCAGAGCTTACTACGGGCAAGCCGGCGGCCTGAGCCTCCAAAAGCACAAGGCCAAACCCTTCGGCATCACCGTTAGCGGCGCGCACGCTTGGCAAAGACAAGACGCGTGTATTATCCAGCTCGGCCTTGACGCTTTCAGCCGGAAGCGCGCCGGCGAATTGCGCATCAACTCCAAGCTGATTGGAAAGTTGCTCCAATTCTTTGCGCAGCGGGCCTTCACCAATGATACGTAACCGCGCATCAGGAATCCGCGCTTTTACAATCTGCATCGCACGAAGAAGATATTCGCAGCCTTTTTTTTCTACCAACCGGCCAATGAACAAAACATCTAGCGGCCTGGCCTCATGAGGAAGCGGCCCGGGCCTGAATTTGCAAACGTCGATACCAACATAAAACGTACTCAGCTTGCTTGCTGGAATACCAAAGGCAATAGCGCGTCGTCTGACCGCTTCGGATACAGCTATAAAGTGGGTATTAGGATCGGCAGCGAGCTTCAGTAAGCGTTGCGGATAACGTTTCATTCCCTCGCCGCCCTTCCCGCTTTCCCACCACTCGCGACAAACATTGATGTCATATCCGTGAAGGGTGATAATCAATGGAATATTGAGAGCCAGAGAGATTGAGTTAGCCTCTACCGCGTCAGGACCGAAATGGGCATGTAGTAAACTGGCGTTTTCTTTACGTAATCCACCTGAATATCCGAACTTCGACATAACTCCGGCGAGAACACGCGCAGAAAAACGTCCTTCGTGGCTGCCTGGCAATAAGCGGATTTCCAGACCGTCTAGCCTTAATTGATTTAGCAGTTTCCGGCCGACAAGCACTGGCCTCCAGACTTTATACGCAGAGAGTTGCTCTTTAATGAAAGTTTCGGAATATGGAAGCACGTGGGATCGATAAACCAAAACGGTACGCATTAAGCATCCAATTCAGCTAGAAGAGAGAAAGGCTCGGCGACAATTTTCAGGCATATAGCCCCGCTCGCGTAATTAAGTGACCAGCCAGGAACGACCAGGTGCGACATAGATTGCGGCTCGGCGCGGTTCGGAGCCGGAATGAATAATTACAATTTTATCACATACGAAAATTCAAATTTAGCAGACCGCAACCACGAAGGATGGATCGGATCAGCAGAACAAATAAATAAACGCTAGTTACCAGCCAGTATAACGGGCCAATACGCACCAATCGACGTTTTAAAAATTCGCGACATTTGATCTCGCTAGGGCGCGTCGTAGAAGCGCGGCGCGTGGTAGACATTTTGCAAAAAAGAGAAACCGACATCAGATTTGTCCCAACCGATTAGCGATCGTCGCGCGTAGCAAACGAACGACACCTTTGGGTCGGCCGCCCCACGATAAGAACTTCGCCCAGTCCGCGAATCGAGGAGGGATATTGTAGGAGCCCTGGAACACTAGGAGAAAGAGCGCTCTCGACCGCGATGCATCATTCCCCGCGTGTTTCGCCGCAATAATTTCAAATGCCTTTCTGATGCGGTCTGGCTGTACCGAAATTCGATCGCCGCGCGGGGTGGCGTCATAGGAATACGTCGCCTTGTCGACGAGATATGCGGGACCAAATTTTTGTAGAACTCTCATGAAGAATTCTAAGTCTTGCCAAGCGGGCAGTTTTTCATCGAATAGTCCCGCCTCAATGAAGTGGTTTCGGGGAGCAAATATCTGATTGCCTACATAGTTCGCTTCAAACATTTCGGGCGCCGTAACGACAGGCTTCTTTTGCGTGATCCGGTAGGGAATCCCATTTCTCGTCCAAGTCTCCTGTGCATAGAGGCAAGAGGCCTTGATGCCTCTTGCCGTCAACTTGACCCAAAAATCGACAAAGGTTTCGATACGACCCGGCAAGAACTCATCGTCATCGTCCAAACCGGTAACAAAGACGCCGCTCGCACTCATTATACCGATGTTGCGAGAGGCCGGCGCACCTCGCGGCGTCGCGTTGTCGATCACCTTTAATCGACAATCCACGCGCGCTCGCTGTCGCAAGAACTCGGCTGTTCCATCAGAGGAAGCGTCGTCGACCACAATCAGCTCAATGGTATTGTAAGTCTGCGAAAGGACCGACCCGACCGCGCGAGCGAGCTGCTGAACGCGATTGTGGGTCGGCAAATAGACACTGACAAGCAATGGCTACACCCGCTCGAAAAATCGGCAACCGTTTACGAAGACTGTAGTTGTTTGATTACGTGATTGCCTGAGGCAGGAAGCGCATACTTGCTACGATCCGGCCAAGAGTTGGACCGACTCTGCATACATCAGCCGTACAAGCCGCGCCCCGGTGCTCTCAGACCACTCACGTCATACCGATAGACAAACCGTGGAGACAATATCGACGATTCGGAACGCTGTTGTGCCCACTTGGCGAAAACGGTCCCGAGAAAACCCCAAAAATACCAGTTGAGTGAGCCGTAGTCGAAAATATTGTCAGAGTAATTTGCCATCATGTAGGCCGCTATGGTCGAAGTCAGTATAATCGAGCCGCGCGGATCGATTTTGAAATGGCGCAATATGTGAAAAAATAGACTGAGATAAATCATCAGATAGCAGAACAGACCGACGACGCCTGTCTCATAGAAGGCCTGGACATAGGCACTGTGTGCGCCGATGCCTCCCCGATAGTACTCCTGATTGGCGTCCGCGAGTGGAAAGAACTTCAGCGAATTCGGCGCAAACGAAGCGAGGCCCTTTCCGAATACGGGCGCATCGGCAACGTCCTTGAAAGCACTGTCCCACATGAGATTACGCCAAGCGAAAGAATTAATCGCATCGGCTTTGCTTTCCATTGCGCCGGTGTACGCCGTCCCGCGATCGAGATCGGCGAGGCGATCGCCAACCGCGGGAATGAAGATCAGAAGTGGCAGCAACGCGAACACAAAAAGATAGCGCCGATTGACGAAGATTGCGTAGGTCACGAAGATCAGGAAAGCACCGGCCCACGCTGCACGCGTCTGCGTCATGATGAGCAAGCCCACCAGCAGCGCGGAATAGAGAACCATCAGTTTTCGAACCGTGGGCGTGAACTGTACCGTCGACGAGGAAAGCAGAAAACATATGACGCCTAGAACTACCATCAGATAGAAGGCAAACACGTTCGGATGGATGAACGTCGACTTCGCCCGGCCGCTTGGATCGAGAAAAAATACCAGTTCTAGGAGGCCCACCGTCGCCGGCACAATGGAAGAATAGATAATCGCCTTGAGCAGATGGGCAGAGTGACGAGCGGGCGCCCGAACGAGAAAGGGGATGACAAAAAAACCGGCGTAAGTCAGCAGCACAAGGAATGCTCTGATGCCGCTGGCTCGGTCGGACGACCAGGCAATCGATACGCCGGCGACAAGAAGGTAGGGCAGCCAGATAAGCGAAGGGAAAGCAGATCCCGGACGTGCGAAAATAGATCGAGAGCGCATGAGGATCATCAACGCGGCGAGCCCCAGAACGGCCACATTGAGAAACGCTCCAGCCGTCATTTCCATGCCACCGGCCTGGATTCGCAGGGTATCGAATACACGATCCACGCTGGACCGCATCAGGAATACGATGAAGATTAGCGACTCCATGAGCTATTACGCCATGGGTTGCGATTGGTAACCCGACTCTTTCATTGTCCCTTGCTCGATATGTGACACGAGCCTGTGTCCCAGTTCATTCCAGTATTTCTCGTAATACATGCTGCTAAGATGTGCGGCGAAGAATGTTAAGACGAAGCTGAATATGCGTTTGACGTACTTTGTCAGGATGTCTCCTTCACCGAACCAACCTGCATAAGTTAGGGGGTGAATGACATACAGAGCGTAAGATATCTTAGCGAGGTAGCTCAGTAGTTTGCTTGACAGTGCGGCTTGCAGGAGCCCTGCTCGCGGGTAGATCGTCGAATATACCAGCAGAGCCGTTACATAAGGTCTGAAGTAGTTCGCAGGCCCCAAGAGTTCATGAGAAGTCACAAAAAGAGCCGCGATCAGCATGAATGAGACGATCGAAGGCCATTTTTGAGCAACACGAGAAAATGGCGATAAATTCATAAAGAGAGCCAACGTTCCGCCGGCGAGAATCTGGTCAACGGAGAACCAGGTAGCAATGGAAAATTCCTTTCCAAAAATAAGCCGCGCTAAAGTAACCGCGATGCATGCGACAGGAACTAGAAATAAGCCGTGCCTGCCAAGCGCGGCAACCGCTACTCCGACAGCCAAATAAAACTGCATCTCGACCGAAAGGCTCCACAAGTGCTCGCCATGCGACAGGAGCGTGTCGGGAACAAGGTTGGCGTAAAACAGAAGGTTGCTGCACCACGCGCCAACTGCGGGCTGCTCAACCAGCAGCATTGCCAGCAACGCCAACCACGCCAACGGCAAAATGCGAAACAATCGGCGAACGAAGAACGGAAGCACATTATTATTGCGTAACAGCATGGACACGATCAGAAATCCTGACAGGCAAAAAAATATGCTGAGCCCCGCCGCTGCAACCATGACATTCAGTTCCAGCCACTTCGGGCCGATAGGAAGCATATGCCCGGCCAGGACGAGTAGAATGCTTATGCCGCGCCAGCCATCTAGAGCGCGAAGGCGTTTGGCTCGCGGATCAATAGAAATGGGAAATCGAGCGTAGGTCAAAGCGGCTCTCCACCCGTACGCCAATTGGCGTGCAGCGCTGCCCGCACCTTTGTGATTGGATGATGTGTTTGTGTGCTATTGCTGCACCCTACCCAACCACGCTGCCGCCATTCGGGTGAAACTGTGTTTTTCACCCACCATTAAGTCTTCGACGCGCCGGCTTGTTCACGTCGCTGGCAATAAAGCTTCGCCTTTTAAGGCGACCGAAACCGAACGTCCGAGTAGAGATAGGAGCACACGAACGCGGCCCGAAGAATCCAGTTGATCGAGCGTCCCTACCAAATCTGCGAAGGGGCCGTGAGTAATGCGAACGGACTGACCGAGCTCTAGCCGAGGTGTCAAATCGACCGATCCGTCTGCGCGCAGTCGTTGCCGCAGGGATTCGACGACGCCGGAAGCCACAGCTTGCGGCATGTCACCATGCATGATCATTTGTGCGACGCCGCGCGTGCTCTTCACAGAGCGCCAGCGATCACACGACAGATCGAGCTGCACAAAGATATAACTGGGAAACAAGGGCATCAACACACTTTCAAGCCGTCGTGCGTGCCGACGCGATTTGCGAAACCGTGGACAGAAAGCCAGAAAGCTTTGCGTTTCGAGATTGGCCGCCGCACGCCCTTCAGCATGGGGTTGCGTCCGCGCGACGTACCAGCGCTTTCCAGCCGTCAAGCCTTGTCGCTCCTCGACCGCAGACATGGATTCATGAACTACTTGTATCTGTGACTCGCGAACTGCTTGCATCTGTCCGACCAACCCCAGATCACGCTTCCCAACATCGAAACGGTGACGCCATTCATTTCATCCTAGCTATAACCCAATGCAGACGCTTTCATGACGAGGCGTACCCCGCCCGCGGCTGCCCGAGATAAGAATACGGTGTCATGTAAGACGAGCTACGGTAGTAGTCGTAGAAACGAAGTCGCTGCATATCGACGCGCGTTAGTACCGTTCCGAGCATGCGATCGCTGGCCGGCGCCAGCGTATGTAGCGCTTGCGCGACGACATCCTTCGGTGTGCTGTCCCATCGAATCGTAAAAACGATGCGATCTGCGATTTCAGCCAGCGCGCGCGCATCGACCAGCGGAACGAGCGGCGGCGAATCGATGATAACGTAGTCGAAATGTTCCCTCAGCCGTTCGAGTAAATTACTCATCGCGTCGGAGAACACAAATTCATTAATGCCCGCCGACCGCTGTCTCGCCGGCGACGGCAGAACCGCCAGTCCTGTTGTGCGATCGGCAAATAATGCCTGCTCGAAACGCGCCTTACCGATGGCGGCCTCGACTACACCGACGCTTGCAGACGGGCAGAGCGATCGACTCATTTCGGGATTGCGCAGGTCGCCCTCGACCAAGATCGTTCGATGGCCAATCGCTGCAAGCGAAAGCGCGAGATTCGTGGAAAGTGTGGTTTTTCCCTCCCCGTCGACCGACGATGATACCATGACGGACTTCACCGAGACCGTGCGCGAAGCGCGCTGAATGGCGAGACGAACGGACCGCACGGACTCAGCGAACAGCGACGTCGGCTCTTCCAGAACATATCGCATCAGCGGCGGCTGCATGGCCGCCGGAAGCATCTCTACAGACGCCGAATTATATCGGCTTAACTCGTGACGACCGCGGATCGCGCGGCTGGCAAGCTCACGCGTGCCTATAAGCGGCATCGCAGCGAGCGTCGGAATGTGAGTGATCTCTTCTGCTTGCCGCGGCGTCTTTACCCGCCGGTCGAAGTAATCGACGGCGATCGCCAGCACACAGCCAAGACCGATTCCTGCCACCAAGGCTCCGGGCAGGATGAGAAATATCTTGGGGAACGACGGGCTTACCGGAATGTCTGCCTTCGAAACGACGCGGGAATCGGGCAAATTCGCAGTTTCGCGGGCATTGGTTTCTTTGTAACTTGCGAGAAACGACTCGTACAGAGCGCGGCTAGCATCTGCCTCGCGCTGAAGCTCGCGGAGACGAACTCGCGCTTTTCCCGTCTCGTCTGTAACACGCTTGAGATTATCGAGGCTTTGTTTCAGCGCGTCTTCTCGCGACTTTGCGATTTGATAGGCTTGGCGCGTACTCTCGAGAATTCGCTGGATTTCTTGATTGATCAGCTTCTGCGTCGCGCGGAGCTGAGCCCGCGCATTGATCACTTGCGGATGTTGAGGTCCATATTTGCTCGATACATCAGCCAAATCCTTTGCCACTTGGCCATATTGCGTCCGCAGTTGGGTAATGACCGTCGAGGATAAAGCGTCACTCAAGGCGCCCGGATCCACTTTACCCTTCGCGATATCTTGAACCTGATCAAATTTTGCGCGCGCTTCCGCGGTTTGAGCGTGAGCATCGATGAGCTTGTTGTTCAAATCAACGAGTTGCTGATCGTTGACAGTGGCGCCCGGCGCAACGGTGGAACCATGCGCCAGCGTCAGATCGTTAGCAGCACGGAATTCCTCGACCGCTCGGTCGGATTCCAACACCTTCGACTTCAGTTGTTCAATCTGTTCGTTAAACCAGGAGGAAGCGATTTTATTTGTGTCGTATTTTCCGTGCACAAGCGCCTCAAAATACGACTTGACGATTGCATTTGCAATCTTCGCGGCTTTCTCCGGGGCTGTAGAGGTGACGCCGATATCGATGAGAAACGTCGGCAACTCGCGCTTCACTTTCAATCGGCGCTGCTGCAAGAAGCCGAGCGTTTGAGCCTTCGCGATATCCGCCGCGGTTTGTCCAGGAACGGGTGGGCGCTTGGGGCTCAAAAGCAATTTTATTGGATAGAGAATTAAATCGATAAAGCCGGAATGCGGCCCGAATTCTGGGTCGTGAGCAAGATCGAGATTGCTTACGACCGGTTGTAGCACGCTATCCGACTGGATCAGGCCTAACTGGCTATTAACGTAAGCGTTGTCGGAATCAAAACTTGACGCCGGCGGGGCTCGATTGGCATTGCTATCGATAACGTTGCTGCGATGCGGATCAATCAAAATTGTTGCCGTTGCCGTATATCGGGGCGTGACAAGAAGCACAAAAAGAATAGCCGCTGACATCAAAGCGAGTATCGTCAAAATGATGATCCATCGACGTCGCCGCAGGATTTTGATTATCTCGCGCAGATCGAGCGAGTAACTTTCCTGCCCAGTGTCCGGCATGATCGGCGCCACGTCGATCAGTTCCCTACGGAGTTGGAGATTGGGGGCAGGCTGAAGCATATTATGATGACTACCTCGAATCCGTTCCGTAAATTTCAGATCTCGTAAGCCGCCGCGGCCCCATTATTCGACGTCACCGGCATGTTTATTCAAAAATGACGAAGGAAGCCGATAGGGTTTCACTGTCACGTCGTCTTTCCCCCTTCCTCCTTTTAAAGACCGCCGTATGCCAAACCCCGGCACGGCCTCATCCGGGCGACGCTGCGACAATTTCATCGGAGTTCCGGCTCCCCAAAACTTTTTTGCCCCACCCGCCTGGATATGATCGCCACGTTGAGTACCGGAACCCGAAAATCCGGCGTTGATGTCACTGCATCACGTAACACGAGAAGCCTCGATCGGTTCCGCATTGCATCAAAAAAAAGACGGTTTGCAAATCCATAATGACAGTTAACGCGAAAGATATCGCGCCTCTTAAGTTCCAAAAAATGACGTGGTGTCGGAACCAAAAAATGATGTGACGTCGGAAAACGTAGGATAATGTAGGATGAAGTAGAATATTTGTCCGTGAATTATGCGAAATTTTGTTTCAAAACAAACTTGCATTGCAGGAATAGACTTATTGGCCGTATTTTATTTTA
>Ga0134126_10004528_pt1 | contig 17380 bp, 17 predicted proteins | sample KB31752_FD_96881 | JGI IMG/M metagenome (GOLD analysis project Ga0134126, IMG submission 96881) | Terrestrial soil microbial communities with excess Nitrogen fertilizer from Kellogg Biological Station, Michigan, USA - KB3-175-2 | ecosystem: Environmental > Terrestrial > Soil > Unclassified ...
CGCCGTCGCCGCCGTGCTGGCCACCGTCGCCCGCTGCGGCCGTGTCGACGCCGTCGCCGCCATGCTGGCCACCGTCACCCGCTGCGGCTGTGCCGCCGGTGCCGGAGTCCTCGCGCGCGGCTCCCTTCGCGGCGGCAAGAGCCTCGCGAAGCTCGCTCCAAGCAATCGGCTCCCCTCGTTCGCGAGCTACCGCCACGAGCTGCTCGCGCACCGCCTCGTCAAGCCTGCGGAACATCGACACGTGCTCGGAGTTGTAGAGAATTCCCTCGCTGGCCAAGGGCTCGATGTCAGCATCGAGCATCGACAAGTAGCGACTCAAATCGCTCGCGGAGATACCTGCAAGGTCCGCCACCTTGCCCTTGACGCCACGTTCGCCGGGCTTCTCTGCTTTCCGGTTCGCGATCATTTCCTGAAGGCCGCACGCCATTTCGTAGTCCGTGAGCGACTGGCGGTTACCGTTCTCGATCACCTGCACTTCGTACTGCTTCGCAGCGCTGCTCGACAGATCGTCGCGCAGGTACACAGGGACTTCCCCACGCTCGGCGAGCTGGCAAGCACGCATGCGGCGCTCGCCGGCGATCAGGTAATACTTCGGCGCATCGACGCCACTGTGTCGAACCACGAGGGGCTGAATCAGGCCGTGCTCCTTGATGGCTTCGGCCAGCCGCCGCAGCGCTTCCGGGTCGAACTTTCGACGCGGCTGCTTTCGTTCCGGGTCCACGGCGATGTCCCCAAGAGCCACCACCAAATCCGCCGCCCGCGCGGCCGATTCCGCTTCGCTCTTGGACGCATCCACCTTCGGCGTGCTGGCTTCCAGCTTGCCAAGGAAATCGAGGACGCTCGCGCCTTTCTTACTGGCCATAGCGGTCACTCCCCTTCCGTTGTCACGGGTGCAGGCATCACACCGATGTGCACCGGGAGTGACAAGAACAGATCGCGAATGCGGCGCGGCATGTACGTCAGCTCCCAAATCGGCTCGCGTTGCATTTCAACCGTCTTGAAAGCCTCCGAGAACGGCAAGGTCTGTTCGACGACGTCGTCGCCGTACATCGAGCGGAATTTCTCGTAGACAAGCGAGTCCTGCACGTTCTTCGGATTGAACTTGTTGAAGATCACGCGGAAAGCAAAGTTCTTATCGAGCAGGTTGTTCACCCGCAGCATGTCGACCATGCCCTTCACTGCCGCGATGCCGGTCAACGCAAACTGACCGGTGTCAGAAACGACCAGCAGCACGTCGGCCCAAATCACACTCGCGAACTGGCGAAGGCCGAGCGCAGGCGGCGTGTCGATGATGATGTAGTCGTACGGCAGCGAGCGGATGTAATCCTTCAGCTTGATAGCGTCCTCGGACGTGTACTCGCCCTCGTCGAGTGCACCGAGCTTGTCGTGCCCGTGGTAAAGGGCGATCCCAGCCGGTGTCATCACTGGCTTCAGATCGGCCGGCGCCTCAAACAGCAGTGATGCGCCACCCTCTTTCCTGCGCAGCTCCATGTCGCCGGACAGGAACAGGGTCGAGTGACCCTGTGCGTCCAAGTCGATGACGGCAACCCGACTATCCGGGTTGGCTTTCTTGATGGCTAGCGCCAGATGGACGCTGCTGGTGGTCTTGCCTACGCCGCCTTTCTGATTCGTAACCGTGATGACCTTCGCCATGTTTTCACCTTAATTGTCGAATGGGTCTGTTATTTCGACCCTTTTGTAGTGACCGCGCGCTCTTTGGCTCTACGTTCGGCTGTGCGCGTCGGGCTGTAGTAATCGAGAACAAGAGCATCAATCAGAGCTGATACCGAGCACTCCTGCACTTCCGCGAAGTCGGTCAAGTCCTCATGAACTTCGGCCGGCATCGTGATGGTCGTGGTTACGTAAGAAGGCTTCACCTTGGAGCGACCAAGGTTCCGCGACTTCACTTCGACCGACCGCCAGTTCGTCTCGCGGATGGCTTCGACGATCAGGCGCGACAGGTCGCCCCGCGCTTTGAAGCGCTTGCGAACAAGACCGTTCGCCTTCGTGGACAGTCGGATCGGAAACAAAATCTCTCCCGCTTCGTTCGGCATGTGTCGGTGCCCATAGGTCTGTTCATGACTGAGGTTCACCGTCCATCATACGTGGTTATTCTGTAGAATCGGCCGGCTGTCCGTAGGGGCTCGGGAAGGCCATGTCCTTGTTGACCATGATCAGGAAACGGTAGCCGGGCCGGACCTCAATGGTCGGTTGGATGTCAAGGTTCCTTGACGTCACCTGCTCCCCGAGCTGACTGAGCTCCTGACCTACCGACCCGGCCACCACCTGCTGGCTGCTCAACGGCTGCCCTGACGTCACCTGCTGGGGCTGAGAGAGCTGGAAAGCCGCACTAAACAAGCTCGTCATCACCCCAAAGCCGACAAGCCGGCCATAGTGGTTGTTGACCTTGTCGTGCAGGCCCGCGTAGCCGGCTTGGTCCGTGCCGGGCATGCCGCCAATCTCTAGCGTGGAGCTATCCGGGTAGATGATCCGCTGCCACGCGATCACCGCCCGCGTCTGGCCATAGGCGATCTTGGAGTCGTAGCACCCGTAGAACTTCGCGCCCTGCGGAATCAGCGGAAACCGGCCGGTCGCCGAGTCATAGACCGTTTGCGACACCTGCGCGAGCATGCAGCCGGGCACGTCCGAGTTGATGCCGGAAATCAGGATGGCCGGAATAACCGTACCGGTCTTGATTTCAAAGACCGAGCGGGCCGGGTGAACCGTTGCATTGAGGGTCGGCGGCGTCAGTTCGCTAGCGGCCTTGAGGAAAGCCAGCTTTTCGTTCTGCCCATTCGGGTCTGCCTCGGCCTTGTCCCCGGTGCTACCGGGCGACCCTGCCCTAGCAGCGGCGGCCTGCGCCGCCTGCTCGGCAGCCACGGCTTGCTGCTGAATCGCTGCGAGCGGATCGGAGCCATCCGCGCCGGCAATCGCCGGCGAGAAACCACCGCCACCCACCGCGCCACTACCGCCACCGCCATCCCAATCATGCACTCGCGAGCTCGCGGTAAACGCCTTGTCCTTGTCTGGATCGCGCATGCCCGGCTGCGCGCCCTGCCCCTGCCCGTTGTCCATCGTGGCCAACGGCGGCACTTGGTCATCGGTCGCTGCCGGCAATGCCGGCGAGCTGGCCACCGGCAGCACCGCCGGCTGACTCGTCCCCGGCGCCGGCGGCGCGCTCAACACCACATCCGGCGCTTTCGCGTTCATGCTCACGGCCGAAATCGTTGCCGGCTCAAGGCTGGTATCGCTCGTCTGCGCGGCCTTTTGCTCGGCCTGCACTTCCATGGCGGGTTTCTGTGTCGCGATGTTGATGGCGGCGATGCCAACAACCGCCGAGAGCCCGATTCCCGCTGCCAAGATGATGCGACCGCCCGGCTTGCCGAGCTTCTTCTTCATTCCCTTGCGCACATCAAGTGCGTCGGGCGAACTCAGCGTCTCGTTGTTCTTCGTGTCAGCCATGTCGCGCCCTCAGTTCTTGCAGCGACCGAAGAAAGAGCGCTTCGTGCACACCATCCGCTGAATCACAACCCGGTCCTGCGAGCGACCTACCCCAGCTTCCAAGGCTGCGCGGTCGATCACGCGATCCACCACGTAATAGTCGCCTTTAAGGCGAGCATTCGTAATCTGTTCGTTGCCGTCCGCGTCAAGCAGCACGAGCACCGGCGCCTCCGTCGATGCCATCGACGCGGGCATTTGAATGTACGTGTGCGAGCCATCATCGAATGCGCGAATCGGAGCCCACCGGGGCGACCCGGAAGCGCGCTTGATTGTGTAGTTGAAGTTGAGGCTATCGGCAGTCACTGCCGGCAACGTGGCCACTACATTCGCCTGCTTCGCATCGCTGTCCTTGAGCGCCGCGTCCCACGCCTGCTTTTGATCGTCTGGATAAGCAAACGCCACCGTGCTTACGTAGTTCGCGGCATCGGACACGAGCCGCAGGTGATAAGTGCGGCGATCCGTTGCGATCAATAGGTTCGTGTCGAGTCCAGCCGCCTTCGGCTTCACGACCACATGCCACTGCATCGCGGCACCGGTGCCCGACTTCGCTGGCGTAATGTCCCAGCGCACAGTGTCGCCGGCGTTCGGCGCACCGATGACCTTTTCGCCGGGCTGAAGCTCGATGTCGCAGATTCGCAGCGGCGCGCAAACGATGGTCGGCATCGTTTCCCCGAACGTAAACACCACGCGTCCATCACTGGCCCCCTCGACGGTCGCCGCCTCGTTGGAAGCCCACGCATCCGCGCGGCGCACCGCATCGACCGCCGACGCCGGGATCGGCGGCACATCGCTCTTGAGAATCTCTGCCAGATCATCCTTATGGCTCTGCACGGTCCGATGAGTCGGTGCGTGACGCACACGCCTCGCGCTTGCGGGGGCTTGCGTCATCTTCACCGGCTGGTGGCCCGCATCGGCCGCCTGTACCGGTGCAGTTGCCGGTGCGGGTGCGGGTGCGGGAGCCTGTGCAGGTGCAGGTGCAGGTGCAGGTGCAGCGACCGGTGCGGTAGGCAGCGCCGGGGGCGTAGCAGGCGTGGGCAGAGCAACAGAAGGCGCCGGCGCCGGCGGCGCGGCGGGAGCCGTCGCAACCGGCCCCATCGGAAGAACCGGAGCCGTGGCCGCAGACAGTTGACGGTTCTGGCCATCGGTTGCCGAGGCACTGAGCGCCCACGTAATCGCAGCAGCGAGTACAGCGACAACCACGTGCTTACGCGTGAGTTCAATCTCAATGATCATTGCAGCACTTCCGCCCAATTGATGTCGGTCACATAGAGGCCCAACGGATTCAGCCACGCCATGCGTTCGTCGGTGGGCGCATTGAAATTCACCACGGCCGAAGCGCGGTATGCGTGCACCGCGATCACCTTGCCGCCGTGGTCACGTTCCGTCTCTACCCATTCAACCTGCCACGTGTTGCCGGATGCCGGCGGCAGGATGCTTTTCATCTGCACGTTGACGCCGTACTGCGCACCGCGCTGGTACGGGTTATTGGCCGCGTAGAAATCATTGATGTGCACCTGCGCAGCGGTGCCGTTGCCGACCATCGAATACACACGGTCGATGTTCGATTTATCGACGACTGAGTCGGCGGATACGCTTCGCAGAGCTGTGAAGAACGTACTCAGGTACGACTTCGTCAGACGCGGATCATTCTGAGCCGCCTTGGCCACCGGCCCGGCATAGGCCACGTTGCCCAAGTGATCGACTTCGACGATGTACGGGATGAACTTCGATTGGCTCCCGATGTGCCCTACCCACCACACCGCCATGCCGGCGACAACGATGGAAATGAAGAAGGCGGTACGCCAGTTGTGTGCCTGAAGCACAACGTTCCCGTAGAACTGGTTGTAACGACGCTTGCCGTCGTCAAACGGGTTGGAGGGCTTGGGAAGATCGTCACTCGCGCGACTCGCGGGTGCCGCTTCGCCTCCTGAAACTTGAAGCGGCCGCTTAGGCGACCGCTTGAACTTGATGAACGACATGCCGTGGCCCCGGTTTAAGACGATATATTTATATCACTCTAAAACCGGGGAGGCAAGGCAAACAGCTAGTGCGAACCGACGCCGGGCTGCACGGCTTGAGGGTGGTATCCCTGCATCACGTCCCTGTACTTCAGTGCGGTTTGCATCGTGGCTTCTGAGGTCGCCTGCTGCTGCACCTGCTGTGCCTGATAGGCAGTCTGCGACTGCATCTGCGCCATCACGAGCTGGCGCAACTCCTGCAACTGCGTGACCTGAGCCATAGCAATCTCGTTGCCGGCGTCAATGGCCGCCTTTTGTCCTTGTGCGCCCGACGCGGCGCTGCGCAATCCCTCGATAGCCTGCGCCTCGTTCGCGTAGTTTGCGTTTTGCATGCCGGCGGCATTCATGGCTCCGCGCATGGAATCGAGCGAAGCGTCCGACCACTTCTGATACGACGTGCCGTAGTCGGCCGAAGCCTTGTAGCCGGGAAACATGGTCTGGAACTGGCTGTCGATGTTCTTGGCAGCATAGGAAAGCGACTGCCCCGTCTGCACAACGTTCGCGAGCTCGTTGAGTGTGCCGCTCGCATCGGACCAAACCTGCTGCGGCAGGTTGGCCGTGTTTTGCAGCATGTTCCGGTACATCTGAAGTTGGTACGCGATCTGCCGGGCCTGATTGATGTTGGCCTGAAGCTCACGGGCCGCCGTAAGCATGTTCTGCGAGAAATTCACGCCATCGAACACGGCCCACTGCGCGAACGCTGTTCCCACGGTGCTCACGCACAGGAACACGAACGCCACCACCCGAAACGAAAATCCCGCCTTGTTTGTCATCGCTTAGTCCTCGCCGTGGCTCATTTTGATGTGTGGAGCTGCCGCGCCGCCGTGCATATCCGGCGGCATTGCTTTCAACATGTCGGTCGGCTTCGGTGCACTGAACTCGCCACCCGGAGCCGCAGGTTCCGATTGCTGCGCCGGTGCAGCTCCCGCCGCCGGCGGCGGAACAACCGAATTGGACGCCACCGCCGGAGCTGGCGTGCCGGCAGCGCTTGGAGCTGCGGTGGAACCCCCGGCCGGCGCTCCCGGTGCGGACGCCGCCGCTGCGCTGGGAGTCGGGCCAGAGGCCGCCGGCGATGCCGCCGGCGCAGATGACGATGTCGACGAGCTCGATGGCGCCGATGTCGGCGAAGCCACGCCCGGTGCCGACACTCCTGATGCCGCCGTTCCCGGCGCCGATCCGGCCGCACTGGAACCAGCGGGCGATGGCGTAGGCGCCGGTGCTGATGCGGCCGGCTGCATGAACTGCGGAACGCCATTAGCGGACGGCTGTGCCGATCCACCTTGCCAGTCCGCCGCCTGTGGGACGCTACCCACGGACGAACTGTCCATCGACTGCGGCAGGCCGTTCGTGGCCGGTTGCGCACCGCCCGAGGCGGGCGCAGCCGGTGGCGCACCGCCGGGAGCCGGCGGCGCCGCCGGCCCGGACGAACCGCCGGGGCTGCTACCGCCGCCCGCAGAAGGCGGCGGCACGATGCTGTTGCTTGCCCTCAGCGCGGCCGTCTGCTCCTTCATCGTGGCAGCCGCACGACCGCCCGTGGAGTTCGCAATCGCTTGCCCGAAGCCGCTTTGCTTGAAGCTGTTCATCGACTCGGTTGCCATGCCGCCAACCGCCTTCCCGACGCCTTGGAGCATTGCGGACGCGCCGGTGGCGCCTCCGGCCTTGGCCAAGCCAACGCCGGCGTCCACCGCCTGCGCCGCACCAGCGATGGAAGACACCCCTTCGGCCGCCACAGAGGCGCCGCCGAGAGCCGTGCCAGCCGCAGCGCCCACCACGCCAGCCGCCGTTGCGGCCACCGTGCCGGCGGACAAACTGACACTTCCGCTCATGAGCGATGATGCGAAGCTCGGCACCAGCCAGCTCACGACCGCATACATGATTGCGCCAGCAGACACGATCAGCGAGTTGTGGATGAGGTTATCGAACGTCTTCGTGTCGGCGAGGATGCTCACCCATTGCTCGGTAATCTGCTGGCCAGCACCGACGATCAGGTAGATCATAAAAAGCTTGACACCTACGCCGACCGCGTAGGTCAAGTATTTCTGCGTGAAGTCGCTCGTGAACCGCAGTGCGCCAAAACCGAGGAAGAAGACGCCGGCGCCCGTCACGATATAGGACTCAACGAGCGCGACGAATAACTGCGTCGCGACAATCGCGAACGAAAAGACCGTAATCAGCGCGGCAAAGCCGCACGAGAAACCGGCCGCGATGCGATCCAAAGGCCCGAGGTTCGATAAGCCCTGATAGATTCCGAAGGCGCAGTTCAGACCGACACCAACAATTGACGACGCCGACAGCGAACCCGATCCCCCCGCGTTCTGTCCTGCTTCCGTAAACGAAGCGATGATGTAGCCGACCCACGTCGGCCCGTTTTGGAGCAGCGCGAAGAAAAAGCCAATCGTCATTAACTTCTTCGCGAAGGTGGCGAGCAGTGCATTGGGCGAGTCTTTCTCAAGCGCGTACGTAATGCCTGCCCACGACATTTCGATAACGCCAAGCAACGCAAATAGATGGTAGGCATAGCCGAGCAGCTTGCCTTGCCATCCCTCCGCGATGGTCTTGTACTGGCTTGCAAGGCAGTCATAGATGCCGACGCCAGCGCACGCCGGCGACGGGGATGGCGCCGTCTGCTGCGCATAGGTAACCGTCGCGTACGACGCTAAGAACAGCACAGCAAGGCCATATACCACCCACCGACGCCGGCGCATGTCAGTGACCCGCCTGCGCCGTGGTGCTCGGCTTCGCCGGGGCACTCACACCCGGCTGCACCGCCTGCGGCTTGTAGCCCTTCATCACGTCCTCGTACTTCACCGAGGACAGGCTTTGCTCCGGCGCGGCTTTATCTTTCGCGGCCTGCGCAGCTTCGGCGGACTTGATCACATCGGCATCCCCTTGTGGAGCATCCGAATGGCCGCACGCGGTCAACAGCATGCACAGCAGTGCGCCCGACAAGCCAAACAACACGGTCTTCTTCATACCTTCCTCCGTCACGGTGAATTTTGTGACGCGGCTTCAAGCCGCGTGCTGCCAGTAGTCCGCCCAATCAGGCAGACCTTTCATGCGCAACCATTCGGCCGGCCAGTTGGCCCCATGCTCTTTCATGAACTGGTCGGCGAGCGCGATTTCTTCCTTGCCCGAAGCACCCGCGAACGCAAGTGCGACCGGACCAAGACCGAGCGCGAACGCGCGTCGACCCGCCGGGCTCCGGTAGTAGTAGTGACGCTTACGCGTCATCGTCGCGATGAGGTCGATTTCCTGCGCGTTGAGCTGCAAGTGGTCGCGGTACAAGTCGTGCTGCACACCGACAGCGTCCGGGTTCGCGAGCAGGATTTTCGTCGGGCATGAAGCCAAGATCGCGTCGCGAATATTCGACTTCAATACGTCGCCGGGCTCCTGCGAGGCCAAGCACACGTAAGCGTTCTTGGAGCGCAATGTCTTCAGCAACTCTTTGAGCTTTTCCTCAAAGATCGGGTTATCCAATCCCCGCCAAACTTCATCGCATGGGATGAACGTCAAACGGCCGTCTAGACGGCGCTCCAACTCACGAAACAGGTAGAGCAGCACGGGGGTCGAATACTTCGCCCCCTTGGAGAACAGGCTCTCCATTTCAAACATCATCCACCGGCTATCGCCGAGGGAGTCCGCTTCGTCATCGAGCAGGCGTCCCATCTGGCCGCCGAGCGTGTAGAACTTCAGACCTTCGCGCAGCTCATCCACCTGAAGAATGTGGATGTACTCGGTCATGCTGCGACTCGTGCTCCGCTGCAACTCTTGCAATGCGCGGAACAGTTCCTTGCGCATCGCTACAGAGCCCTTGATGTCCTGCACCGCGAGACACGACTCAAGCCAATCGGCGGCCCACGCCTGATCGTCCGCCCCGTCGATATGAGCGAGAGGGCAAAACGACAGCCCTTCGCCGTTCGATCCGATGTGGTAATACGAGGCACCCGCCGCCTTGCCCAGCACATAGCTACCGAGCTTGTAGTCGAAGCCGAAAATGCGAGCATTCGGATAGCGGAAATGCTGCGCCTGAAGGAAGTTCAGGCACGTAGTCTTGCCGCTGCCGGTCGGGCCAAGCATGAGGGTATGACCCACGTCGTCGACGTGGAGGCTCAATCGGAACGGAGTGCTTCCAGTGGTGCTCACGTGAGCGAGCGGTGGAGCGTCGCCGCCTAGGAACGGGTTAGGGTTCGATTCAAAACCTGCCCACACTGACGTGATGGGCAGCATGTCCGACAGGTTGAGCGAACTCACGAGGCCGCCCCTGACGTTCGCATAGCGGTTGCCGGGCAGCGTTCCAAGGAACGCCTCGCCGGCATTCAAACCCTCGTCGATCACGCCGAAGGAGCGCATCGCAACCGCGTTGCGCACCTGATTGAACTTGTCTTCCAGCATCACCGGGTCTGCATCGAGCACGATGATCGTCGAGCTGTAAGTGCCGTAGCTAACGTTGCTCGACTTCAGCTCGGAAAGCGCGGCTTGCGCATCCCCGGTCATGCTCACCGCATCCGCGTCAACCTTCGCCTTTGCATTGCTTCGCATCTGATCGACCATACCGGTGATCTTCTGCTCCCAATTGCGGCGATGCTTCGTAATGTGAGCTTCGGCCGTATGCTGATCCATGAACCAGTACCGGGTGTTCCAGCGGTACTCAAATCCAAGGGCATCGAGTGCCGCCAAAATACCGGGCGACGTCGTGGACGGAAAGCCAGTGATCGAGATTGCCTTGCCGTACAGTCCGCCGAGCTTGAAACCTTTGCCAGACATCGGTTCAAAGGAGCACTCGCCCAACATCATTTCAAGGCCGCACTCGCCTTCACCGAGTGCAACGGGTCGATACCCACCCGTGGCGCAGTAATTCAGATACTCCAAGAACTCACAGTTGAATTGCTCCACGCCGCGAAAATTCGCGCCGGTCGAATACGACTTCATGCGAGCGATTTGCAGAATGCCGGACATCTGCACTTCAAAATCTTTGATCGCCTGCTTGAACTTGGCCAGCATGCGATCTTTGTGCGTGCCAGACGATTCCAGCTCGTGGTCTGCGTTATAGAACCACTGTTCCGCCTTCGCCCCACCCTGCCCCGGAATCTCCCATGCGAGAGTAATCGCGTACATGCTTTGCAGATGCACACCTTCGGCCTGATACATCGCCCGCCGCTCGGCGTCGATACTGAGCGTCGTCTTGTCGGGAAACGCGCCTTGCGCCGGATACTCCTTCGTGTAGCGACGGATCGAGTCGACGTGCAGCGACCAACGCCCGTCGAAGCTATCCTTCAGGATCATGTTGATGCGCGCCGAGAGCGCGGCCATTTCGCCGTGCGTCGCGCTGCCCATGTCCTCGCCACGGAAATACCAGCCGGCCAAGAGAAGGCCGTCGTTTGTCTCGACGATGCCATCGTCGATACACCACGCCCACGAAAGCAGATCGGGGTAACCCCTCAACTTGTCGCGAAACTCTTTTCGCGGAAGCAGCGAGAGCTTCATGCCCTCGATGTCTTCGCGGGAAATCTTCGGGAGCTTGAACGCTCCCACAAACTTTGCGAGAGCGTTCATCGACCCAGCACCTTTTTGACGCGCTTAATGGGCGGCGCCGTCACAGAACGGCGCGGCGGGTAATAGGCTTGGTACTGCATTTGCCTACGAAAGACCTCCGACAGGAACGGGTCTTTCTTGGCGAATTTTCGCGACAGTGCGAGCACTACCACGAAAACAACTAGGCCCGCTGCCCAAGTGAACAGCGAGGCCATATTGCTCAGAATAAGGACGCCCGCGAGCAACCCGCCCGTCATCACGAGACGCTTCTCGCCGCCCATAAAGAGATTCGGTCGCAGCAGCGACACGCGCAGGGGAATCTTTCGCGGGCCGTCCTTATGGTCTGACATGTCAGATCACCGCGCCCGAGCTGCCGAAGAACTTGGTGAACAGGCCGGTGCCACCGGTCACGACCGAAATGGCGAAGATCACGCGAATCATGTTCTTCGCGAAATCGGTCATTTCGCCGCCCCACACCATCATGAAACCCGTGATCGCAAAAGCGATCACCGAAATGGCAAGAGCCACCGGACCGGACAGATCGTTGGCCAGCGTCGTCAGAGCAGAGTCCCATGGGAGGCCACCGCCGCCCGAGCCCAGGGAGGACGCATGCGCCTCCTGCTGCCAGAACACCATGCCCACAGCGACATACATCGCCAGATTGGCCCGCGTGAACATACGCGGGTGAAGCTTGGGGCGCTGCTTCGCAACACCATTCGTCATTGCCATGTGCTTTCCTCAGTCACTACGTGTTGAACAACAAAAAAGGGGCCACCGAACCAGTCGATGCCCCGCCTACGCCGCCTGCATTTCATCGCCCGCTTCGGCGATGTCCACGGGCTTCACTACGAACTTGCCGTGCTCGTAACCGACCACTTCAGCAAGCTCGGTAATCAGGCGGCCGGTACCGCCGCCGGTCTTCTCGATCACAACCACGTAGTCAACCGTGGACGCGATCATCCGCCCCATCATTTCCTGTGTGAGGTTGCCCGCCTTCTCGTGCTCAAAGCAGCGAGTGAGAAAGATGTTGAGCCCGTCCGCCGCCGAGTCGGAATGCACCGTGCACATCCCGCCGGGATGTCCGGTGCTCCAAGCCTTCATCAACGTAAAAGCTTCCCCGCTACGAACCTCACCCACCGCGATACGCGTCGGGTTCAGTCGCAGCGAAGCTTTCAACAGACGATCCATCGGAACGCGCTCGGATGAGCGCATGAGCACTCTGTTAGGCATCGTGATCTGCACTTCGCGAGTGTCTTCAATGACGATCAGACGATCGTTCGGGCACTGCTCGTGCAGCGACGCAAAACATGCGTTGATGAAGGTGGTCTTGCCGCTACCGGTGCCGCCGACAACCAAGATGTTTTTGTATCCGCCAATGGCTGCGCGGATGCAGTGGTAGGCACTTGGCCACGTGGTGGACGAGCGCAACTGGTGTTGCGGACCACGCAGCTTTCCGGCGGGGAGCACGCCGCTATCGCGGTAGGACTCAAGCGAAAAAATCTTGACCGACGCCTTGCGCACAGAAAACGTGTCGGACGCGACGACCGGGTAGATGAGTCCTTCAAGGCGCGAGCCATCGAGCGGAAACTCACCCTCAAGTATCGGGTTGTCTTCGGTCAGCGTTGTGCCGAGAAGCGATGCCGTCGTTTCCAGCATGGAGCGTGATTGCGACTGCGGCATCACATAGCCGGTATCGACGATGCCGCGCGTTAGACTCCACACCCACACCTTGCCGTCCGGGTTGCGCATGACCTCCGCGATGTCCGGGTCTTCCAACGCATCCAACACCGGGCCTTTGCACTCCCGGCGGATACGTTCCATGACTCGATTAAGTGCTTCTTCGCGGCCCGTCAGCATTGCTCTTGCCCCTGTTGCGACGATATATTTATATCACCTCAACTGACGCGAAACAACGCCCATGGCCGCGCCCCACCGCCAAGATTTGACGGCTCACGCCGTCGCAACGCAGCTCGATGTCATGGCCTGCCAGCGCTACGAGGTTGGCATCTTCGATCCCGTCGCGGACAAGATGTGGATCAAGCACTGGTCGAACGAAGAAGTGCTCAAGGCTGTGGGCTTCATGAAGTCGCAGAACGCCATGGGCAAGCACATTTACATCCGCCCTGAAGGGGCGCATGCACTCAACCTCATCGACGACCTGAAGCCGGAGACGGTCGACCGGATGAAAGCCGAAGGCTTCGCACCGGCGCTCGTCGTCGAAACGTCACCGGGCAACCTTCAGGCATGGCTTGCGCATGGCGTTCAACTCTCGCCAGAGCACAGCACCATGGCAGCGAAGTGCCTCGCCGAACGGTTCGGTGGCGACCCGAGCTCGGCCGATTGGCGCCACTTCGGTCGCCTCGCCGGATTCACCAATCGAAAGCCGGCGTATCAGCAAGACAACGGGCACTTCCCGTATGTCCGCATTCGCGAAGCTACCGGTGCCGGATACACGCAGTCGCGAGCGCTCGTGGAGCAGGCGGCCACGGCGCTCGCCATGCGCGAGGCTCAGGAGCGCGAAGCTCGCGCTGCATTCAATCGGCCGCGTGACGCGGCCAGTAAGAGCGCACTGACGAAGTCCATCACGGACTTCCGCAACGCGCCGCTATACGCCGGCGACTATCATCGCGCGGACCTCGCGTTCGCCACCTATGCCCTCAGTCGCGGCATGAAATCCGACGACGTCGCCGCTGAAATCAGGACGCGCGACCTCTCGCATAAGGGCAACGAGCGGCGGCAGCTTGATTACATCGAGCGGACGCTGATGAAAGCCGCGCAAAGCATCAAGCAAGCTCCTTCGCTGTAGGAAGACAGAAAAAGCGGGTTCGGCGGGGAATGGTTCCCTCAATGGTGCAGGTCGCAATGGCCTGCCCTGCCCCGCTCCGGCTGTGCGTCTCGACGGAAAGCGTATCCGTCTGCAAGCAAGACGCGTGATGATGCTTACGGGCCGCTGACAGCGGCATTGAGCTCTGCGGAATTACTGTACGCGAGCAGCTGATTTTGGTTCAGTAATTAGTGCGCCGGCGTTGCGAGTCAGTTGGCATTGCCGGCTTTTAGCTGGTGTGCCGGGGCCGCGTGCTGCACTTCGACGCGTGCGCTTGATACCTGCATCCAGAAGAAGGCCAGCACCAGCCCTACAGCACACGCCAGAACGATCACCGCCGTCATGTTCGATTTCATGGCGCTCGCCTCAGTCTGTGGTCTGGATCGGTGCGGTCATTTCCGCGAGCAATGCAGCAAGTGCATCCCTATCCAACGTGGCATGCCGCCGGCGGTAGCGCTCGACCACTTCGACGACCGCCACGCGCTCGGCGAACTTGAGCGTCTTCGCCCGGTAAGCGAATTCGCTCGACTCTGCCCCGCCAGCCGCTCGGCGACGCTCGATGGCGACTTGGAGCGCGAGCCCCACGACCTCAATACCTTGTGCGGTCGAGTAGTCGCCAGCGCGCAGGATGTCGACCGCGATAAGCCACTCGTCAACCGACCAGCCCGGTATGGACGAGTGCACAACGTGCCGGTAGCGCTCTAGCGTGCGATCCAGCACGCCCGACACGCCATCGTGTCGCTTCGTGCGCGGCCCCAGCTCGGCGAAGAACGCCTCTAGCTGCGGGCCGGGGTAAATGCTTGTGGAGAGCTTGCGAGCCATCGGCGCATCTTCATCGTCTAGTGTTTCGCGAGTGTATAGCTAGCGCCTTGCTAGCGTAAAGCAGCCGTGGCGGCCCGCGTCCCGATTTCGGCGGGTCAACTACTCGCTTAGATAAATCAACAACTTACAGTGCTGCCCAGATCGACCGCGAGGCGCCGTGGAACAAAATGTTCCACGCAGACGGCCGGGCGTCCGTCTAACCTATTGAATTGCAAAGAGCATCGAGCATCGGCCGGTTCACTTTCTCCGCCCCATGGGGGCGCGGCGGTAAGTGCCCTTTGCTGCGTGGACGGTCCTCCGGCGGATAGTTCAGCAGCAGCCGGCCATGCCGGCATCACGCCTCTTACGAGGCTATCAGGCCGCGTTTTTGCGAACTCCGCAAAAACGCCAGCGCCCACTAAGTGGGCGGGTCGCTTGGCCTATGGCCGGCGCGGCGTGAGCAGAAGCTTCCGGGCATACCCCGCTCGCCGGCCACGGCTCCGGTCTTACTTCGCAGTAGGTGGCTGGCTGATAAGCCAGCCTCATCCCCATAGGGGATTCTTCGGCCGCGCTCGGCTTCCCCGAGTCGACCATTCGTTTTTGCGGAGTCCGCAAAAAGCACCCTGCCCGGCACCTCACGCTGGCAAGCACCAGTAGGCGGCTGGCTGGTAAGCCAGCCTTGCCCCATAGGGGGCCGGTAGCCGCAAACGGGTATCCCGTTCGCGGCTCACGAACTGGCTGGCCAATATGCCAGCCCCGCCCCGGAGGGGCGATCACGCGCAACCGCCCAAAGGGCGCACTTAGCCGGCGCGGCTTAGAGCGCGAGCTTGTCACCCCAGCCCTATCCCGCAGGGTGTCGGTCCGGGGAGCCATCAGCAGGGCGAGTGAGGAGCGGAGAGATGAGCGTGGCGCGGGAGAGCCAAAGACAGACATAGTGGAACATAAAGTGTGTGCTACGGTGCCCTTGTGTTTTCCGGTTTAGTGCAGATAGCATATTGATCGAAGGTGTAGCACACACAACAAAACGTGTGCCACGTTTTGTAGCACAGACAAACGACAGGTACTTATGGCAACCACCAAGCCGCCGAAAAAGAAGAAGGAGCGCATCGCTGCCCGCACGCTGCGAGCGCGCGTAAGCGATGCAGGGCTCTTAGGGAATGTCGAGCGACTGATGAAAGAAACGGGTTACACGGAGGCAGAGCTTGTCCGCGAGGCGATCCGCGAATACGCGGACCGGGAGCGGCTTCGTGATGACCTTGCAGCCATTCGTGAGAGCGTAGGCATGACGCTCAACCGGCTCATCAAGCAGCAGAACACGATGCGCGCCGAAGTCACCGTGCTAGTCGCCTTCATGGAACGCTTCTCGGCTCTTTACCTGTTCAACACGCCAGAGCCGCCGGAAGAAACGCGGGAGGCGGCGGCCGTCGATGCAGAGCGACGCCACAAGATTCTCTTGCGGCACGTCGCCGAGTCGTTCCAGAGCGGCAACTTGCTCGACGCCATAGCCACCGAAGAAGCCGAAAGCCGTGGCTAGCTTCTCGCCCGTTTTTGCAGACTCCGCAAATTTCAGGCAGTCGACACCCGCGCCTCACGATGCCTCTAGGCCGCCGTATGCGGCTCTAGGGGCGTCGCGCTTTTTGCGGACTCCGCAAATTTGGGGGAGGGCGGTCGGGCTGCATGCGCGCATAGGCGCCGGCTCCCGACGTTTCCCTTCCGACCTCTTATTCAACCCCCGGATGACCCCATGACCGACAAGAGCGACGACCACGGCATCAAGTCCGTCCTATCTCGTCGACCGACCAAGGCCGCAACGGTTGCGCGGCGTGAAGCAAAGGCCGGATCGAAAATCCTGCGGATGATTCACTCGATCAGGCTGCAAAGCCCCCGCGCGGCGCACACGCCGAAAAAGGGGCAGGGCCGGGCGCTCGTGCAACGGCGCGGCGGCGCGGCGAGATTCATGCAACGCGCCGCCATTCGCATGTCCTACAGCAAGAACGACGTGCCGGGGCAATGGGCGGCGTTCGGTCGCTACATCCAACGCGACTCGGCGACTCAGCAGAATCAGAAGGGCGAAGCCTTCGACGCGGCCAACGAACGCGTTAACGCCTCGCACGTCATGAACAACTGGCAGAAGGCGGGCGACGAACACGTCTTCAAGTTCATCCTGTCCCCGGAGTTCGGCGACCGGCACGACATGCGCGCATACACACGCGACGTCGTGAAAGAACTGGAACGGGACTTGGGCACCAAGCTGGAATGGGTCGCGGCGGATCACTACAACACGGACGACCCGCACGTGCACCTTGCCGTGCGCGGTGTCGACGAGCGCGGCAATACGCTGCGCATCCCTCGCGAGTACGTCCGGCAGCAGCTCCGACAGCGCACCAGCGAAGTAGCTACGCGGCACATCGGCCTGCGGACCGATCTTGACGTAGCGGAAGCATTTGACCGCCAGATCAAGCAGCAGCGCTTTACAGACCTCGACCGGCGATTGCTCAGGACTGCGGCGAAGTCACCGGAGGGCGACATCGTCGACTTCACTCACGCGATAGCCGCGCGAGCAGCGAAGGAAACGCAGGACATGCGGCTTCGGGAGATACGACGGCTCGCTCACTTGGAGAGCATGGGGCTCGCCAAGCAAGTGCGGCCGATGTGTTGGCAGCTCGATGTCGGTTTGGAGAACGTGCTCAGGCAGCGCCAGATC
>Ga0134126_10004529_pt1 | contig 17379 bp, 12 predicted proteins | sample KB31752_FD_96881 | JGI IMG/M metagenome (GOLD analysis project Ga0134126, IMG submission 96881) | Terrestrial soil microbial communities with excess Nitrogen fertilizer from Kellogg Biological Station, Michigan, USA - KB3-175-2 | ecosystem: Environmental > Terrestrial > Soil > Unclassified ...
CATGTAGTTGTTTTTATAAAAAATATTTATGATATAACAAACTTAGCGATTATTTGCAGGGACCTCGTTACCTTTCATATAAATAGCAAACGTTCACAAAAAAACCTTATCGCTATGCAAAAAGAGATCTTCCAACGACTCAATCGGATCGATCATTTGATCCGTATCAAAGGCACCGGCACGCCCTCCGAATTGGCGGACAAGATCGGGATGTCGGAACGCAGCATGTACGAGTATATCCGCCTCATGAAGGAATTCGGTGCTCCCGTCGTTTACTCGCGGTCCCGGAAAAGTTATTACTACCTCGAAGACGGTAGCTTCACCATTCGTTTCCTCTCCGAGTAGGTCATGGCCCTATAGCCATAGCCTTAGACCTTGCCTGGCCTAGCCTTACCTATCCGCTCATTCAAGACCCGCTGTCCAACAAACAGCAGGTCTTTTTTATGTGGAATTGAACCAGCGTCACCAGCTAGCCAGTTGCCCGAACCAACAGCCCCTCCCAAAAAAAAGAAAGCGGACCCGCTGATTGGGCCCGCTAATTTGGTGGAACAGCTTTATAAGTTATAGTAAGGTTTGCAAAAAATGCAGATGATACCTCAGTAAAACTAAAAAAATTTCAACACATAAAATACCCTGAAAACGAATTTTTAATAAAAACAGCGGCAAGCATTACATAAGCTAGTCGGCCCCAGCCATTTAGCAGCCCTTTTCGCCCGCATTAAACTTTTGTTATACCCCCTCGCAACAAATCATTTTGACGCAGCCCGGGAAGAGGCCGCAAAACTCAAAAAAACCGCCTAAAAGCAAATCCCAAAAAAAAGAAAGAACCTCCGAATACCTTCGAAAGTTCCTTGTTTATCTAAACAATACCGGATTTTATTTCACAGGGGAATAAGATCCAAACGCTGCCGCGACTTAATACACGTTGATTCTAAGGGTGCTTTGCCTGTCGGTCCTTCGGACGAAAACGCTTAGCGTCTTCCTGTTGGATTTAAAAACGGAGTCTAACGTGTACGCTCCCACAAAACATCAAAAAACCATACCAGCAGAAGAAACGTCACCAGAGCAATATTGCCCCCGAAACTGTGTAAATCCTGTCACACCTTTCTGTACAAAACGAAATTCCGATTCCCACCCTTCCCCATCTCCACATCCTGAACGGTTATCAAACTCACATTCCTCCGCTCCGCCTCACCCAACAACCGGGCAAAAAGCTGCTGTTCCAACTCGTCATTGCGATACCCCGGCTCCGCATAGAAATTGATCAGCTGCGCCATCTCCTCCTCCATCGACTCGAAATTCGGCGGGTAACAATTGAAGCAGATCCCCCCTCCACCCACCATCCGCCCCTCGAACTCGGCCACCCAGCATACCAGCTCGCCCGTCGGCAAATGCCGCATAAAATAATTCCCCAACGATAACGCCAGCAATCCCTCCTTCAATGCATTCACCTCCGGTTTTTCTACCTTCAAATATTCCATCCTCATCTTGACGAGTTTCGGAATATCTTCTTTAACGGCCAGTCTAAGGTCCATAGGTGTTTTTTTTAAAAATCTGCGAACTCTCAGCACCGTGCGCTCCGCCACTTTTTCGATTATATTCATAGATAGCATAAATGAACAAAGACTTAAGTTTTCAAAACGTTAAAGTGCTTCCCTTTAACAATACGTTAAATGCGGGAGATGCCCCTGGCACGGGATTTACAGTAGTAACCACAAATCACCTGAAGTATGAGAACCGAAGTAACGAATAAGCCGCAAACTATCGCTGCCAAAAACGACAAGAAGAACAAACAGCAAATAGCCGCTGCATCTTACGTCCAGCAGCCAAACGCGCAGCAGCAAATCGGCTCTTTACCAAAAGGAAATCGGTAACCCAATTAACGTTTCATTAGTGTCGGTTTAACACTACTAAAACATCCGGGCACCCAAAAGCATCGTATCTTTGATGTAGAAAAACAAACGGAGCGATCCGGTAAAAAACAAAACAAAAGATCAATCGACATATAGGTCTAAAGTTTCTCACAAGCAGTCAATTTTCTCATAAGCAGTTAGTTTTGGTTACGACCCCTGTTTCTACAGGGGTTTATTTTTTTTCGCAGACTTTAGCACGTTATAGCATGCACCCCACACGCAGTCCCAAACCACCCACCGCACCCGACCCCGTTTTAACGTTTCTTTATCACTGTTTTTAACACCCAATAGGCGGCTTTTCAAACTACACCGCCGTAAATTTGTTATAGAATATATGCCCCGCGAATAGCCGGGTCATTCAAAAATCGCAAGCAGTCAATTTTCTCATAAGCAGTTAGTTTTGGTTACGACCCCTGTTTCTACAGGGGTTTTTTTATTCGGCCACCCTCCGCCCCTCACTAAAACTTTAGTAAAAAAGAGCCCCTTCCAATACGCTAAACGGCCCCCAGACGTTAAAGAAGACGTGCCATATCTACGCCCCCTGATCCTGACCTTCCTACCCCTCTGCTGGTTCCTGTCCACCCGGGCACAGCCGGCAACCTTACGTTTCGACCACCTCGGGACGGAATCAGGCCTTTCCCAAAGCAATATCACCTGCATCCTCCAGGATAGCCGCGGCTTCATGTGGTTCGGCACCCGCGACGGCCTCAACCGCTACGATGGCTACGAATTCACCGTCTTCAAGAACAACCCCGGCGACCCCAAAAGCCTCAGCAACAACTTTATAACGGCACTCACCGAAGACCGGAAAGGAGACCTCTGGATCGCCACCTGGGGCGGCGGCATCAACCGTTATGACCGTACAAAAGATCGTTTCATACACTATTCCACCAATACCTTCACCAAATTCATCAACGCCGTCATCGAAGACCACCGCGGCCAGATCTGGATCGGCACCAATGGCGGCGGCGTCGACGTCCTCGACCCGTCCACCGGTAAAACACATACATACGTACACGATCCCAACGACCCGGGTAGCCTCAGCGCAAACGACGTCAAGACCATCTGCGAAGACTCACGGCACCGTATCTGGCTCGGCACCACCGGCGGCGGGCTCGATTTCTATGACCAGGAACAGGCGGCTTTCCCCACTTTCAGGACATTCCGCCACGACCCCGCCAACCCCGCCTCCCTCGCTGCCGATGTCGTCCAAAAGATCCTCGAAGACCACGAACACCGCCTCTGGATCGCCACCCAGGGCGGCGGCCTCGACCAGCTCGTGGACAACAAATTCAAGCATTACTCCCACGACCCCGCCAACCCTCAAAGCCTCTCCAGCAACGTCCTCATGTCCCTCGCCTCCGACGAAGACGGCAATCTCTGGGTCGGCACCGACAACGGCGGCCTCAATATCCTCAACCCCAACACCGGCCGCTTTAAGATCTACCTTAAAGACGAAGTCGACATCAACAGCCTCGACAACAACTCCGTCCATAGCCTCTACCGCGACCCCCAGGGCAACATGTGGGTCGGCACCTACAGCGGCGGCATCAACCTCTATAGCAAAGCGGGCAAGCAATTCAAGCTTTATAACCATACCTCGAACCCCCAAAGCCTCGGCAACGACTTCGTCCTCACCATCACTGAAGACCACCGTCACGATATCTGGATAGGGACGGATGGGGGCGGTCTGGACCGCCTAAACCGCTCTACCGGCGTCTTCACCCACTATCGCCACCACCCAAAAGATCCCAATCATAACATCAACGGCAACTTCGTCCTCGCCGTTCAGGAAGACCATGCCCAAAACCTCTGGCTCGGCATGTGGGGCGACGGCCTGGGCGTGCTGGACAAGAAAGGAAACCTCATAAAGCAATACCGCCACGACCCCGCCAGTCCCGGCAGCCTCGGTACAAACAACGTCTATGCGGTCCAGGAAGACCAGAACAAGAATATCTGGGTCGGCACCTATGGCGCGGGCCTAGACCGCCTCGACCAAAGGTCACATTCGTTTATCCATTACCGCCACGACCCGAACAATCCAAATTCGATAGGCTCGGACCGGGTCCATGCCCTCCTCGTCGACAGCAAGAACAACCTCTGGGTCGGCACATTCGACGGCGGTGTGGACAGGCTGGATCGAAAAACGAACACCTTCACCCATTTCACCCACAAGAATGCGCCCAATAGCCTCAGCGATAACTCGATCAACTATCTCTACGAAGACCACCACGGGCAGCTATGGGTCTGTACCAGCGTCGGCCTCAACTGCATCGATATCGCCACAGGCCGTCTCACCAGCTATTTTGTAAAGAATGGCCTGCCAAACGACGTCATCTTCGGCATCCAGGAAGACGCCCATGACCACTATTGGATCAGCACCAACAACGGCCTTTCGATGTTCGACCCCGTGCGCGGCACCTTTCACAACTTCTCCGAAGCGGACGGGCTCCAGTCCAACGAGTTCAAGGCCCATGCCTGCGCCGCTGCCACCGATGGCGCCCTGTTCTTCGGCGGAGTACAAGGCTTCAACGAATTTTATCCGGATAGCATCAAGGTCGAGACGCCCCAGCCGCCGCTGGTGATCACGCGTTTCATGATCTTCAACAAGGATGTACCGATCAAAGACACCGCGACGGCCGACTTCCCGCTCACAAAAGACATCACAGATACCCGCGACTTGTCGCTCTCCTATCGCAGCAGCGTCTTCACCTTTGAATTTGCATCGCTGGATTATACGCTAAAGGCCAAAAAACATTACGCCTATCTGTTAGAAGGCTTCGACGAAAAATGGAACTTTATAGGCGACAAAAGGACGGCGACCTACACCAACCTCAACCCCGGCTCCTATACTTTTCGTGTGCGGGCCCTCAACGAGGACGGCAGCTGGCTGCCCGGCGAAGCGCGTATCCAGCTCACGATCACGCCGCCCTTCTGGCGCACCTGGTGGTTCTTCGTCTTCGTCTCCCTTTCGGCAGTAGTAGTGATCTGGCTCGGGCTCCGCCTCCGCGTGGAAGCGATCCACCGCCAAAAACGCGTCCTGGAAAAACAGGTCCGGGAACGAACCATGGCCCTCAACCAAAAGATCTCCGAAGAACGCCTGGTCCGGATGGAAGCCGAAAAGGCCCGTGCAGAAGCCGAACGAGCCCGTGCAACAGCCGAAAAAGCCCAAAAAGAAGCGGAAAAGGCGGATCGCGCCAAAAGCGACTTCCTTGCAAATATGAGCCATGAGCTGCGTACGCCCATGAACGCCATCATCGGCTTCTCCGACCTCGCCCTTACCAGCACCCTTTACGAACCCGAACGCGGCTATATCCAAAACGTCCAGCGCGCCGGCCACAACCTTCTTAGCATCATCAACGATATCCTCGACTATAGCAAGATCGAAGCCGGAAAATTGATCATCGACAATATCGCCTTCAACCCCGCGAAGCTGATCCAGGAAACAGCCGACATCCTCGCGATGAAGGCGTTCGAGAAGGGGCTGGAGCTCATCTGCGACATCGATCCGGACCTACCCGTTCCCGTTATCGGCGACCCCGTCCGGTGGAGACAGATCCTGATCAATCTCATGGGCAATGCCATCAAGTTCACGGAAAAGGGCGAGATCGCCGTCGTGGCCAAAAAGATTCCCCTGCCCGAACATACCTTCGTCTCGACGCCTATCGCCCTGGACCCCGATTCCGGTCATGTGCCCGAAGTCTTATCGATCACCGTTCGCGATACCGGTATCGGTATCCCGAAAGAGAAGCTGGGCCAGATCTTCGAGCGGTTCACACAAGCCGACTCGTCGACCACACGGACCTATGGTGGTACGGGTCTCGGTCTGACGATCGCGAAACATCTTGCGGAAATGATGGGTGGCACCCTCGAAGTCGAGAGCGCCCAGGGTCAGGGCAGCAAGTTCACCGTCCTCCTCCCCCTCGAGGTTGTCACGACCCGCGGTGAAGACGACCTCCCCGTTCCCGCGGCACCCGAACTGCGTCAAAATCCCATCCACGGCCGCATTCTCGTGGTCGATGACAACGAGACGAACTGCGGGCTGATGGCCGAAATACTCAAGTATCTTCATGTGGATGCCCAGATCGTCCGCAGCGGCCAGGAAGCGCTGGTCGCCATCGCAACTGCGCAGGCTACAGGAAATCCGTTCGACTGTATCGTCACCGATCACCAAATGCCGGGGATGGATGGCATCATGCTCGTCCGCGAGATCAAGACCCGGTGGCAAGGATACCCGCAGCCATTCATCCTCATGCTCTCGTCGCTGGATCGTATCCTGCATCAAGCCGAAGCCGAGCGCGCCGGCATCGACCTGTTCCTGTCGAAACCCGTGAAAATGCACGAGCTGGATCACACACTCTGCCTGATCCTCGACAAAAAGGCCGCCCCCAAAGCCCCGGCGAGCCCAAGCGCAGCAGCCCCCTCGAGCCCGGGCCGCACCCCGATCATCGACCTCCCCGATCTGCCCGCCGCGACTACGAACGGCAACGGTCACTCGAATGGCAATGGAAACGGCAACGGTCACCCACCCATAACCGAAAAAGAAAGCGCTCCCCCGGCAAACTGCCCCATCATAGTAGCAGAAGACGACCCCGTCAACATGTTACTGATCACCGAAGTACTATCTAAAATGGGCTGCACCGTGATCAAGGCGTGTAACGGTAAAGAAGCAATCGAGCGGCTGCAGGAAGAGCCGTGCGCCGCGTTTATACTAATGGACGTGAACATGCCGGAGATGGACGGGCTCGAAGCGACGCGCCATATCCGCAGCATGGAAGGACCCAAGTCCACCATCCCCATTATCGCCCTCACCGCCGGCGTCATGCAAAAAGAAAAGGATCGCTGCTACGAAGCCGGCATGGTCGACATCATCACGAAACCCTTCCGCCTCGAAGAGATCCGCGCCGTCCTCGACCAGTACAAAAGGCAAATTCACTAAGTCACCCCAAAACCCTTCTCGCCACAAACACCCCCGCCACCCGCCGTCCGGGGAAATGCCCAAGCAAAAACCGCTTGCAGGCAACAAAATGATTCCCACTGGTGATCACATCATCGAACACCACGATCCGTTCCCGAACCGGCCCCGCCGCAACAGCCGCCGGCGCACCGCTGCCCCCGCCGCCCTCCCCCAATGCATAATTGGCGAAAAGCTCCTCCGCCGAAGGCCGCTCCGCACTAAAATGCACCGGCTCACGCTCCTCCCGGCAAACGATGAGTTCGCGGATATCCCCAGCAGCGGGACAGGCAAGCCACAGCAAATGTGCAACCCGGTCGTCATAAAGCGGACTCGACCGCGTCGCGGACGGCGGCACCGGTACAAACGTAGTATTTGCGGGATCGAACAAGGCTGCCAACGCCGGCCGAAGCAAATTCGCGACATCCCGCATAGCCCAATCTTTTCGGTTCAGGGCCGGCCCGTCGGATCGATCCACCCGCCGCTTTAAATTCTTAACGAGGTCGTTGCCGGCATCAAAGCCATACCGCCGGCTTGGATAGAAATCGAAGAGATAATAACATTCATCATCCGGCAAGCGCAGGGCCGAATGTTCGGCCTTCTCTTCAATATCTATTTTCACCAGTTCCCGCATAACACAATTTACGAAAAGAACTACCCGTCTTTCGTTTAAATTACCATCTTGTCGGCGCCCGATACATGCCCCTGAAGCATCTCGATATCCTGCTATTGACCCTGGCCTGCGCTATCCTATCCCCGGAAACCAAAGCGCAGACCCCGGCTTTGACCCTTACCGTTCACGTCACTCAACCGACCTGCGGCGCCAGCAGCGGCGAGATCAATTTCAGCGCTACCGGCGGTACTCCATCTTATACGTATACGTTCCGCGGCAGCAACACCATGGCGCAAACCGACTTCACCGGACTATGGATGGCTCCATCACCGTTGCGACCACCAGCGGACTGGCTCCCTTTCAATATTCCATAGACGGCGTCAACTGGCAATCGAGCCCCACCTTTACCAATCTGCCGGCAAGCTCAGGCCCCGATATCATTACCGTCGGGGACGCCAACGGTTGCACGGGGGGTGCCTTCACGCCACTCGTCGCCCCATGCCCAATGCGCATTTGGTCTTACGCCTACAACGAACTGATCTATAGCTGCGGCGGCAAAACGAGCTATATCCACATCATCGGCGTCACCGGCGGCTCGGGCTCCTTTACCTATTCACTCGACGGAGGTCCGTATACCAGCAATCCCGATTTCAACAACCTGGGCGCCGGCTGGTATACCGTCTATGTGAACGATGGCGCCGGTAATATCATCTCCCAGTCCTTCAATATTAGCGACGAATGCGCGGTAAAAGCAACCTATGCGGCAACGGTCGCCGATTGCGGCACCAACGATGCAGCGGTAACGGTCACGACCACAGGCGGAAACACGCCTTATAGCTATAGCCTCGATGGAACGAACTACCAGCGTTCACGACCCTCCTCACGGTCTTCGACAATTGCCGATGTCACCGGACCCGGTCTCAAGGCCGCCACAACCGCCGCGACCTGCACAAATGACGACGGGACCCTCCTGGTCACTGGCAGCGGTGTTGGTCCTTTCGATTACAGCATCGACGGACAAAATTACCAGTCGAACGGCCAGTTCAATGGTCTCCCCGTTGGCTACACGCAAGTATATGTCAAGGATGCCAATGGCTGTGTGACGTCGAACAGCATCCGCGTCGCTATATTTAACAATATTGTTATCGACAAAGGTCCAGCCCCGACGATCTGTGAAGGCGAAAAGGCCGTTCTCCCGGTTACATCCAATGCTCCCCAAATTAGTTGGTCACCCACAACCGGCCTCTCCGACCCCACTTCGATGGCTCCCACCGCCTCGCCGGCCACCACTACGCAAAACACGATATCAGCACGATCAAAGTCTACCCCATAATCGACATCCTCGTGCCTTCCGGCTTCACGCCCAATGCAGATGGGCATAACGATGTGCTCAGGGCAATTCCTATGGGCATCCGCGAGTTCAGGTACTTCGTAGTGTACAACCGCTGGGGGGCACGCGTCTTCCAAACCACCGATCCATCTGTAGGCTGGGACGGCACCGTCGGCGGCCAACCCCAGCCCAGCGGCGCCTTCGTCTGGATGGCGGCGGGAGTGGACTATGACGGGAATCCCATCGAACGCAAGGGGACAACTATCCTTATACGGTAGTACTAAACCATTTAACCGTTTCCCTAACGGTCTCCCCAAAAGGCCGCGAAATAAAACCCAGCTGCCGGCACCATCTCACAGCCCCATCGTCTTCATCTGCCCCCACCGCAAAACACCAGGATCCTCCGGCGACGTATTCCAAAGACATTCCCGCACCGTCATCGTCCGCCGATGCAAGTCGATGGTGATCACCTCGAACGCAAGCCGGGTCTCATCCTTCGACGAAACCGACCCCTTCATTGGCGAATCGACGCGGAAACAAGGCAACGAGATATTCCTTTCCGGCCCCTGCCACTCGTAGAATTGTGTGTAGTTATTGTGGCCATGGAAATAAGCCTTGATGACCGGATGACGCTGCAGAAACGCAACAAAACCCCGTTGCTCGATCAACGCGGGATCTTTTACCGAAGACCCATCCTGAAAGACCTCGGGCAGGAGATTCTCGAAGCGGTCGGTACTGTCGATGCCATGCGCACCATTTGGATTGGTGAAGAAACGCGCCTCGACATCGGGATTGGCATGAGTGAATAACAGCACGGGCGCGCCCGGCCGCAGCGCTGCAAGCTTCCCTTCCATCCACGCCTGTTCCAGCGAATCCGGCCAGCAGTTGACGAAAAGAAGATCGACGCCGCCGATGTCACGGATAAAATGGATCTTGTCCGTGGAATAGTTATAGGTCGACGCGGTGACCAGGTGCGCGGGCTTGATCATCCGGTCATAGATCCCCGCCATCGAGCTCGCATCCCGCAGGGGTTTCGCAGGCTTCCAATAGCCAATGGCATTGGAAACATCGTGATTCCCCGGACCCAGCAGGATCGGCGTCCGGACATGCTGCGCATTAGTCGTCGTAACCAGCCGGTCATAGTCCGTCTCAAACTGTCCCCACGATGCAGCGGCGGATTGTATTCCCTTCTCCTCCCGGTTAGCGATATCGCCGGTGATAAGGATACCATCGAGCTCCCGGATCTTCACACCCGCGCCGGCGCCGCCGTCATCCGGAAGCGATAAGCCAGGCAGTTTGTCGATAGCCGCGATCATCGCCCGGTTGACCAGGGTCGACGGGACCTTATCCGCCCCCCGGAAATGCTGCCGGTTAATACCATAATGTACATCGGAAGTAAAAACAAATTGCAACAGGCTATCCTGCGCAGCGCCCGAAAGCGCGCAAAGTAGAAAACTAAAGAAGAGAACTTTCCGCATGCGGGCGAAATTATCCCGCGCCCACCAAGTCCGGCACTCTCCTGCCAATAATAATTATTTATTAACAACTGCTTCAGACACCCCGCGGATTTTCTTCAGCTTTCCTTCAGATTCGGCCGCCCCGCGGCCAAGGCCAGGCCACACTACTTGCGGCCCATATCCTTCAGATTACGGATCCTACCGTCCATGGTAATATATTGTCCTTCCCGGATCCGAAGATTCTTCCCGCTACCCTCATCCACCGCGCCATTGGGATGGATCGTCGTCTCATTGCCGAGAGTAATGTCTTTTTTGACAGATTTCTGATGACCATGGCTCACCTCGATGAGCTTGCCACGTTTCATCATCACATAATAATGCGGAATGCGGGTGCTTTTAGAAGAAACTAGAGGAGAGGAAGTGCTGGGGTTGGTGTCTGCAAAAACAGAAAGCGAAATGGCCGAAAAAGCCAATGCAAGCGCAAAGGTTTTCATTGCATAAAGGGTTTAGGGTACGAAAAGATCTAAAACGTCCCACCAAACACCCCTGGTATCGGCGCATGCAAATTTGTCCTTTCTGCCAACGGCCTCAAAAAAACCGGTCTCACCGCGTAAATCCGATCACTCGGCCGCCATCATCTTCTTCAAACGCTCCTCACCGGTGATCACCCGCGCCTTGAGGTCGCTGAGGATCGAATACAACCCAAAATAGGTCCGGTTGATATACAACGAATGCCGCGAGCCACGAGCCACCTTCGACTCCCGCACCTCTTTGAGATTCGAAAGATAGTCCATATACTCGTAGATCTCGGTAAAATAGGATTCATCGCCAAAATCGAACGTCGCGCGCGTAAACGGCAACGTGAGCATATCGATCATCTTCTGGAAAAGACCGGAGAAGAATTCGACCTCCTTTTCAGTATCGTTCGGATGGATCATCTCCAGATTGGTATAGATCTCCCGGCGACGCACCTCGTCTTTCAAGACCTCATGATTGGTCAGCAGAAAATAATTGACATAAAAATCTTCCGGTATCTCCTTGATACACCCAAAATCAAACACCCCCACAGTGCCATCCTCCCGCATCAGGAAATTGCCGGGATGCGGATCGGCATGCACCTTTTTCAACGCATGCACCTGGAACTGATAGAAGTCCCAAAGCGCCTGACCGATCTTATCACGAACCTCCTGCGAAGGCCCGCGCTCCAGGAATTCCTTGAGATGATACCCCCGCAGCCAGTCCATGGTAATGATCCGGTCACTCGACAGCTCGGGATAATACACCGGAAAGACCAAATTAGGAATGTGTCCGCATTCGGCCGAGACCTCCATCGACCGCCGCAATTCCAGCTTATAATCCGTTTCTTCCAGCAGCTTCCCCTCGATCTCCTGGAAATATTTGTCCATGTCCACCTCATTCATCCCCACGATCCGCAGCGCAAATGGCTTCACGATCCGCAGATCGCTCCGCACGCTGTTAGCCACACCCGGGTACTGGATCTTCACCGCAAGCTCCTTGCCCCATTTCCAGGCGCGATGGACCTGACCGATCGACGCCGCATTCGACGCCTGCATCTCGAATTTATCAAACAGCTGCGCCGGCGTCTTTCCCAATGTCTTCATAAAGGTATTCACGACTAGCGGCCCGCTCAACGGCGGCGCGCTGTATTGTGACATGGCGAACCTTTCGGTATACGCCTTGGGCAGCATACCCCTGTCCAGGCTGAGCATCTGCGCCACCTTTAACGCACTGCCCTTCAAGTTACTCAGCGTGTCGTAGATATCCTCTGCGTTGTCTGCATGTAACTCCTCTTTACTAATAGAGGGATCGATAAGCTTCTTGGTGTAATGCTTTATATAATTGCCTCCGACCTTTAACCCTGTAGCCACGAACTTGCTGGCCCGTTCCACTTTGCCGGTAGGTATGGACGTCTGTTCTTTCACCTTAGTATTATTTCCTTGCAAAGACAAATTTTCCAAAATCCAGAATGCTGTCGAGCGTACCCGAGCTGATCAGCTGGAAGCTGAGATTGACGGCCTTTTCAATGGCGGCATCCGTCATCTCGAACCGCTCGCTGTCGTCCCCGATCCAATAGCGGAGCACGAACAACGCCTGCGCCCAAAAACCATGGACATATTGATCGGAGATAAATTTTCGCTCCTTGACCTCGCCGGTTTGATAGCCTTCTTTGATCAGATCGCGGATATAGCCATAAAAAGCGGTGCGAAAAGTCTCCAGTTTGTCGAGATGTGTGCCCGGAACCAGATACCGTTCGCGCTGCAGCAGTATATAGCTGCGATTTCCCCGCAGCTCCTGTACCCAGAGAAAATAAAAGGCCAGCAGCTTTTCCCGGACGCCATAGCTCCGGTAGGTCTCGTCGGCCTTCAGCTTTTCCAGCGTCTCTTCGAAGATCGCCCGCCAGATATCCTTCTCGACGGCATCAAAGGAGGCATAATTATCATAGAACCCGGCTTCGGGAATACCGAGCTGCTGCACAAAAGTATACACGGAAACCGGCCGTTTCCCGTTCTCCAGCCAGTATTTAATATACGCTTCGCGAATCTCTTTCTTTTCCATAAAGGGGTGTTTACAAGATGAATAACATGCCGGAACTCCAAAGGTTTACCACTCGACACCACCTCCCGCCCCTCTTCACAATTGGCTAACAATTCGCTATAGGTATGTCTGTACCGTTTTCCGGTCCAATGACCTAAACCCGCCGAAAACGTCTCAAAAAGCTAGGATTGGACTTCTGCCTAATTTTATAGCCGAGAACGTTTCATATGGTTATGGTTTTGGTTTTTGATTAGACTATTGCCCCGGGTCGCTCCCGGGGTTTTTTATTCCTCACACCGGACCTAAAGTTCCGGATTCAAAAAAAATTTTGACCATAATCGCATTCAATCGATTGCAGCACCTCTTTTAATCGATTGCAGTCCTACTTCATGTTAATTCCTCTGCTAAACATTTGGAAGTTTTTTATTTAGCCCTATCTTCACAACAAAGTTTAAATACTTTTATTCTTTTTTTAAAAAGACCATTCAAAATGACTGCTGCCAATTCGGGGGAAAAACCTAGCGGAATACTGCGAGAATTGTACTACCATCGGACCATGTCCTGTCTGGACCTGAGCAAAAGCATCAAAAAAAGTCTGCCCAACACCACCTTACGCTTAAACGAGCTCATCGCAAAAGGCATCGTCATAGAGAACGGCTACGCCCCATCCACCGGCGGCCGGAAACCCGTGATGTATTCGCTGGTCCCCGACTTTATGTTTACCCTCGCAGTGGCAGTGGACCAATTCGTCGTGCGGATGGCCCTCATGGACATGCAGCACAAAATGGTCTCGCACGTTCACGAAGCGACGATCAACTTCTACGAAGACACCCAATATGTCCGCGACCTGGCGGACGAGATTGTCAATTATCTTGCAGCAGCTGGTGTCAACAAAGACCAGGTTGCAGGCATCGGGATCGCCATGCCCGGTTTTGTCGATCCCAAAAAGGGGATCAACTATTCCATCACCGGCTCGCCTTCCATCGCCGCCACCATCGCCCAAAAGATCGGTATCAGGGTCAACGTAGATAATGATTCAAGCGTCATCGGCCTCGCGGAACAAAAATTCGGCGAAGTCGGCAGCGCAAACAACGCCATGGTCATCAACCTCGGCTGGGGTGTCGGCCTCGGCATGATCCTCGACGGGCAGCTGTTCCGCGGCGCCAGCGGATTTGCCGGTGAATTTAGCCATATCCCTATGTTTTCCAACAACAAGCTTTGTTCCTGCGGAAAACACGGCTGCCTCGAAACCGAATCCTCCCTCACCGTTATCGTCGAAAAAGCAAAGGACCGGCTGAAAAAAGGCGAGCTCTCCTCCCTAACCCTTAAAAACCTCGAAATCGAGAACATCGAGCATTCGTTCCGGCTGGTCAAAGATGCCGCCCTCAAAGGGGACAAAATGGCTATCGGGCTATTCTCGGAAGCCGGCTACAATATCGGCCGGGGCGTTGCCATCCTTGTCCATCTGCTAAACCCCGAACTCATCGTACTCAGCGGCAGAGGCGCCTCCGCCGGCAAGATCTGGGAAGCGCCCATCCAGCAAGCCATGAACGAACACTGTATCCCAAGACTATCCGAAAATACAAAGATCCTTATCTCCAAATTGGGCCTGCATGCAGAACTGCTCGGCGCAGCAGCCCTCGTCATGGAAGGCTTCGACGAAAATCACCTTGACTCCTATGTAGCATCGTATAAACGAAAAATGACTGTATAACCAAAATTCACACATCATGAAAATTCGGCTCAAGCCATCACTACTACTGCTGGTGATGACCATGCATTTTCTCTGCGTTAAGGCTCAGGAAAAGAGAACGATTGCAGGAACCATCACGGATTCCTCCGGCGCGCCCGTGGCGTCCGCAACCATTCAGGAAAAAGACAAAAGGAATTTTACCACCTCCGATGCCACCGGACATTTCAAAATTGAAGTGGCGCCCGGCGCTAAACTGGAGATCAGCAGCATTGGGTTTCAATCCGTAGAGATCTCCACGGACAATGCCGCACCGTCAATCACCCTCTACACCAGTCAGAGCGGAATGGAAGGCGTAGTCGTAACCGCGCTGGGTATAAAGAAACAACGGAAGTCGCTTGGCTATGCTGTACAGGAGGTCAAAGGGGAAACGCTCCAGGAGATCAAAGACCCCAACCTCACCAACGATCTCACAGGTCAGATAGCTGGCCTGCAAATCATCCGCGGCGGTACCGGCCCCACCGGCTCTTCACAGATCCGGCTTAGAGGAAATAACTCTTTGACAACCATCTCCCAACCACTCATCGTGATCGACGGGATGCCCATCAGCAACGTCACGGGCCGCCAGGGCGTAGGCTCCACCAACGACTTTTATAACCCCTCGCTGGACATGGGTAACGGTCTGAGCGATATCAACCCGGACGATATCGCCACAGTCACCGTACTCAAGGGACCCGCCGGCGCCGCACTCTACGGCTCACAGGGCGGCAACGGTGTCATCATGATCACGACCAAGAGCGGCCAGAAACAAGCGGGCGCCGGCATCTCGCTGTCTTCTTCGATAGGTTTCGAAAGCATTTTTACCGCTCCGAAGATGCAAAACAGCTTCGGTCAGGGTACCAATGGCGTGTATGAAGCGACATCCAACCTTAGCTGGGGCCCTGCAATGACTGGCCAGAACGTCACGGACTTCCAGGGGAACAGCGTTCCGTATAAACCCTACGACAACGTACACAATTATCTAAAGAACGGCATCATCTCCACCCAGGACGTCTCGTTCTCGCAACAATTCAAAAACACCTCGATCTATACCTCCTATAGCCGCCTGGATGACAAAAGCATCATCCCGGGTTCCAAATTGGCAAGGAATAACATCACGACCAGGGCGGTAACCAAATTTGGTGCAAACGATCGCTGGACATTCGACGGCAAGGTCCAATTCATCAATGCCACCGCTTTCAATCGTCCGCTGGTAGGATCAAATCCCAGTGACATCTTTCTTACCCTCAATACCTTCCCCCGGAGCTTTGATTTCAGGCGGCTTAGCAACGATGTGGATTCGGCCGGCAACATGATCTGGTACCAAAAGGGGAATACCACCAACCCCTATTGGCAGTCTAAATATGACCTGAACCAGGATACCCGCAACCGCTACATCCTGTATGGCTCCTTAAAATACCAATTCAACGACTGGCTGGATGCCACCGTGATCGGTTCGTCAGATATGTACACCGATGCCGGCAACTCGAAACTCTATGCGGGCAGCCCCAGCAATCTTCCCGGCAGCTATGGCATCTCCAATGATAACTACTATCAAACCAACTATAGCGCCTTGGTAACAGCGAAGAAAGATAATGTCTTCGGCAAACTCGGCGGTGCCATAATGGTCGGCGGCAACCTCCAGTCCTACCAGGACAACCAGTTTACGGCAGGAGCAGGCACCCTGCGGGTACCGAACCTTTTCTCGATTACCAACGCACAGGGCAATCCCACGTTCAACCAGCAATTTGCCTCAAAGACCATCAACTCCGTATACGGCTCGGTCGAGCTCAACTATGATAATTATCTGTTCCTGAATGGCACCTGGCGAAACGATTGGTCTTCGGCCCTTAGCAAACAAAACCGGTCCTTCTTCTATCCGTCCGTCAACCTCAGCTATGTCTTCAGCGACATGCTCCAGCACAACGGCAACACCCTGCCTGCCTGGTTTAACTATGGAAAACTGAGAGCCGGCTACGCAACGGCAGGTAGCGATCTGGACCCCTATCAGCTCTATAACACCTACCAGATCGGCCTCGATCCAAACAACAATACGACGGCCCAACCGACCACAACCCCCGCGGGTATCATCCTGTACAATCCCAACATCAAAAGTCAGCTGATCAAATCCCTCGAACTGGGTGCCGAAATGCGGTTCTTCCACAACATCCTGGGCATCGATTTCACCTGGTACAAGTCCAATGCGACGAACCAGATCATCACCTTGCCCATGGACCCGCTTAGCGGCTACAACGGGCAGATCATCAACGCCGGTAACATTCAAAACGAAGGCATAGAAATCGCCGCCGATGCGAGGATCCTGACCAGGCCCGGTAGCTTCAACTGGACCACGAGCGTTAATTTCTCCATGAACAACAACACAGTCAAATCGCTTTATCCCGGTGTAGAGAAATATCCGCTGGGTGGCTTTGACCAGATAGCCGTTAATGCGGTCGTAGGCCAACGTTTCGGCCAGATCTACGGTTCGCGTATCGATCGGGTTACCGATACCAAAGACCCGAACTACGGCAAGATGATCCTCACCGCCCAGGGCCTGCCGCAAGCCGATCCCGCGGGCGATACCCTTTTGGGCAACCAGCAGTCCCGCGCCATCATCGGCTGGACGAACAGGTTCTCTTATAAACATTTCACGCTGTCCGTATTGCTCGATGCAGCACTCGGCGGAAAAGAATTCTCCTTCACCTTATCGAGCATGGAATCTGCCGGTACCGCTGCCAATACGGTTGTCAATGGCAAACGCGACTCCATGGTCGTCTCGGGCGTCCAGCTCGCCAGCGGAGGCGGTTATGTGACCAACACCGCCAGG